>VSSL01000615.1_pt1 | contig 10815 bp, 12 predicted proteins | sample 4557531 | NCBI WGS metagenome assembly VSSL01 (sample SAMN10986726, study PRJNA523729) | hot springs metagenome | isolation source: hot springs | place: India:Timba, Gujarat | collected 2018-05-31 | reverse complement strand
CGGCTGCCAGACGGTGGGTGACCTCATCTTGCAATACAAACTTGACCCCGATTCGCTTTGGAAGCTGAGCGGGATGGGCCCCAAAGCGATGCGCGAACTGGAGCAGGCCATCGCCGATCTGCTTGCCAAATTGCCGCCCCCGCAGCCCGTCCCTGAGGTAGAGGCTGTGGAGAGTGAAATCGCCGCAGAGGCTCTCCCAGTGGAACAGCCCATGGAAGAGGGCCTCCCCGCGGCGGTAGCCGAAACGCCGGCGGAAGTGCCCGCTGAAGCACTCGAAGAGACGCCGCCTCCTACCGAAGGTGAGGTGACCCTCGAACCGGAAGAGGAAGCGATCGTCGCCGAGGTCCCCGTCGAAGAAGCCTTAGCCCTTCCCACCGTAGAAGCCGGCGAAGTTCCCACACCCCCCGAGGGTGAGGAAGAAGAGATTACCGACCTCGATCGCCTATTCGCCCTGCCGGCCGAGGTTTTGGTGACCGAAGACATCGAAGACGAGGACGAAGACGAAGATCGCAAGAAGAAACATAAAAAGAAAAAGAAGTTTGTGGAGATGGAATACGACCCAGAAAAGGGCGCCATGATCGCCAAGAAGAAGCGCAAACGCGGCGACCTAGACTGGGATGAGACTTGGGATTACTGATCGAACTCTTTTTGGTAGATTAAGTGCCTAAGAAAAAAACTGTTCGTAGAAAACATACGCCCCAACGGACATGTGTGGGCTGTCGAGAGGTTTTGCCCAAGCGCACTCTCATCCGTATCGTGCGCCAGGGCGAGACCGTGCGAGTGGATCCGAGCGGCAAAGCTGCCGGGCGCGGCGCCTACCTGCATAACCGCAAATCCTGTTGGGAACGCGGCTTGAAGGGCCCCCTGGCTCAAGCGCTGAAGACGGAATTGCGGGAAGAGGATCGCCAGCACCTTTTGGCCTTCATGGCCTCCTTGCCCGAAGAACTCCCGCTGCAGGAGGCCGCGCAGCCTGTAGAATGAGACGAGCAGGACGCTGGTAACCCTTTGGGACGAGTCCGGTCATTGCTCCCCTTCATTCTGCGCCGCCCGGCAAGCCAGGCCGACTCACAGGCCTGCGCCGCTCACCGGTTTGTCCGGCCTACCATGAACGGGTAGCGTACCTCAGGTCCCCTGAGTCGCTCATTGGGGCACGGACAGTTAAGAGTGATATTTCGGAGGTGCCACATGAGCGATAAGGTGCGTCAGGCTACACCTATTGAACTCCCCCCCCACGATTACAGTGCGGGATTTAGCCAAGGCAATCCAAGCCAGCCCGATTGATATCATCAAAAGCCTGATGGCCAACGGGGTGATGGCAAACATCAACCAGCAGATTGATTTCGATACGGCGGCCATTGTCGCCGCTGAGATGGGCTACGAGGTAGTTCCTCAAACGCCGGAGGCCAAAGAAGAGGACCAAGGCGAAATCCCCTTCTGGCGGCGGGTGATCGCCAGCGAAAACCCGGCCGACCTCATGCCCCGCCCTCCGGTGGTAACCATCCTGGGCCATGTGGACCATGGGAAAACGACCTTGCTCGACGCTTTGCGCGAAACTCATGTGGCCGAAGGCGAAGTCGGGGGGATTACCCAACACATCGGCGCTTACCAGGTGGAGTTGAAGGGGCGCACCATCACCTTTCTCGATACCCCTGGCCATGCCGCTTTCACCGCCATGCGGGCGCGCGGCGCTCAAGGGGCGGACATCGTTGTGCTGGTGGTGGCCGCCGACGATGGGGTGATGCCGCAGACCAAGGAGGCCATCGCCCATGCGCGCGCCGCCAAGGTCCCAATCATCGTCGCCCTGAACAAGATTGATAAGCCTAACGCCGAGCCCGGACGGGTGAAACAGCAGCTGGCGGAAGTGGGATTGGTCCCCGATGAATGGGATGGTGATACTTTGGTAGTGCCTATCTCGGCCAAGAAGCGCATCGGCTTGGAAGATTTGCTGGAAGCCATTCTGCTGGTGGCGGACAACATGGACATTCGCGCCAACCCTAAGGGCAAGGTCATTGGCACGGTGATTGAAGCGGAGCGCGATCGCGCCAAAGGTGTGCTGGCCACCCTGCTTGTCCAGAACGGGACGCTTAAAGTGGGGGATGTGGTGGTAGCCGGCCTCTCCCACGGACGCTTGCGCGCTATGTTCGATTATCGCGGTCGTCGCTTGCATAAAGCCGGCCCTTCCACCCCTGTTTCGGTGATGGGGCTGGATGAAGTGCCGGCCGCCGGAGAGATCTTCGAGGTGGTGGAATCGGAGCGCCTCGCTCGCGAGATCGTTCTAGAACGTCAACAGAAGAGCCAGCAAGCCGCAACGGCGGCCCGACGACCGGTGAACCTGGAGGAGGTGTTCAATCGCTTCCAGGCCGGCGAGGTGCGCGAATTGCGCCTGATCATCAAAGCCGATGTACAAGGTTCGCTGGAGCCGATCATTTCCTCCTTGAAGGAGCTGAGCAAGGGCGAGATCAAGATCAACATCCTGCACGCCGAAACGGGCAACATCGGCGAGAACGATGTGATGTTGGCCTCCGCCTCCAACGCCATTGTGATTGGCTTCAATGTGCAACCCGATGCCGCCGCGCGCCGTCTGGCCGAGGCCGAGGGAGTTTCTATCCGAATCTATGATATTATTTACCGCCTGACGGAAGATATCGAGAAGGCCCTCAAAGGGATGCTCGAACCAGAGGAGAAAGAAGTCATCCTGGGCCACGCCGAAGTGCGCGCTGTCTTTCCCATTTCCAAGGTCGGCAACGTGGCCGGCTGTCGCGTGCTGGATGGCGAGATTCGCCGCTCGGCCCAGGTGCGCGTGATTCGCGACGGCCAAGTGGTGCATGAAGGGCCGATCGGCTCTTTGCGCCACCTCCAGGAGGATGTGCGTGAGGTGCGCGCCGGCTTCGAGTGCGGCGTGGGGATCAAAGGCTTCAACGACATCCAAGTGGGCGACCGCCTGGAGTGCTTCGTCATCGAGAAGGTGGCCGCTGCCTGAGGGATTGAGGATGGTCTCGAAACTGCGTTTGCAGCGCATTGCCGATCGCATTCGCCAGGAGCTCTCGGAGATGCTTCTCCAGGAGGTCGCCGATCCGCGCCTAGCAGGGATCTCTATCACCGATGTCACGGTGGACCGCGAGTTAACGGTGGCCGACATCTACGTCTCCGCGCTGGAGGGCAGCGCGCGCGCCAAGGAGATCCTGGAAGGGCTGCAACACGCTCAAGGGTACTTGCGTCATGAGCTCAGCCAGCGCATCGAGCTGCGCCTATTCCCCCGCCTGCGCTTTCATTGGGATCCAACCCCGGAGCGCGCCGACCGCATCGAGCGCCTGATCGCCTCGCTGCACCGCCCTCCGAGCGGATCGCCCGCTGTGGAGAAACCCCATGACTCGGAATGAGGCCCTCTGGCAGCAGGCCGCCGACCTGATCCGCGCTGCGGAGCGCTGTCTGGTAGTCTGCCATGTGCGTCCGGATGGCGATGCCATTGGCTCGCTGCTAGGGTTAGGGCTGGCGTTACAGGCGGCCGGCAAGCAGGTGACCATGGTGAGCCCCGATGGTGTGCCCCACGCCCACCGCCACCTGCGGGGCAGCGAACAGGTGGTGACTCAGGCCCGGGGGGCCTTCGATCTGGTGGTGGTGGTGGATTCGTCCGACCTCGCCCGCTTGGGGGAGGCCCTGCTCGGCGTTGAGCGCCAACCCGACCTCAACATTGACCACCATGTGACCAACGAAGCCTTTGCCCGCCTAAACTTGGTGGATACCAGTGCCGCAGCGACTGCCGAAATGATCGCCTTGGCATTACCGCGCTGGAATCTGCCCTGCACCCCGCAGGTGGCCGCAGCCTTGCTGAGTGGCATCGTGACCGATACCATCGGTTTCCGCACCCCGAACGTGACCGCCACCACTTTGCGGGTGGCCGCCGACCTGATGGACCACGGGGCTGAGTTGGCCGAGCTCTACCGCCTGGCGCTGGTTAACCGCCCCTTGGCAGCCATCCGCCTGTGGGCGGCCGGCTTAGGGCGCCTGGAGCAAGAAGAACGTTTGGTTTGGACGACGCTCACCCTGGCCGATCGCCGCGCGGCGCAGTACCCCGGCCGGGATGACGCCGACTTAATCAATTTGCTGAGCGCTATCGAAGGCGCCGATATTGCGGTTATATTTGTGGAACAACCCAATGGGACGGTCAAGGTCAGTTGGCGCGCCCAACCTGGCTACGATGTCTCGCAAATTGCCACACTTCTCGGAGGTGGAGGGCATCCCTCTGCTTCCGGCGCCGAACTCGCCGGTTCGCTGGAAGAGGTGCAGGCAAGAGTGCTGACCCTAACCCGTTCCTTGCTCAATGGAGGACACCGTGTACAACCGTAACAACTCATCCTATTTCACCCCGAAAGGCCGTCGTCCGGAAGATGACCGCGATAAGGAGAACGTCAAAAACGTGGTTTCCGGCGTGCTGGTGGTGGATAAGCCTGTGGGCTACACTTCGCACGATGTTGTGCAAATCATCCGCCGCGGCACCGGCATTCGGCGCGCCGGCCACACCGGCACCCTCGACCCGCGTGCCTCGGGGGTACTCGTGGTGCTCATCGGGCCGGCAGTACGCTTGAGCGAATTCGTCTCGGCTTCCGATAAGCGTTACCAAGCCACCATCCGCTTGGGCGCCTCTACCGATACTTATGATTCCGAAGGCCAAGTGCTGGAGACACAAACGCCGCGCGTGCCGGTGGAAGAAATCACCGAGGAAGAGTTCAACCGCGTGCTGCAGTCCTTTGTCGGTGAGATCGAACAGGTGCCCCCTCCCTATTCAGCGGTAAAGGTGAAAGGTAAGAAAGCCTACGAAATCGTGCGTGAAGGGGAAGAGGTAGATTTGGCGCCGCGCTTGATTAAAGTTTACAGTCTAGACGTGCTTGAATGGGCGCCGCCTGAGGTGGTGATTGACATCTACTGCTCCTCGGGCACCTATGTGCGCTCGCTGGCCAATGACTTGGGCAAGGCGCTGGGCACCGGGGCGCACTTGGTCGGTTTACGGCGCACGCGCAGCGGCCGCTTCACCCTGCGCGATGCCGTGCCCCTGCGCCGCTTGGAGGAGGCTTTTGCGGCGGGGAACTGGTATCGTTACTTAATCCCGGCAGCCGAAGCCCTGGCCGATTGGCCTATGGTGGAGCTGAACGCCGAGGAAGTGGAGCTGATCCGCCATGGGCATCGCATCCCCGCCGAGCCGGGGCGTACCGGTTGGGCACGTGCGGTCAGCCAACAGGGTGACCTGGTGGCCTTGATTGAGGTGGACGAAGCCACCCAGGAATGGCAACCCCGCAAGGTGTTCTTCCAATCCTGAAGGAGCCTTGCGGCCGGCGCTATGCTGCAAACCGCTTCCCTTGAAGAGCTCTCCCTAGACTCCGCCTGGGTGACGATCGGCTCGTTCGATGGCGTGCACACCGGCCATCAAGCCCTATTGCGCCGCCTGGTGGCCGGCGCGCGCAGCCAGGGTGTGCCCGCGGTGGTGCTCACTTTCCATCCCCACCCCGCCGTGGTGTTGCGCCAGCGTCCTGAGACCTTTTACCTCACCACGCCACAACAACGGGCGACTTTGCTTGCCGCCTTGGGGGTGGATATGGTCATCACCTATCCCTTTACCCCCCAAGTGGCCAGCCTAGGCGCGGAGGATTTTCTGAACCTGTTGAAGCGCCATTTGGGTTTGCGTCACCTGTGCGTGGGGCCAAACTTTGCCATGGGGCGCAACCGCGAAGGAGACCTACCCACTTTGAAGCGCTTAGGGGAAAAGATGGGCTTCACTTTGCATGTTATCCCGCCGGTGCGCCGCTTGGGAGAGGTGGTGTCCTCCAGCCGCATACGCGCTTTGCTGGCAGCCGGAGAGGTGAAAAGCGCCCGCGCTCTACTCGGCCGTCCCTATGCGGTAAGTGGCGAGGTGATCCGCGGCGATGGGCGCGGCCATCTCATTGGTATCCCCACAGCCAACCTGCAAACACCACCGGAACAACTCCTGCCGGCCGAAGGGGTGTATGCCTGCCTGGCGCGCTGGCAAGGGCGCACCTTACGGGCGGTGACCAACGTGGGCGTGCGCCCCACCTTCCACAGCCCGAATTCCGCCAAACCCCTGGCCGAAACTCATCTGCTCGATTTTGAGGGTGACCTGTACGGCCACTCGCTGGAATTGCTCTTCATCCGTCGCCTGCGCAACGAGCAACGCTTTAACGACGCTGCTGCCCTGGTGAGCCAAATTCGGCGCGATATCCGTGAGGCACGCCGCACTTTGCGACTGCCCGCCCAAAACCGCGCCTCCTCATTCTAGACCGTTTTCGTCCCTGCCATTCCACCAAGGCAGGGCCGTTTGTGAAAACGAACGCGCCAAGCCAAAGCCTCATGCGCCAGTATCTCGACTTGCTCCAACATATCCTTGAGCGGGGCGTCCCTAAAGAGGACCGCACCGGCGTAGGCACCCTCTCTGTATTTGGCTATCAGATGCGCTTCAACTTGCAAGAAGGCTTTCCCCTACTGACGACCAAGAAATTGCACCTCAAGTCCATCATCTACGAATTGCTCTGGTTCCTGCGCGGCGAGACCAACGTGCGCTATCTGCAAGAGCACGGGGTGCACATCTGGGACGAATGGGCCGACGAAAACGGCGACCTCGGCCCTATCTATGGTTACCAATGGCGCTCCTGGAAAACCGCCGATGGCCGCACCATTGACCAGATCGCCCAGGTGGTGGAGCAAATTCGGAGCAACCCCAATTCGCGCCGCCTGATCGTCAGTGCCTGGAACCCTGGCGACCTGGAGCGCATGGCTTTGCCTCCCTGTCACACCCTTTTTCAATTCTATGTCGCCCAAGGGCGCCTTTCCTGCCAGCTCTACCAACGCTCGGCGGATGTTTTCCTGGGCGTACCGTTCAACATCGCCTCTTACGCTCTGCTCACCCTGATGATCGCCCAGGTGTGCGACCTGCAGCCGGGCGAGTTTGTGCACACCTTTGGCGATGTGCACCTCTATCGCAATCATCTGCCCCAGGCGCGCTTGCAACTCACGCGCCAACCCTACCCACTCCCCCAGATGCGCCTCAACCCGGCAGTGCGCTCCATTTTCGACTTTCAGTATGAGGACTTTGAATTGCTGAACTACCAGGCGCATCCGCCCATCAAGGCCGATGTAGCTGTGTGAAAGAGGGTCGGTGCTCATCTCGCTCATCGTAGCCATGGATGAAGCCGGGGGTATCGGCAAAGGGGGAAGGTTGCCCTGGCACCTGCGTAGCGACCTGCAGCGCTTCAAGGCGCTCACCATGGGTCATCACCTGATTCTGGGGCGCCGCACCTGGGAGAGTATTGGGCGCCCCTTGCCGGGCCGCACGGTTATCATCCTCAGCCGCCAGCCAGGGTATTTCCCAGCGGGCTGCGCTACCTGCCGAGTGTGCCGCTCTTTCGAACAAGCCCTTAAGCTGGCGCGCACCGCCGGCGAAACGGAGGTTTTCATCGGCGGAGGGAGCAAGGTCTTTGCCCAAGCCTTGCCCTACGCCGACCGTCTTTACCTGACGCGAGTGCAAGTCAACGCCGATTGCGAGGTTTTCTTCCCTCCGCTCGATTGGGACGAATGGCAGGAAATCGAGCGCCAAGAACATCCTGCTGACGCCCACAACGATTATCCCCACACCTTTCACCTGCTCACGCGCCGCAAACCTCTCCCTTAGCCATGAACCCTCCCCGCAAACAGGTTACCATCTACACCGATGGCGGCTGCGACCCCAACCCCGGCCCCGGCGGCTACGCGGCCGTGCTGCTCTACAGCGGTCGGCGCAAAGAGTTGTGGGGCGGCTTCCGCCATACTACCAACAACCGCATGGAGCTCTACGCGGCCATTCGCGCCCTGGAGGCGCTCAAAGAGCCTTGCCAGGTGACCCTTTACAGCGACTCAGCCTACCTGGTGAGAGCGATGCAAGAAGGGTGGGCACAGCGCTGGCGGGCACAAGGCTGGAAACGTACCCGCAAAGAGGTAGCCCAGAACGCCGATCTATGGCAAAGGCTGCTCGATCTCTGCGCGGTGCACGAAGTGAGCTTTGTGTGGCTGCGCGGCCATGCCGACGACCCCGAAAACAACCGCTGCGACGCCTTGGTGCGCCAGGCCCGGCGCTCTCCGCATTTACCCCCGGATGAGGAATACGAAAAAAGCCTCGCCGCAGGCGAGAACCGCCCTCCCACCCTCCTATAGAAGAGCGGAGCAGCCCTTATGGGGAGCGCCCGAAACGCCGCCCTCGGTAGGCCAGGAGAATCCCCGCAGCGAAGACCGCCGTCGCTCCGACAACACCCCAATACGAGGAGGCAAAGACCCCCATGGTAAGCAGCAGATAAGCGACTGTGTTTGCCATGGCGTGGAAAACGGTAACGAAAAACAAACTGCCGCTGGTACCGTTATAGAGCCAGGTGTAGATCACCGTGAGCGCCAGACTGAAAATAACCTCGCCGTGCCAGGGGAGCTCGGCCATGGGGGAAGCCGGGTTGAGCAGCAAGGGCAGGTGCCATAGGCTCCACAAGAGGCCCATGATGGCCGCGATCTGCCTATCCGAATAGCGTTGCTGAAAGCGCGGCAGGGCATAGCCACGCCAGCCGATCTCCTCCCAGACATTAGAGAAAGCCATGCTCAAGAAGATCAACGGCAGGGCCGCCCAGGGAGCCTGCTCCAGACGGGGCATTCCCGCGCCGGAGAGGGTGCCGATCCCCAAGGCTAAGGCCGCCACCCCGAACCAGAAGAGAAAGACGAAGGCGTACCAAACTCCCGCAGCCCGCCAGCGGAAGAGAGGGCGGAACAATTGGGAAGCACCTTGACGGCCTTCCACCACCCAAGTGGTGAGGAGCGCAGCCAGAGTGGGCCCAAAACCACCCAGCAGGTTGAACAAGGGTGCATCCAAGGGGAAGCGACCGTAGGCGTATAGCACTTGGGGCAGCCACCCCAACCAAGAGATGAAAAAGGCCAAAAAGTAGAAAACTGCCAAGGGATAACGGCGCACCAGGGATGAGAAGGGTTTCATCGGTTTTCCTCCTTCCTTGGGGGTGAGTGGGTTGGGGCAGCCTTCCTGTTGCTCTTATTTCTAGCGGATCGTTGTCCTCACTCCCCGGCATAGCCGGAGGCCGGCTACGCAGCCCATTCGCCGCGCAATAGGCCGTAAAGAGCCATATCCTGCCAGTCGCCATCGCGAAAATAGGCGCTTCTCAATATCCCCTCCTGCCGAAAACCAAGCCTCTCCAAGGTGCGCCGGGCGGGGCGGTTGGCGAGGTCGGTGAAGGCCGAGACGCGCTCGGTGGCATAACCGCAGAAGAGGTAGTCCAAAAGCAGAGACAGCGCCTCGTGGGCAAAGCCCTGCCCACGGGCGTTGACTTCTGGGAGGCCAAAGCCTACTTCAGGATGGGGAAACTCGGCGTCGGGGAACGGGATGAGCGAATAACGCACAAACCCTATTGGGCGTCCCTCGGCGAGGGTCTCAATCATCAGCAAGCCGCTTTGCCGGCTAAGCAGACCGTTTTGCTGGTACGCCTGACGCAGTCGAGGAAGGTGATCAAGCTGGTAACGCTGAAAAGGCCCCCAAAGCGCTTGGCGATCGTGTCCCCAGGTTTCAAAGAGCGCCCAATCTGCTTCCCGAACGGGGCGTAAGAAAACCCGCACTCCACGTAGCATACTTTCCTCTCCAAATTGAACGACCAAGGTTATTGCCGGGCCAAGGGACAACTTCCCTCAGCGCTCCAACCAAATGGTCACCGGCCCATCGTTAGCCAATTCTACGAGCATGTGCGCCCCAAAAGCGCCGCATTGCGTGGGCACTCCCCGGGCGCGCAGCCGATCGGCGAAACGTTCCACGAGCGGACGGGCGAGAGGCGGCGGGGCAGCTTCCGTAAAAGAGGGGCGGCGTCCTTTGCGAGCATCGGCGTACAAAGTGAACTGTGAAACGACCAAAGCCGCCCCACCCGTTTCGAGCAGCGAGAGGTTGAGCTTGCCCTGTTCGTCCTCGAAGATGCGCAGGTTAGCGATCTTCTCGGCCAGGTATTCGGCTTGCTCTTCGCCATCCTGCTGACCGATTCCCAGCAAGATTAACAAGCCGGGCCCGATCTCGGCGATCACTTGCCCCTCCACGGAAACCCGCCCATAGCGGACGCGCTGCACCACCGCACGCATGGCGCACCTAGAGCAGGGGCAGGCCAATGGCCTCTTTCACTTCGCGGATCGTTTGGGTGGCGATGGCGCTTGCCCGCCGCTGCCCCTCGCGCAGCACGTCCCACACATAGTCCTCGTTGCGCGCCAGGTCGGCGCGGCGGGCGCGGAAGGGCGCCAGGTGCTCGTTCAGATTGCGGGCGAAGAGCTGCTTGCACTCCACGCAACCGATGCCCGCCCGACGGCACTCCTCGTTGACCATAGCCACCTCCTGCGGGGAGGAGAAAACCTTGTGCATAGAGAAAACGTTGCACACATCGGGGTTGCCGGGGTCGCTGCGGCGAATGCGCGCCGGGTCGGTCACCATTTGCATCACCCGCTGAACGGTCTCTTCTGGGGTAGCGGCCATCTCAATGTGGTTGTTGAGGCTCTTGCTCATCTTTTGCACCCCGTCAATGCCCAACACCTTGGGGGTCTCGGTGGCGATCATTTGAGGTTCGATGAGCACATTGGTCTGGTAGCGATAGTTGAACGAACGCACCGTTTCGCGGGCGAACTCAATGTGTGGCTGCTGATCCAAGCCTACCGGCACCAATTCGCTCTTGTAGAGCACGATGTCGGCGGTCATGAGCACCGGATAGCCCACCAGACCGTAATTGACGTTGTGCGGCTGCAGGCGGGCCTTTT
>VSSL01000613.1_pt1 | contig 10827 bp, 8 predicted proteins | sample 4557531 | NCBI WGS metagenome assembly VSSL01 (sample SAMN10986726, study PRJNA523729) | hot springs metagenome | isolation source: hot springs | place: India:Timba, Gujarat | collected 2018-05-31 | reverse complement strand
AAAGAATCCCCAAAAGTCCACCAGTTGGTTCCAATTTTCTGATACTATCGGAATCGACCCTGTAATGAATAGGTGCACAGTGACCAGCGTTGACATAGAGAACTAATCTATTGGAAGACAAAGTCAATTCGCAATAGAAAAGCGTTACAAATCTTTCGTACTGGAAAGTCTTGTAGATTAGTTTATTAAGTCGAGAGAACAAGTCACTCATTCTTGTAGAATAACTCCAGCCCATACGAAATGCGCCCGATACAAACAATGCCTGGATTGCGGCAGAAAGTCCTTTGCTTGCTGCGTCACCAACCACTATTCCAAGTCGTTCTTCTTCGTTTTCCTTCTCTTCAATTTGAAGATAATCGAAATAGTCGCCGCCTACCTCGGCGTCTGGGATACAAACACCATAAACTTCATAATCATAGAATTCAAGGTAATGGTCGGGGAATAGATTTTTCTGAATTTGAGCAGCCTGGTACAAATCTTCACGGATTTTTTTTTCTTTCGATGGTGTCGATGATGTTTTTAAGGGCAACGGTCGCTACACTGCTAATTATCGTTAAAGTTTCGGCGAAGGTAGGTTTTATTTCTGGGGCATTGAACCCCAAAAGATATTTGTAAAATTTGCCATTTTTTGTTTTGATTATCTGACCAACACCAGTCACAGAATATAGTTTTATTCCTTTTTCTTTCAGTAATTTATCAGTTTCAATTGTAGTTATAGTTCTTTCTTTGACTAAATCCAAAAGGAATGGTTGGTCGGCAATGAAAATTCGATAATTTTCGGGAATTTTCTCCACACTGCCATATTGCATTCGCAATTCATATGCCATATCTTCTGGGATGAATTCCCAAACTCGACCCCCCGTAATATCAAAGCCAGTATGGTCGACAATTTCTTTCACTAAACGTTTCAAAAGTTCAAGTGGGTCCTTGAATTCAGTGGAAATTAGTTTTTCAACAAGTTTGTAGGTTTCTCGTTGATGTTGTTGCAAAGTTTGCTTTTCTTGCATAAAACCTCAAAAAATCAAGAAGTATATTATAACTAAAATTAGAAGAAAAATTATGAAAAAAACAAATTTAAAAAGTCTTTTGACAATTCCAAAAACAATCGAAAAAATGATTAGTAAGAGTATAATTTGGAGGTACAATGGAAGTGTTGCAAACCAATCGAATATTCCTGCTTTTAAAGCGACAATTTCAACTGACTTTAAAGGTAAAAGTGATGATACCATACATTTCCTTGTTTTCCTTGAGTCTGTTAAATCGCCATTGTCGGAGTGCTTCGATTGCTGCGCGTTCGAGTACTGGGTCACCCTTTTGCAATGGAACAACGCTTGTAACAACGCCGTCAGCAGAAACAGTGAATTTTAATTTTATTTGAGCATTGACATTGTAGCCAGAGGGATATTTGGGAAGAACTTTGTATAGTACAATTCTATTTCCACCGCCGCCCCATTCGATATCGCCAAGACCATAACCAGCACCGGGACCGAAACCCGAGTTGCCCAGCCCAATGCCTTCTTTTGTTCCATCGGGTTTCCCAATATCTTTTGAACCGCTTCCCCCGGCGTTTTTACTACCTGTTTCCGAAGCAAGTTGATTAGTTGGCGTTATTTGTTTTGCAAGTAAAGGGTCGTCGATTTGTGATGGTTTGCTACCTTTGGCTGTGGCAATGCTGGCGTCTTCGAGTTGGTTCGACGGAGCCTTCCCTTTGTGGGCTATGCCTTCTTGTGAAAGGTTCCCTTTACTTAAGCCAGTACCATCACCCAGCCCAAAATTAATTAATTCCAGAGGGATTGTTTTGGGTTCGTATGTGGGAATTGTTGGGGGTTCATATTTAACAAAAGAAATTACAAACAGAAGTATAAAGAATAGTAAAAGCGAAAGGAGAAACCCTTTTGCAGTGTTAGGGTCCCAATGAATATTTATCTTAATCTGCTTATCTTCTTGATATCCTTTATACATATTTCCCCCCCCAATTTCAACGCAAAAATAATAAAAAAATTATTTTTTCTGTTTCAAATATAAGAAATTATTTGAAAATCAAGAAAATAAAAAGAAGGTGGATGCTTTCACATCCACCTTCATCCACAGGTTAACCAATGTTCTATTTTACATATTTGGTCCAAGCATTTTTTCTGGTCGAACAATTTGGTCGAATTGTTCTTCGGTCAGCAAACCTAATTTTACAGCCGCTTCTTTCAAGGTTGTATTATTCTGATAAGCATATTTAGCAATTTTGGCTGCGTTATCGTAACCGATGTGTGGGTTCAACGCTGTAACAAGCATTAAGGAATTGTTTACGTAGTATTCAAGTCGTTCTTTAACGGGTTCTATGCCGACAGCACAGTGTTGATTGAACATTGTGCAGGAGTCGGCAAGCAAGCGAGCACTTTGCAAGAAGTTGTATATAATCACTGGTTTGAATACATTCAGTTCGAAATTGCCAGAGGCGCCAGCAAAATTGATTGTTGCATCATTACCAAAGACTTGCACAGCAACCATAGTCATTGCTTCCGATTGTGTGGGATTGACTTTTCCAGGCATAATAGATGAACCAGGCTCATTCTCTGGAATTGTAATCTCACGCAAGCCACAACGAGGACCAGAAGCAAGCCAACGAATATCGTTTGCAATCTTCATCAAGGACGCTGCAAGAGTTTTCAAAGCACCGTGTGCAAAGACAAGTGCGTCGTGAGCAGCAAGCGCTTCGAATTTGTTCGGTGCCGATACAAAAGGGAAACCAGTTAGTTCGGCAACCTTTTTGGCAACTCTCTCGGCAAATTCTGGATGAGTGTTCAAACCAGTTCCGACGGCAGTTCCGCCAATAGCCAACTCGTAAAGCCCCGGAAGTACAAGATGGATTCTTTCGATTGCATTGTCGAGTTGTTGTACGTATCCAGAAAATTCTTGGCCTAAAGTTAAAGGTACAGCATCCATCAAGTGTGTACGGCCAATTTTGATTAAATCTTTGAATTCATCGGATTTTTGTTTAAGTGTGTTCCTCAAATTTGCAACAGCGGGTAAAACTTGATGATTTAAAACTTCGGCGGCGGCAATGTGCATTGCAGTGGGAAAAGTATCGTTCGAACTTTGCGATTTGTTAACATCGTCGTTGGGATGGATTGGCTTTTTGCTTCCCAATTCTCCGCCAGCAATTTCAATTGCTCTGTTGGAAATAACTTCGTTAACATTCATATTGGTTTGGGTTCCGCTTCCAGTTTGCCAAACTGAAAGAGGGAATTGGTCGTCAAGTTTGCCACTAATTATTTCATCGCAAACTTGAACGATTAACTCCATCTTCTCTTTCGGTAGCAAGCCAAGTTCATAATTGACAATTGCACAAGCCTTTTTCAAAATGCCAAATGCACGAATAATGGGGCGAGGCATTTTCTCTTCGCCAATTCGAAAATGAATAAGAGAACGTTGGGTTTGGGCACCCCAGTAAACATTTGCTGGCACTTCAATTTCGCCCATCGAATCCCGTTCAATTCTTGTGTTCATAGAGCCTCCTTTACTATTTCAAGTAAATTTTAGTGAAACAATTTTTTAATAAGTTTTTAATTTGAGATAAACACAATTTTTTCTGTCTTGGAGAACCTCGTTGTTGTAACTTTTAAGAAATAAACAGAATTGTTGAAATGCTTGTTCTTCTCAAATGCAAGAGAATGCATTCCCTTTGATAAATATCCATTAAAAAGAGTTTGCACATTGTTGCCGAAAAGGTCGAAAATTTCGAGTGTTACAAAATCATCTTTTGGAAGCGTCAATTTGATGTTGAAAGAAAATTCAATTGGATTTGGCGTGACTTTAAACTCGAAGAAATCGTCTTGGGCTTCGACGCTTGTGATTTTAGCAATTTGAACTACTCCACGGCTTAATAATGAAAAAGTACCAGAATTGTTTTCGATGGTTTTTACTGCACGAACCATATAATAAACGAAGCCTTCGTAAAGTGTTGAGTCAGTAAATTCATTTGCCTTGATTGGCTCTTTGTTCAACAATGTAAAGTCTCCATTATTACTGTAGGATTTGTAAACAAAATAGCCATCGACTTTGCCATCCGCTGGTTCCCAAGTGATATGAACAAAGCCACCAGAGGGCTGGACAACGGAGACGTTTTTTTGGTTTTGGAACAATCGATGGATAAAGCGTGAGGGTTGGGTCGCCCATTAATGCAACGTGGATTTGGTATAAACCTTGAGTAATTAAATAGAATCTTATGCTATCTTGAGAATATGCTGCTCCAAGGTAATTTGTATAGTTGCTTTGTGTGATTTTAGTTGAATAACCAATGGGAAGATTTGCAGCCATATTGTGGAAAAACCAATGGGGAAAGCCAGCCCAACTGCAAGTTAAAATTGATGGTTCAGAAGCCAAGGCTGCACGCATAAAATTATTCTGCGAGTCCCAGTCCCCAAAGTAAGAACCGAAAAGCATTGTAAACACTGCATTGACCTTGTTTGCGACGAAATCATCTGTCGAGCCAATTCCACCAGCACTTGTATAAGTTCCCCCACCGCAACCATAAGCCCAAAGGTAGTCATCGGTTTTTAAGGTCGAGAACCAGTCGGCTACGGTTATGTTTTCAGGTCCTAACAAAGAGGCAAAATTTCTATAACCAGAAGACGCAAAAGCATTTAGGTATCTATTTGCACCGAAATTGTCGTCAATCAAACCTCGCTCTTTTGCCGATAATTGGCCAGTTCGGTATTGGTGGTTTTTATTTAAGTAAGCCCGTAGTAGCGATAATTCCCCTTGTGTAAATTTGGGCATATTGTAAAAATCTATTCTTCCAACTCCGAAACTGATTTCGTTTCCAGGGGTACTCTGGTCGAATTTTCCGTCGCCTGGTATATTCCTATTCCGTGGGTCTTTTGCCGATGAATTATTCACAGAAAAATCTGTCCAGTAAGTGTCATAGATGCTTCCGTAATACATATCGCAGGGCCAAGCACCATTGTGGTCTGGATGCCCATCGGGGGCAATTAATCCAGAATATGGGACTGCCACTCTGCCTATTAAAACCACCGTATTGAAATTCAATGGGTCTTTTCCATATTCTTCTAAAATTAAATCTTTAACCTGCCTAACCTTTTGAGGGTCGAAATTCTCTGCTCGGGGTACATATTTGACTGAAACAGTCCAACCCTCTTCTATCAAATCATTTACAAATGTTTCTATTTCAAGTTGCAAATCCCATTGGTAAGTTTCATCCACAAGAACAAGTACTTTGCCAAAAGAATGTTTTGGCGGTACGTTTATTCCCGTATGCACATATCCAAAAGCCATAAAGTGTAGAACAATTGTTGTATCGAAAGTTGAACCGTCGGGTCTTTGCATTGTTACATCTGCTAATGCTTTGTAGCGAGCTCGGACTTCGTATTCGTATTCTGCGCCAATGACAACATTTTTGTCTTCGTATGTTGTTGTGTTTGTGTCTAAAATTGCAAGAGGCGTTTGTGGAAATGTCAAATCCCCAAAGTTTTTACGTCGGATTTCATAGAGATATGCAAGTGGATGCTTTTGCCAATTGATAACGATTTTCGGTGGCGAAGAATAAGTTTTAACAGATATTAAAACAGCAGCATCTTTGGATTGGTTTCTTCGTAATTGTTGAGAATGGAGAGCGTTGGAGCTTATTATTAAAGCAAAGAAAAGAAAATAAAATAAAAACTTACGCATAATAATAACCTCTATAAATTTTTTCATTACTTCCTAAAATAAAAACAATTTGCAATTTAATAATTTTTTCTTTGAATGATTTTGGTTAACTTACTAATTGCTTGATATTTTCGTCTTTGCTATTTTGATTTTTATATTTCTTATATCTGTTTAAAATTGTGGAAAATAAATACGACATAATAGTAATTGGTGGAGGACACGCAGGAATCGAAGCCTCGTTCGTTGCAAGTCGAATGGGGTGCACGGTTGCTCTTGTTACAATGAATAAGTACACAATGGGAAGACCTTCCTGCAATCCATCAATTGGCGGAACAGCGAAAGGACATTTGGTTAAGGAGATAGATGCACTTGGCGGTGCAATGGCTATTCTCGCCGACAAGGCTGGAATTCACTTTAAGATGTTGAACCGTTCAAAAGGCTACGCTGTTTGGTCTCCTCGATGTCAAATTGACAAAGACCTCTATCCGATTTATGTTTATAAGTTACTTTCTCAACAGCCCAATCTGACAATTGTTGAAGCAACGGTCAAAAGAATTCTTATTGAAAACTACAGAGTTAAAGGAATCGAAACACTCGATGGTGATAGAATTTATGCAAACGCAGTTATTCTTTGTGCTGGAACTTTCCTCAATGGGGTAATGTGGACTGGACTGAAAGCCACACCTGGGGGAAGATTCAACGAGCCAGCATCCAAGTATCTTTCCGATTTGCTTGCTGAATTTGGTTTCGAAACGGGACGTTTGAAAACAGGAACCCCGCCACGAGTTTGGCGTCATTCGATTGATTTTTCGAGACTTGAAATTGCTCCTGGGGACGACCCACCGCAACCATTTCATAGAAATACAAAGCAAGTTAAAAATCGAATTGTTTGTTTTTCAACTTCGACAAATCAAACTACTCACGAAATTCTCCAAACTGGCTTCGACCAGTCCCCAATGTTCACTGGAAGGATAAAAGGAACTGGACCTCGCTACTGTCCATCTATCGAGGACAAAGTCAATCGATTCGCCGACAAAACTTCCCATAAAATATTGCTCGAACCAGAAGGATTGTTCACAGATTCAATTTACGTTAACGGGTTTTCTACCAGTTTACCCGAAGAAGTACAAATCAAAGGTTTACATACTATACCTGGACTTGAAAAGGCTGAATTAATACGACCAGGGTATGCTATTGAATACGACTTTTTCTATCCTTATCAACTAAAATTGACATTAGAAACTAAACTTGTCGAAGGATTGTATTTTGCGGGGCAAATCAATGGTACTTCTGGTTACGAAGAGGCTGCTGCGCAAGGTATCGTTGCTGGAATAAATGCTGCACTTAAGTTAAAAGGTAAAGAACCTTTTGTACTTAAACGGAGCGAGGCTTACATTGGAGTGTTGATTGATGACTTGGTCAACAAAGCCCCAGAAGAACCATACAGAATTTTTACTTCTCTGGCAGAATATAGGCTTCTTCTACGACAAGATAACGCAGACGAGCGGTTGATGAAATATGGTTACCAATTCGGTTTGATTCCAGAAGAGGAATATGAAGAGCATCTGCGAAAAATGGAACTGCTCGAAAAGTCCTACGACGAATCAAAAAGATATAAAATTAAGCCAGAAGACATTAATCATTATTTGCTATCAGTTGAAGAAACTCCCATTGAATCAACCGTTGATTTGCATTACATTGCAAAACGAAGCAATGTTAATTTGTTGGATGTTTTGAACATTGTTAATTCAACGCCAGAAGTCTTACTACAATTAAAAAAAATTTCCCGAACTAATCAATAGATTGCAAATCGAAATTCGTTACGAGGGTTACCTTGAAAGGCAAAGAAAAGAAATTGAACTTTTCCTTCAAAACGAAAACAAAAAGATTCCACCAAACTTTGACTATTGGAAGTTGAACTCTCTATCCAAAGAGGCAAGAGAAAAGTTGTCCAAAATTCGACCAGAATCCCTTGGGCAAGCCTCTCGAATACCTGGGGTTTCCGCTTCCGATGTTGCTATTCTTGCTTTGTATTTGAAAGGTTAAAAGCAGTTATGAGTGAAAAGAAAATTGCATTGGTAGGTCCAACGGGAATTGTTGGCGAAGCAATTGTTGAAACAATTCTACAAGAAGCCGATGATTCTTGGAGTCTTGTTACATACTCCAACAGAGAACTTTCTGTCGAGTTCGAGAAATTGAAAAAAATTATGTGTTTCAATTAATTGATTTTAAACAGTTACGGGCGAAATTACTTGAAGAAAAACCCAATGTCATTATCAATGCTGTTGGAATTAGCGATAGAGATGTTTGCGAGAAGAACAAACAAATTGCCTGGCAGGTCAATGTTCAACTTGTCGAACATCTTGTTTCTATTTCAAAAATCCTTAATTCCCACTTGATTACATTTTCTTGCGAAGATATTTTCGATGGGAACGATGGTCCATATTTCGAGAAGGCAAAGCCAAACCCCAAAACATATCTTGGAAAAACCAAACTTGCTGCGGAAAATCTTGTAATTTCTAATCTGAATTATTACACAATTATACGGTTGCCGTTGGTCTACGGTGTAAGCGGTCATCAGAAAAAAGACATTGTTGGTAAAATTCTTTCTGAATTACGAAACAATGGGCTTCTTGTTATTACCCACAATTATAAAACCAATCCAGTGTTGAGCGAAGATGTTGCTTGGGGAGTCTTCAAAATAATTGAAATGGAACTGACTGGTACTCTTCATTTCGGTGGTTTTGATTATGTTTCAATGGAAACTTTTGCAGAAAAAATCGCCAAATTTTTCAATTTAAAAATATATAGAAGACTTGTTTCGCAAAAGGATGAAGGCACTTTCTTTGGCTTACAACAATCTTATGCGGAAGCGTTGCTGTCCATAAAGTTTTCGTCAATTAGTGAAGGACTGATGACCTACAAATATCTCGACAGGGAGCAAGGCTCCGATTTCGAACGTCTAATGAATTATTAATATGAAACATTAATTCTTTATTTCGCAACCGCAAGTGTTAGATATTTTCGCAACCAAAATGAATTTGGAATTTACATCCATTGCGTCGAAAATGGTGCGTAAAAGCCCGAATACTTTCGTTTTTTCCCCAAAAACAATTGTAGAGAAGGAATTTATTTCGTATTGTATACCAGCGTTTTTAATTATTTGAAGAACCTCATTAACGTCTTCGATATAATTATTTGTTTCTATTGGAATAAAAGAAACTTCCGCTGATATTAACTTTTTCATCCATAGTGCCACCAAAAAAACCACCATTATATTTTTTGGAGAACTCTTTTTCTTTTTCCAATGAAATTTCGCTTTCTGAAATCCACGGAGGGGTAAACAATGTTTCTTTAATTGTAACTAACTCCTCGGAATAAATTTTAGAAATTTCTTCTCTTGTGTAAAGATAAGCATATTTAAAAACTGTGTTCTTTTGAAATTCATCCGAAAGATATAGTTCTCCCCAAGGGCTTTCTTTATTCAGAAATCCGACAACAATTTTCCCTTTGGGTTTAACCACTCGAAATATTTCTTCGAATGCTTTTGCTTTGTTATTAACGAATTCAAGGACAGCAACAGAAATTACTGCATCAAATGAATTGGATTCGAAGGGCATAGACTCGATGTTCCCGTGTACAAAATTAATTGGGAGTTGTTCTGCTTCGCTTTTTCTTTTAGCAATTTTTAGCATTTCTTCTGAAATGTCAATTCCTGTGACAATGCAATTAAGTTTAGCAAGTTTGATAGAGTAGTTGCCAGTTCCACAGCCAACATCGAGTATTTTCATATTCTCTTCTGGTGTAAGTAAATCGAAGACTGCTTGCGTTTCAATCTGGTCAACAAAATGTCCCAGTTTCGTTTCGTACCAACTATCGTAATTTTGAGATTCTAAATCAAATATTTCCATACTTTTTTAAATTTTTTTATTTCGTGTGTAACAAAATTTAAAAATTTTTGTTGTTTTTTTTGAGTTCAATTAAACTTTTTTAAAAGTTTTTTGTCAAAATAATTGAGTAACGGATGTTTAACCAAACAAAAGGAGGTTCTATGAAACGACTAACAGTTATTGCAGTAGCAATCTTAACACTCGGGTTGGTTCTATTCTCTGCCTGCAACAAATTGGATAACCCAACAAATCCGACGACCGAAAATATGATTTACAACGCCAATATTCCGTATGAAACGGAAATGAATGTGCCGTCTGATTTGAGCGAAGCCACAATCGACAAACCAGCAATGCTTCTCTTCCCCAAAGATGACCCACTTTATCCAGAGAGACCAATTAAGTATATGGTCCCACTTGGAAGGATTTTGAAGCAATTGAATTTAACCGATGAACAAAAAGCACAAATTCAAGAGTTTATGCAAGCATATCGTGATTGCGTCAAAAGTGCTTTAATGGCTTTAAGAGAAAGCGAAAGGCAAATCCTTCAACAAGCCAATCAAGCAAGACAACAAGTTCGTGAACAACTGCAAAGTGGGCAATTACCCGTGAAGAGGCTTGGCAACAATTGCGCCAAATTAACGAAAGAACAAGGGAAGCATTGATTAACAATCCTGTGCGTCAACAAGTTTTGCAACAATTGAAAGAATGCTGGGATACTTTCATTGCAAATATTAAGAGTATTTTGACTGATGAGCAAAAAAGCCTTGTTCGATGAACTACTTGCAAAATGTAAAGATAACAGGGGCGGAAAAAGGACCAGGAACAAGACCGTAAAAAAAACCACCGCTATTCAAAAAGAACAGGGCTCTTTCCCAAAGAAAGAGCCCTCTTCGCTTTTAAATTGTCATTTGGTCAGAAGAAATTTCAAATTTCCAGTTTAAGTGTTTTATTAGTGATGGTGTTAATTCAGCAAGTAAGTAGAAAGAACCAATAACAAGTGTAGGTTCGTGGCTGTTTAATGTATATTCCAGTGCCTTTTCGGGCGTGTCGAATAAGATAAATGGTATGCTCTTTGTTGCACTGGAATTTTCGATTGCTTTTGCTATTTTCGAATTCCTTTCTGCTCGCTCGTATTGAAGATTTGGAAGGAGGAAACTTTTGGCTATTGACGCAAGGTATTCTATCATTTTTGAATAATTTTTGTCACTCATTGATGCAAAAATTATTTGCCATTTCAAATTGGTGAAAAGTTGTTTGATGAGTTCTGTCGTTTTTT
>VSSL01000612.1_pt1 | contig 10828 bp, 9 predicted proteins | sample 4557531 | NCBI WGS metagenome assembly VSSL01 (sample SAMN10986726, study PRJNA523729) | hot springs metagenome | isolation source: hot springs | place: India:Timba, Gujarat | collected 2018-05-31 | reverse complement strand
GCTTCATTGACGGCCACAAAGGCGAGGGTGTGAACCCCGGCGGAGGTGGGGCGCCACAACCAAGTGCCGATCACCTGTGCCCCGGCGCCACTCTGTTCCCCGGCGAGCAGGTCATCGGCGTAGAAGCGCAGCCAGCGAATCGGTTGTTGCCCCCCTCGTGCCGCGGCTTGCACCGCTATGGCTGCCTGTACTTGGAGCAGGGCATTGGGTTGTGGTTGGAGGATTTCCACAATGGGTCGCTCTCCGCCTCCCTCTCGGGATTGTCCGCTCCAGGAGAGATAAAGGCCCCCCAGGCACAGGATAGCCACGCCAAGGGCTAGAGCGCTGCTGGTTAGCCACAGACAACTTTTACGGCTCTTCATGGCGGCCTCCCTGGAACCTCTAGGGTATAGGCATGGTGTAGTAGTACCACACCGACCAGTTACCGGCATTGCCTGCACCGTCCACGGCGCGCACCCGCCAGCGGTAAGTGAGGTAATCGCAGAATTGGGCGCTGTTAGGGATGGTGAATTCGGTGCTGTGCGTATCCCAGGTGGCCAGCAGCGACCAACTGCCATCAGTCTCTTGTTTCTCTAGGCGCACGCGGTAGGTCACCCCACTGGGATCGGAGACAGGGTACCAGCGCAAGATCACCGGGCAATATTGGGTGGGAGGGTTGGCTTCATTCGTATTGCCAGGGTTAAGCGGAGCCGGCACAGGCGGTGGTGTCGTGTCTTGGGGAGGCGGGGCAGTGGTGGCCGGAGCTGGGGGCGTCTGGCAAGTGCCTTGGGCGTTTACCGTTACCGAGCGCTCTTGCGAAGTGCCATCGTTGAAGGTTGCCTTCAGGGTGTGGGTTTCGGCGCGGCACAGGCAAATACGCGCTTCACCGCTCGCTGGCACCGTTTGACCGTCCAACCATACCTTGACGGCGTTTGTGGTTTGCCAGCGGAGGAAGGTACAACCACCAGCCTGGACTGCGGCGGTATCGGCCCAGAAGTTGAGGACATTCGGCAGGGGCGGGGTGGTGGGGGTGAGACAAACGCCATTTACTTGAATGGTGAGACTGCGGGCGAATTTATCGCCAGCAAATACGATCAGGTCGTATGTGGTCGTTTGGCAAGGGCATACCTGCATCTCCCCCTGGGGTGGTACGGTTGCGCCGTTGATTTCAATACTCTGAGGTTGCACCGCAGAAACTTGCCACCGTAGGAAGGTGCACTCACCAGCTTGTAGGGAGAGGCTATCGGCGTAAAAGGTGAGCACGGCTTCCGGTGTGGTTCTGATGGTTGGGGCGGTGGCAAGCGTGGGCACAACGGTTGGGGTGTTGCCTGGTGGCGGTGCTAACACCCGAACCCTGCGACTCTCCGAATCGTAGGAATTCCCATTAAGAGAAGCTCGAACGAACAAACGGTATTCACCAGCGGTCGAGGGTGTCCATTGAGCATCCCCGGCATATAAGCCCCAAGAGCCCTGCGAGCATTCCTGGCAAGTGAGGCTCATGGGCAGCAAGTACTCACTATGACCGTCGTTGAGGATCACATTCATCGCCACTCCCTCTGGGTACTCACCATGGGCATGGACGGTGATGGCTGTTCCCACCCCGACGGTCAAATCTTGGGACGGCGCATCTAGGATAGGTTCATAATGGACAACATAGACTCGATGGAAGGAGCAGGCTGCGAGCAGCAGCATGATCAGGGGGATGAATTTCTTTCTCACGCTCTTCTCCTGGAGTTTCGCTGTTTTCCGTATCTTTCCTTCCGGCTAAAAAATCTGCCTCAGGGGCAATAGCCGAAGTTGACGTTGTCGGTTACCCGACCGGCGCGCACTCTCACGGTGACAAAAGGCGGCTGGAGGGCAACTCCCACCTGGGGGGCGTAGACGCAGTATTCGCCAGGCGGCAAGCCCATCACCGAGTAACGCCCAAATTCCGCGGTGAGGGCGGTGGCAACAAGCCTCCCACCAGGGCAGGCGCCTGCCAAAACCCTCACCTCCGCCCCACCGAAGCCCCCATCCCCCTCCTGACGGGTGCAGCCGGGGGAGGTGGTGAGTTTCTTAAAGACCCAGCCGGCTAAACCGCCGGGTTGGGATGGCGGAGTGGCCGGCACTGTGGCTGGAGGAGGCACAGGGGTCGGGCGTCCCCCGGCGCACAGACAGGGCTCTTTGCCGGTTGGTTCGAAGCCATAGGTCCAACGACAGGTGTTATCCACTTCGGCGATGGCCTTAATCGGGTAATAGCGATTCACCCGATAGGGTGAGCCGGCTTCCTCTAAGGTAAAGTGGTCGTGGTAGTCGTACCATTGGGGCTGATCTACGCCGCGATCGGCCCATACCCCCCACATAAAGCGCTCGTCGTTGCCGATGAGGGCGTGCTTGAAGGCGATCTGCACTGACGGAGGATTGCCGGGGCGGAAGCGCGACCAAGCTAAGTCGGGGTCTTCGCTCAAGAAACCTTGATCGAACACCAGGAGGTCGTAACTATCTCCGTCTTGGGGAGGATCGGCGAAGCATGGGCGCGCCTCACCAATATCGTTGTTGCGGCTGTCTTCCCAGATGCGAACTCCTTCTACAGCCCAGGTTTCCTGAAGCGGGGCGCGCGCCTCGAAAAGCCAATCGCCGCGCCCATCCAGATCGAGGTCGAGTTCCAGGCGGTAGTTGGCAGTGAGGGAGGAGGTCGTCGGGTCAAGCCCGTACAGGTAAATTGTGGTGAACATCCAAGTGGCGTCGTGCCCCATCTCAGCCTTGCGGATGTCGAGTTCGGGGAAGAAGATATCCATAGTTACGGCGTTGAAGGGGCGCTCGTAGAGGTTGTAAAGGTATTCATCTCCTCCTGGCGGTTGGTTCGGTTGACCTTGGCGGGCGCTATCACCGCTGACCGTGTCGTAGAGAGCGGTGCGCGGCCGCAGCCCATCGGGAGGGCGGAGGAGATGGCTTAGCGTGGGTGTGGGTGAGGCTTCTGGGGCTGGGCTCTCTGCGGGAGGAGGAATGAAGGGTGTGAGTGTAGGTGTGGATGTGGGGAATACGGTGAGGGCGATCAACGTCTGTTGGGCGTAGAGAGCCATGAGAGTGGCATCGAGATCGGGGGCAGGGGTGCTGCTCCAGAGCGGCAGTTCGCAAGCCATGCTGAGCAACAAGAGTAGGAACAAGAGGAGAGAGAGTTTCCCTTTCATCGGCGCTCCTTGGTGAGGATTCGCTTGCAGAGTGCTGGGTAAGAAGGCAGCTCCAATCTGTAGACGGCCGCCATCTTGAGTATGAAGGCGGCTAGGGGGTAGGGCAAGAGAGAAAATTCCCCTCTAAGAAGAGAAAAAAGTACCTCTGTTTGAGGTACTCGTTCCTAAATATCCCGAATTTGGGGGTGTGCCGGAGTTGGGTTGCCCTATTCGCTTGAAGGTGGCTCGCTGTTTTCCAGCGAGGCCCAACCCCGCTTGAGGGCTAAGAGGGCGGCCTGCGTGCGGCTGTTGACATGAAGCTTCTGATAGATCTCGCTGAGGCGGTTGGCTACGGTGCGTTCGGAGAGATGCAGGGTGCGCGCCACGGTCTTGTTATCCGCACCTTGGGCCACCAAGCGCAACACCTGCATCTCACCCTCGGTTAGGGTTTCCATCCCCTCCTCTCCTTCCCCTTTTTGGCTTAGACGGCGGAATTCGTCCAGTAGGCGAGAGGCTAGAGCGGGGTCAATCAACGCTTCGCCCTGCGCCACGCGTTGGATGGCCTCCACCAGTTCGCGCTCGTCAATATCTTTGAGCAGGTAACCCTGGGCGCCGGCCTTTACCGCTTCAAAGACATAGTGATCTTCGCGGAACATGGTGAGGACGATCACGCGCGTCTGGGGACAGGCTTCCGTGATCTGGCGGGTGGCTTCCACACCATTCAGGCGGGGCATTTGGATGTCCATAAGCACCACATCGGGACATAACTGGCGCGCCAGGTTCACTGCTTGGGTGCCATCCTCGGCTTCGCCAACCACCTCGATCCCACCGGCAGCTTCGCATAGGTGGCGCAGCCCTTGGCGGAAAAGGCGGTGGTCATCGGCCAGGAGGAGGCGAATGGGAGTCATTGCAACCATTTATAACCTAACCGATATTGTAGTGCCTTTTCCTGGTGCAGCGCTCACTTCCACATGCCCCCCCAAGGCTTCCACGCGCTCGCGCATTTGGCGCAAACCAAGGTGCCCCTCGCGCTCCAAACGGGGTAGTTCGGTTGGGTCAAAGCCAAGGCCATCATCCCGCACCACCAGCAACACCCCCTCGGTGAGATCGAGTTCCACCCAAACGGCGCTTGCCTGGGCATGCCGTGCCACATTATGTAAGGCTTCCTGAATGATGCGGAAGAGGGTGGGCTCAAGGGCAGCGGGCAAATGGGTGCGCTCGCCTTGCACTTGGAACGAGAGAGCAAGTTGATTCTGATCGCGAAACTCGTTCAAGAAGCGCTCCAGCGCCGCCCAAAAGCCTTGTTCATCGAGCGCAACCGGGCGTAAGGCGAAGATAGCCCGGCGCACTTCGCGAATTTTCTCACCCAAAAGGCGATGCAGGTCATCAAGTTCTGCTTTGGCTTGGAGGGGATCGCTTTCCACTAGGGATTGCCAGCGGCGCACTTGCAAGCGCAGCGCAGCCAAATCTTGGGCGAGGCCATCGTGGATTTCGCGGGCGATGCGCCGCCGCTCCTCGGCAATGGCTTCTTCTTCGGAGCGACGCGCTACCTCGGCGCTTATATCCTCTACGACAAGGATAGCCCGCTCCTGCCCATGACCAATGATCGGCGCTGTGCTTAGGCGCAAGGGGAAAGTGCTTCCGTCACACCGTCGGCCGGTGGTCTCTAACGTCAGTTTTGTGCCTTGTCCCAGGTGCGTCCGGCAACGTTCAATGGTTTCGGCCCCTAAAATGGTTTCGAGATCAGGGGGCCGTTCGGGCGACCAAGCGAAGAGCCTCTGCCAGGTGGGGTTGAAATGATCCATGCGCGGCGGATCCTGGCCGAAATCGGCTTCACATACGCCTAAGGGGGCGTTCTCGAACAGGGTTCGAAAACGTTCCTCACTTCGGCGCAACTCGGCAACATAACGCAAGCGGGCGCCGAGGTAGAGTGAAGCCAAACCCGCCACGGCCAAACCGACCAACAGGCGGAACCACCAGGTTTGCCAAAAAGCCGGCTCGATCACCACCGTTACCGCTAAACCTTCCTCGTTCCACACACCGTCGTTGTTGCTGGCGCGCACGCGGAAAACGTAACGGCCGGGTGGTAGGTTGGTGTAGCTGGCGTAGCGGCGCGTTCCGCTGTGAATCCAATCAGTGTCGAAGCCCTCTAGGCGATAGGCATACTGATTGCGGGAGGGGTCGGTGAAATCCAGGGCGGCGAACTCGAAGGCGAAGAAGTTCTCGCGATGGGTAAGGCGAATCTCTTGCAGTTGATGAAGTCCCCCCTCAAATTGCCGTTCCTGATCGAAAACGCGAAAGGCGGTGAGGACCACAGGGGGGTGGAGCGCGATTGCTCTCCAAGCGTTTGGGGTAGAAGGCATTAAGGCCGTTGATGCCTCCGAAGAACAGCTCACCATCGGCGCTGCGTGAAGCGGCGCCAATAACAAAGGCACGCCCCTGCAGGCCGTCGTTTTCGGTGTAGGCGCGCAGCGTGGCGGTGCTTGGCTCAAAGACGATCAGCCCTCCTCCCATGGTGGCCAGCCACAGGCGCCCCTCTTCGTCTCCTAACAGGGCAACGATGGAATCGTCGGGCAGACCGTTCTCGGTGGTGTAGGCGGTGAATGCCGGCTCGCAGCCTCCAGCCATACCGCAGGGCCAATCCAGGCGGTTGAGGCCGGCGTGTGTCCCCACCCAAAGTGTCCCGTCGGAGTCCTGATAGAGCGACCATACGAAATCGTGGCTTAGGCTTTGGGGGTTCGCCGGGTCGGAGCGATATTGTTGGAATATCTCTTGTTGAGGGTCAAAACGAACCAACCCATTGTACGTCCCGATCCACAACGTGCCGTCGTTGGCCGGCAACAGCGCGCGCACTCCGTAGGTGTTCGGGAAGCCGTTTTCGCCTTCGTTGTAGGCGTAGCGCTTGAATGAGTAGGTCTGTGGCACAAACCGAACGAGTGTTCCCGGTTCTTCCGTGCCGATCCAGAGCGTCCCTGCGCCGTCCTCGATAATGGCCTTTACCGAGCCGCTTTCTAGGGCCCAGGTGAAGTGTTCAAAGCGATCGGTGCGACGGTCAAGGCGATCGAGTCCCGCATGGGTACCAATCCAGAGATCACCACGCCGATCTTCGTAAAGGGCGGTGACATGGTCGTGGGAGAGGCTATAGGGATCGGCGGGGTTGTGGCGGAAGTGACTCACTTGGCCCGTGCGGCGGTCGAGACGGTCGAGGCCATTGTCATGGAGACCCACCCAGACGAAGCCTTGGTGGTCTTTGAGCACCGCTCCCACAGTCGGCGCGGCCAGGCTGTTCGGGTCACCCGGCCGGGGAGCGTAATACTCGAAACGCAAACGAGTGCGGGGATAGAGGTTCACCCCCCCGCCATCGGTAGCGATCCACAGGTTGCCACTGCGATCCTGGAGCAAGGCTGTGACTTGATCATCGCTCAAGCTGGTGGGATCGAGGGCATTGTGGCGATAGGCATCTAGGCGGCCATAGATAGGATCGTAGCGATAGAGGCCTTCTTGGGTGCCGACCCACAATGCTTCACTATCCCATAACAGGGCAGTCAGATGGTGTTCACGAAACGCTTCGTAGAAGAAGGTGAAGGCTCCCTGGCGAGGGTTGAAGCGCGCCAATCCCCCTTGTTCAGGTTCGTGATAGGTGCCGGTGCCCACCCAGAGGTCGCCTTCTGGAGTGGGCAAAAGGGCAGTGACGCGCTCCAACGGTGGAGCGGGGGAGGGCAATGCCGTGAATTTTGTGACGCGCCCACTACGAGGGTCGAGGGCATTCAAGCCGCCGTAGTCGCTACCGATCCAGAGCACACCATCCGAATCGAACCATAGGGCGCTGATGTGGTTGTCGCTCAGGCTGTTGGGATCTGCTGGGTCGTGAATGTAGACCTGAAAGTTCTGCTGGGCGGGATCGTAGCGAAAAAGGCCGCTGCCGGCGGTGCCGATCCAGAGGTTTCCCTGGGCGTCTTCGGCGAGGGCGCGCACCGATTCGGCGACCTGTGGGTAGTGGATAAAGCGCTCGCTTGTGGGGTCGTAGCGGTCCAGCCCGCTAACCGTCCCCACCCAGAGGTTGCCCAGATGATCCTCAAACAGGGTCTGGACAGTATCGTTGGCTAGGGAGTCGGGATTGGAGCGTTGGTGGTGGAAGTTCGTGAAAGTATACCCGTCGTAGCGGCTTAGCCCGCGTTGTGTGCCGAGCCAGAGATAGCCCCAGCGATCTTGCAGGAGGCAATTGACAATGGCGTGCGGCAAGCCGTTTGCGGTGGTGAAATGCGTGAAGCGAGGGGTGGTCGCTTGGGCGCGGGCCGGCCGGACGGGGCAAAGGCAGAGCACGAAGAGCACAAGCAAGCCGGCGCCGGGGAGTAGAGGCAAAAAAGGCTTCTTGCCCATAAAAGGCTAGATATTTTTATTCAATTGTAGCACATCTTGTGTTCTCATTCACAATGTGTCTCCCCGGCAAAATGTGGTGGAAGGTCAAGGTTTCGGATATGGTATAATTTGGATGATTATTATCTTATAACGCCGAGTGCATTCCCCCGGCTCTTTGGAATAGGTGTAACCCATCCTCTGTGTGTCCATTGGTCTCGGAGGTGTTTTGTATTGAAAGCGAAAGGCAGGTGACTGATGAAAAAGGTTTTTCTGCTCCTGGTGTTAGGGGCGCTCTTGGCTGGGGGAAGCGTGCTGGTCACTCGGCCGAGCGTAGTGCGCCTGTTGCAAGGGGCGACGCCAACCTTCACCAATACCGCCCCACCCACCTTCACCGAGACTTCTACCCCCACCGATACCCCTCCTCCTACCGCAACGGCGACCGCTACGCAGCCGGCGCGCCAACCTCAAATCTTGGCCGTTTCCCCTTCCCCTACGGCTTCCTTGACCCCTACCGAGACGGCAACCCCCACTCCGCCACCCACCGCCACGGCCACGAAAAAGCCCGATTCCTATGACCCGTATGGGGGAAGGTACTGATGAAGATACGGATAGGGAGCAGGCAGGCCCCAGATTAGTAAAGGCGTACGATATTCTCGCGCTTCCTTGGTAGGCGCTCGGCCAGCGGCGGTTACAGCCCGCCGGCTTTGGTTAGGCGCCGTTTAACACCGCCTGGCTCATCGGCGCTGTGGGATGGAGGTGTTGGTTGAGGTTTCAAAGGCGTTCTCTCCCGCTTTGGAAGACGAGCCGGCATGGAGGCCAAACGAGCGGCGCGTGAACCGCGGCGCGTGTAGCAGTTGACTAGAGGGAGTGGTTGAGCGGCGATTCGCTTATGGAACCAGACGTAGAAGCGGAAACTCGGCGTCGTCGCAAAATACCGTAAATCCATATCTAAGATAGAATTCTACAGACCCAGACGGATTGTCGGCTTTGCCCTCTCTTGCAAACGTCTCAACCGCGTAAGCCCCTCTCTGTCTCAACTCGGCGAGGATTTCTTCGAGAAGCCGAGACCCCAACCCCAATCTCCTAAACCGCGCTTGAGGAATGAAAAGACGTGACTGGAAATTCCTAATAAATGCAGTACTTGCAGCTGAGAGGATGAGTCTCCCACTCAGGAGCGTCTCTCAGAGTCTCTTCTGTGAGGGTGGTGATCTTGAAATTCATCTCTCCTTCCAAATAATCTTCTCAACCAAGTAGTATGGTATGACCAATTTGCCGCCTAAGGGCTTGCACATAAGCCGCACGCGGAGCGAGCGCAGCGCTGTCGGCTCACACCCAGGTTGGGCGGGCTTCACTCGACGACGCGACGAATGCGAAAAACTCCTGGCGCAATTACAGCGAAGGCATTTGGCAGTTCCATGCCATGCTGGTTGATAACAGAGGCAACTAGCTTTGCTTTACGCTTAGGTGATAATCCTGCCAGGTGGATCAACATTATGCCGTGCATATGAAGGCGCTGACGAAAGATCATCTCTCCGAAATCTTTGTCGGCAGTCAGTAACAAGGCGGCTTCCCGATTAGCTAGGGCAAGAACAGTATCATCAGAAATTCCTGGCTCCATTTCGGCTACGTACCATACATGATGACCATCTTGTCGAAGGCGTTCAACAATTTGATGGTCCACGCTTTCATCAGCCAGGAAGTTCATGTCGCCGACTCGGTTATAGGATAAATCACATCAGCCCGCAATGCTTCTTTAGCAAAGGCAACAGCGGCCAATATCGCTTCGCGTGTAAGCCGAGGATGGGCTTCGAGGATTTGTTCGATAGTCTCACCTGCTGCCAGTTTTTCCAGTATCAACTCGACTGTGATGCGCGTGCCCGCAATCACAGGTTTGCCCATCATGATCTGCGGATTTGATACGACCAGCGGAGTTTTCATACCTACTCTCCTTCTTGCGATAAGCGAATTATACCTTGTCGGCTGTCTGTTCCTGCCAACGACCTGAGCGTCACCCGCGCACGCGAAGTGCAGCGGAGCGGCATCGGCCGTCACAGCGGATTGGCCCGCCACAGTTTTCTAAAGGCCAAGCACGGCATACGCCATTGCCTGCGGTAAGCCATGCAAGATTGCGGGGGCGAGGATACTGCCACTCTTTTCCCTGACGAATCCAAACACCAGGCCGCTAAAGAACGTCCAAAAACCCCACCACCAAGTCAGTTGCCAACGCCGCCAGCGCCTCTTCGACTTCCCTGCCTTTGGCTCGGATCAGTTCAATCAGTTCCTCCGGCGTGCGCGTGTCCTCGTCGTTTTTGCGATGCGGATTGACCGCCTTGAGGTCAAAGTTGCGCGCCTCGATTTCCTGCCGCGTCACGGTCCAGCTCCGTTCGCTATCGGCGCGCGTGGGCAGCAGGCGGAAGAACTCTTCAAAGTGCGCCAGCGTCAAGGGCGTTTTCTTGCCAACCTTGATGTCCGAGAGATCGTAGTACCAGATGTGTTCGGTGGGCTTGCCTTTGGTGAAAAAGAGCAGGTTGGTCTTGACTCCTGCACCGGCATTGACAAAGGTACCCGGCGGAAGGCTCACGATGCACCACAGATCGCAGTCGTCGAGGAGTTTTGCGTTTTGGTCTGCACAAAGGCCGTTTCGTTGGTGCGGAAGAGCACGCCCTCATCCAGCACAATGCCGCAGCGACCACCCGGTTTCAGGCTGTCTATGACATGCTGCAGAAACAGCACCTGGGTGGCGCTGGTCTTGTAGGCAAATCGTGTCTGGGCGTCCTTGCCCTCTTTGCCGCCGAAGGGCGGATTCATCAGCACCACGTCAAACAACGCTGGCGCGTCCTGGAACAAGCCGCCGTAGATCTCTGCGCCCGTCAGCGTGTTGCCGTGCCAGATGTGCGGCTCGTCAATGCCGTGAAGCATCAGGTTGGCGAGCGCGATGGGATAAATGACATTGTCCTTTTCGCGTCCGTAGAAGGTGTGGCGTTTGAGCATTTCCAGTTGGTCGGGCGAGGTGATCTTTTCGTGGTTGGGGCCGGCCATGTGCTCATACGCCTGCGCCAGGAAGCCGCCGGTGCCGCAGCCCGGGTCATAGACCGTCTCGCCGATCTTGGGGTCAATCACCCGCACCATAGCGCGGATGACCTCGCGCGGGGTGAAGAACTGCCCGCCGTCGTTGCCCTTTTCGCCCATCTTGAGCAGCAAACCCTCATAGACCTGCGAGAGGGTAAAGACGTGGGTGGGGTCCACGCTCTCGGCGCTGATCTCGTTGACCTTGTCGAGCACGTCGAGTAGGTTGCGCTCGGTGTCAATGCGGGTGCGCTCGATGCCGGAAAAGATCTCGC
>VSSL01000611.1_pt1 | contig 10836 bp, 11 predicted proteins | sample 4557531 | NCBI WGS metagenome assembly VSSL01 (sample SAMN10986726, study PRJNA523729) | hot springs metagenome | isolation source: hot springs | place: India:Timba, Gujarat | collected 2018-05-31 | reverse complement strand
TCGCTCGCCAGGCGCGGCCTTTCTCGTTGCATGCGCCTCATATACAAGAACAATCAGCAAGAAATCGCATCCGGCTCGGCATCGCCAACGACCCCGCCTTCCATTTTTATTATCCGGACAACCTCGAGGCGTTGTCAGCGGCAGGGGCTGAACTGATCTCATTCTCTCCCCTCGCCGACGCATCTTTGCCAGCCGACCTTGACGCGGTTTATCTAGGGGGCGGCTATCCAGAAGAATTCGCTCGTGAACTCTCGGAAAACAAAGCCATGATCCAGTCTATACGCCGCTTTGCCCGCGCCGGAGGAACTATTTATGCGGAATGCGGCGGCTTGATGTACCTCTCGCAAGGGATCGAATCAAAGGACGGTAACAGGTTTGAACTCGTGAGCTTGCTTCCTAGTTGGACGCGCATGTTGCCCAAATTAAAATCCCTCAGTTACGTGGAGGCCACTTTGAAAGCGCATTCTCTTTTCGGGGATGCGGGCAGCCGTTTGCGCGGCCATGAATTTCACTATTCTGAGTTGATCGAGAATCCAATAGGGAAGGATCGGTGGACCTCCGTGTATCGCCTGGCTCGGCCCCTGCGTCCTGGCCATCAAGACGAAGGGTACCAAATGGGCAATGTGTTGGCGAGTTACGTGCACGGCCATTATGCGTCGAAACCTGACGCGGTTGCCCACTTCGTTCGATATTGTCACGGAATCAAGCAAAAAAGGAACCTGAGATGAACAATACGCCGCAGGGCGATTCTAATCGCAAACCTCTCATTAGAACGCTGTACGAGACGCCTATGACCCCCGAGGAAATAGAAAAGCGCTCCTTTGGCATTATCGATGCCACAGTCCCGCGCCACGGTCTTTTGCCTTATGAATGGGAAGTGGTCAGGCGCATGATTCATACCACAGCCGATACAACGCTGGTCGATAAGGTGAAATTTTCCCCCCACGCCATCGAAGCCGCGATTCAGGCTTTGGAATCTGGCAAAAAAATCTTCGTCGATTCAAATATGATTCGATCGGGCCTGTCCATCGAGCGACTGAGAAAAATTTATCCAGATTATTCTCGGGACGACATATTCTGTCATGTTTCCGACGCTGACGTCGTTTCCTCGGCCAAAACAAGCGGGCTGCCGAGGTCTCTTTTCGCGGTCAGGAAAGCCAAGCCAATACTGGATGGAGGCATAGCCGTATTTGGCAATTCCCCAGTGGCCCTTATGGAGCTAAACCGGCTGGTCATGGAAGAAGGCGTACGGCCCGCATTGGTAGTGGCCATGCCGGTGGGGTTCGTGCACGTTGCTGAAAGCAAGGAAGAGTTGATGTCGCTCTGCTTGCCGTACATCGCGCTCGTCGGGCGCCGCGGGGGCAGTCCTCTTGCGGTGAGCGTTATCCATGCGCTCTGCGCGCTGGCCCAAACCAAAGCCGGGATCATATCTGTTTCGGACGAGTCCTGCCATGGTTTGCCGAAAACGGCGCCGTCGGTCCAGGAGTGTTGCCAAGGAAGGCCCCTGGGCAGGAAGGCCATCATTCTTCTCGGTCACGGGAGCCGCGTCCCGGATGCAGGGAAACACATGGAAAAGGTCGCGTCCGGATTGAAATCGAAATATGGGTACAACATTGTTGAAATTTGTTACATGTCACGGCTTGGACCACATTTTCCGGAAGTTTTCGAGAAATGCGTCAGCCAAGGCGCAACAGAAATAATGGTAATCCCCTATTTCCTTCATGATGGATTGCACCTTGTCTTGGATATACCGGAAATGATGCAACAAATCGCAAAAAACCATCCAGGAATCAAGCTAGTTCTGGGGCAGAATCTAGGTTTTGATGACGTCCTGGTGGACCTGGTGCAAAGACGTATAGCGGATTCGAAGGATGATTGCGATGTGAGAGAACTCACCCTACCCCCCAGGCAACAGTATCCGGTTCCGCCAGGTCAACCCGTATTTGTTGCTATGGCGCCGGAAGAGGCGGCGCGATTTTTGCGGGAAAAACGCAACCACAGCCATTAACTTGCAAAGGAGAGATTCATTATGGTCAATCTTGAACGAATCATTACAGTGTTTGGTTTTCTCGTGTTTTTTGGCAGCGTTGCAGAGCCTGTGTATGCCATGCACATTTCGGAAGGGATCCTGCCGGTTGGCTGGTCTGTCCTGTGGTTCCTCGCCGCCATTCCATTCGTGGCCATGGGATTGAGGCGCATCCGGGAACGTGCAGCCAAGGACCCCTCATTCAAACCAATGATAGGGCTTGTCGGCGCAGCCGTGTTCATCATATCTTGTATGCCGATACCTGTCCCCATAGCTGGCACTTGCTCTCACCCCTGTGGCACGGGCATGGCTGCAATCCTTGTGGGCCCCTCGGTAAGCGTGGTTCTCGCCAGCATCGCCCTCCTTCTGCAAGCCCTGTTTCTTGCCCATGGCGGCCTGACGACCCTTGGCGCGAACATCATGGCCATGGGCGTTGCAGGGTCTTTTGCGGGGTACGGCATATTCGTATTGAGCCGGAAAATCGGATTGCCTTATTTGCTCGCGGCTTTTCTGGCTGGCGTCTTATCGGACTGGGCCACCTATGCCGCCACCTCTTTTGTGTTGTCGGCCGCCTTACACGCCGATGTATCTTTGTGGAAAATGTTTGTCGCCGTCGCAGCGGCGTTTGTCCCCACTCAATTGCCATTGGGCATTCTGGAGGGATTTCTCACTGCGGGCGCGTATGGGTTCATTCATTCTCGACGACCACAATACCTCTATTTGCTGAAAAAAGGAGAGACGGCATGAAAAAAATAATAACCCTCGTGGCGCTTGTGGCGGCTTTCGCCGTGGCAGCTCTTGTCCTCTCGAGCCACAACGCGGAATGGCCAGGCGTAGATGAATCCGTGGTGAAAAAATTTGCCGAAAAAGCCGGCAGACCCCCGGTTGATCCATACATCAATATAGCCCAGGGCGATCTTGAACTATTCTTCTTCCTCTTAGCCGGAGTCGTGGGCGGATTTACAGCGGGCTACTACTACCGGCAGCTTTTCTCGACGGCGACAGGCGTGGGGGATCGATCAGAAAGTGTTTGATCTTTTCTCGATTTTTTTACCCATAAGGACAATTTTTTCACTCGAATGGACGCACGCACCAAGATAATAGCGGCTGTCGCTTTGATCTGCGCGGTCATCCTCTCCACGAAAATCGTTCTGCCGCTCCTGGTCTTGGCGACGTGCGTCACCATTCCATTGTTGATCGGCATTCCCCCAAAATTATTGTTGTCCAGACTTGCCGCCCCTGGCGGCGTCGTACTCGTGTTGATTGTCCTGAAAAGCCTGACGGTTCCAGGTAAGGAACTTTTTTCGATTTCCGTTCTCGGTTTGCATTGCGCCGTGACTCATGAAGGTCTTGCAAACGGCGTACTTTTGGGCGCAAAAGTTTTTAGCGCGGTCAGCGTCATGATCTTCCTTGGGACAATCGCTCCTGCGCACAAAATATTTCACGCGTTGCGATGGTTCAGGGTCCCAGGAATTTGGGTTGAGACCGCCCTCCTGGTGTATCGGTACATTTTTATCCTTGCCGAGCAAACGTCCGATATCTTGGCGGCGCAAAGGCTCCGTCTTGGCTATTCGTCTATCCGCTCGTCCCTTCGGTCTTTGGGGGTGTTGGGAGGAATGGTCATAATCCGCTCACTCGATCAGGCTGAAAGAACATACGAAGCGATGACGCTACGAGGATACGACGGGGAAGTAAAATTTGACCCGCTGCCGCAACTGCCTCGGGGTGAGTGTTTCTGGCTGGTGATCGCCATGCCAATCGTCGTTGCCTTTTACATTCTCAGTGAACGGTGTTTGCCGTGAACAGAGCATTTGCCATGCAGGCGTCAAAGGTAACCTACGTGTATGACGAAGGGACAAAGGCCCTCGATGCGGTGGATTTCTGCGTTGAGGCGGGTGAATTTGTTGCGCTGCTCGCATCCAATGGCTCAGGAAAAACGACGCTGATAAAAGTGCTGGTTGGACTGCTGGAGCCTCAGGAGGGTTGGGTAAAGATTAATGGAAAGAATGTCGGCGATCTAACCCGCAAAGAACTCAGCCGAATGGTGGGGGTAGTCCTCCAAAATCCAGTCGATCAACTTTTCGCGGCGACGGTCGATGAAGATGTCGCCTACGGCCCTCGCAATCTCGGGATGAACAATAGCGACGAAATAGATCAAAGAATAGCCTGGGCGTTGGGACTCGTCGCAGCGCTGGAACTCCGAGGCCGTCCCATTCATCATTTGAGTTTTGGGGAACAGAAAAGGGTAGCGATCGCAGGCGTCCTCGCTATGTCTCCGTCGATATTGATACTCGACGAGCCGACAGCGGGTCTGGATCCTTCCGGAGAAACGTTGATGATGAAACTGCTCAATCGTCTCAATCGAGAAGGAGGCATCACGGTGCTCCTGGCAACACACTCCGTCGATCTCCTCCCGTTATTTGCAGACAGGATTTACATCCTGAGACATGGGAAGGTGCTCAAGCAAGGACCGCCTGACGTGATTTTCCGAGACCAAGATATAATCGAGGCGGCTGGTCTGAGGCTTCCCTATGTCGCCGATTTACTCCACCAGATGAAAGAATATGACGGCGTCCCGATAAATGGACTGCCCCTCACCTTAGGGGAAGCCCGCAAGAGGCTTTTGGAACTCATACCACAAGACCTGTTGATCAAAAGCCACGACTCTTCGGTCCAATGAGCTCACGTCGTACTGGATTCACTACTGGAACATGCGCCTCGGCTGCCGCCAAAGCAGCCGCAATGATATTGTGCGGCGCACAGAATGTGGACGCTGTCGCCGTCGCTCTACCCAACGGTTCGACTGTGACCTTGCCTCTCACGAATAAAGGCAAGGAGCCTCATGTTGCATGGGCAGCCGTTCGAAAGGATGCGGGTGACGATCCGGATGTCACGGACGGTTGTCTCGTACAAGCGTCAGCGAGATGGAGCCGCTCCGACGGGATAACCTTGAGGGCAGGGGACGGCGTCGGCGTGGTCACGAAACCGGGGCTTGCCCTGGCGCCTGGGGAACCAGCAATCAACCCAGTTCCCAGGAGTATGATCATCCAGGCCGTCAGGGAGGTCACGCATCGTGGAGTGGAAATAACCATATCTATACCTGGCGGGAGGGAACTGGCCAAGAAAACCTTTAACCCCAGGTTGGGAATAGAAGGCGGCTTGTCCATCCTGGGCACGTCCGGCATTGTACGCCCTTTCAGCCATCAAGCATTGCGGGATGCGTTGGTTTGCGCTTTGAATGTAGCAGTGGCCTGTAACGTGCGCAGGCCGATTTTCACACCCGGGCGCATCGGAGAAAAAGCTGCGAGAAAATTGTTTCGGACTACCCCTGACCAGATTGTCGAGGTCAGCAACGAGTGGGGATTTATGCTCGATCGAGCGGCCGCAAGCGACTTTGAAAGTCTGCTCGTCATCGGACACCCCGGGAAGTTAGCCAAAATCATCGCGGGAAGCTGGGACACTCATTCTTCCAGGTCAAGCAGCGCCGTCCCCACAGTGCTGACAATGGCGGAGCACATCAGCGGTCACGCTTCTGCCGAATCGCTCACCGTTGAGGGAGTCTTCCGCTCGCTCGACCCCATACGTAGGAAGAGGTTAGCATGCGTCCTGGCTGCAGGCATTCGACAGAAAATCTCAGAGAGAATATCTTACCGATTCGATGTGGCGGTTGCCCTTGTCGATCTTAAGGGGGTTTTGCTGGGAAAGGATGGCGATACCCACCCTTGGGAATGAACGCCCCTAAAGCTCATTTTAATACCTAGGAAAGTAGGTGACCATGAGAAGAGGAACGCTGTACGGCATTGGAGTAGGGCCGGGCGACCCGGATCTGATAACCGTAAAGGGCGCACGGGTGCTCGCAACTTGTCCTCACGTGTTCGCGCCGAAGTCCAAGGAAGACTCCCAGAGTCTCGCCCTGCGCATCGCCAGACCGCATATACCTTCCGAAGCGCGCATACATGAACTGCTGTTCCCTATGACGAGTGACAAGGACGAACTCGAAGAAAGGTGGGGAACCGCCGCCAAAGAGATACTCGATGTCTTGGACGCGGGGCATAATGCTTGTTTTCTCACATTGGGGGACGTTTTTCTGTATTCAACATACACCTACTTGTTAAGAATGCTCCGACGGCTCCAACCTGCGGTGAATGTGGTGACCATTCCAGGAATTACCGCTTTTTCAGCGGCCGCGGCTGCCGCGGAATGTCCCTTGGGAGAAGGAAAAGAATCTGTGACAATAGTGCCAACCGCGGATGACCTCAATGAGGTAACGCGAGCCGTTCATAATGGCGACGCCGTGGTCCTGATGAAAATAGGAAAACGCCTCGATCGAGTCTTGGAGGTGCTCGAGAGTGAGGTCGCTATTGACCGAAGTGTATTTGTTTCCAAGGTAGGATTGAAAGACGAAGCGGTCGTGAGAGACTTACGTTTGTTGCGCTCCCCTGATGCTGATCGTGGTTATCTGTCTGTCATATTGGTTCGCGGTAAAAAAGAGGTGCACTCATGAAGGTGTATTTCGTGGGCGCAGGCCCGGGCGACCCCGAGTTGCTCACCGTCAAGGCCTACAACCTTTTGAGGACATGCCGATTTGTTATTTACGCGGGATCATTGATCAGCAGAGAGGTGCTTGACCTCGTTCCCAGCGACGCAGAGAAACACGACTCGGCGAAGCTTGACCTCGAAGAAATAAAGCAGCTTTTCTTGGAAGCGAAACGACGGGACGTTGACGTCGTGCGACTCCATTCTGGGGACCCGTCTATCTACGGGGCAATAAGGGAGCAGATGAACATATTGGATGATCTCGAGACAGATTACATCGTGGTCCCAGGGGTGAGCTCGTTTCAAGCGGCTGCAGCGGTTTTGCGCACGGAACTTACCGTCCCTGAACATTCTCAGACAATTATTCTCACCCGAACCTCCGGTCGCACTCCAATGCCGCGCGCCAAGAATTAGAGATATTAGGCCAGTCTCGCGCCACCCTGTGCATTTTCCTGTCTGCGCACAAATTGGAGCCTGTGGCGGCCACGCTATCGAAGCATTACGGACCCCAGTGCCCCGCAGCGGTGGTGTATAAGGCGTCGTGGCCTGATCAGATCGTTGTCACAGGGACGCTCGCCGATATATCGTCAAAAGTCGCTGCAGCCGGAATCACTAAGACGGCTATGATTATCGTTGGGGAAGCCCTTTCGCGAAACGTACCACCATCCAAACTCTATGACCCGACATTTACTCATAAGTACCGTCTCGGCAAAGAATCATGACCGTCGCCATCATCACATTTTCGGCCCAGGGGGCTCAGGCAGCGCGAAAACTGGTTTCTGTTTTTCCCCAATGGACCATGTACGTGCATGAGACGGCCGCGCCCGATGTCCCTAGCGCTCGACCATTCCATAGCGTCTCGCAGCTCGTTTCAGAAATTTTTCGTCTCTATGCCGGACTTGTTTTCATAGGGCCTGTCGGCGTAGCGGTTCGAGCCATCGCCCCTCACCTGAGACACAAGACCCAAGATCCAGCAGTGGTCGTTGTCGATGTTCTCGCGAGGTGGGCCGTGAGTTTAGTGAGCGGCCACGAGGGCGGCGCGAACGATCTCGCCATTACGGTAGGCAATGTTTTGTCCGCCGAACCGGTGATTTCCACGACCACGGAAGCGACAAAAAACCTCATCGTGGGAATAGGATGCCGCAGAGGCGTAGTACACACAGACATCATCAACGCGATTCAAAAAACGCTGAGCGACGCTCACCTCGAACTCAACGAGGTGAGACTATTGAGTTCTGTTGACAGAAAAAGCGATGAAGACGGATTATTGACGGCTGCACGTCGCCTTGGCATCCCGCTGAGATTCATAACCTCAGACGAGATACGGAATTGCCATCTTACATTCCGACGTTCGTCATTCGTGGAAGAAAAAATAAATGTGCCGGCAGTCGCGGAGCCGTGCGCGCTCCTAGCCGGAAGGAGGACACAATTAATCGTAGGGAAGACAATATTTCCAGGCATAACCATAGCAATAGCGCGGGAAAGCTGTTCATTGTAGGGATAGTCCGGGCGGCCCCCTGGATAGGACCCGACGCGCCGAGCTGGCGTTGGCTCAAAGTCAGGTAATCGTTGGGTACAGCCGCTACCTCGCGCTCATAAAAGACGTCACCCAAGGAAAAGAGCTGATTTCCTCGGGGATGACCAAAGAGACTGAAAGGTGCCGGATCGCGATCGAGAAAGCGCTCGGGGGATCGACGGTAGCCCTGGTATCATCGGGAGATCCGGGCATCTACGGAATGGCTGGCCTGGCGCTGGAACTCTTGGGGAAAGCCGACGCCTATACGCCGATAGAAATAGTCCCTGGCGTCACCTCTGCCGCCGCGGCCGCTGCTCGATTGGGAGCGCCATTGATGCTTGATTTCGCTTGTATAAGTTTGAGCGACTTATTGGCCCCGTGGGAAACCATCCGACAGAGACTAGAGGCAACTGCCAGTGCTGACCTCGTCGTTGCCTTATACAATCCAAAAAGTAGGACGAGACATCGACAACTGGCAGAAGCCGCCGAGATATTCCGCCGGTACAGGCCGGGCGATACACCCGTCGGCGTCTGCACCGCCGTGGGGACCGAAGACGAGACCGTGGCCCTATCTGATATCGATCATTTTCTCGAACTCGAGATCAATATGAGAAGTATCGTGATCGTCGGTAACAGCTCCTCTCGGAGAATCAACAATTGGTTCGTGACTCCTCGGGGCTACAAGATATGAGTTCTCGTGGGCGATTGGCGCAAACACACTGGCGCGTCTGCGCCTTTCTTCAAAAAAACGAAGGATTTTACCATTTCTCGAAATTTCTGTCGGAATGATGTCCACCGCGGGGTGAATATGATAACTTTCAAAGTCTATGTCCGGGCGCCTGACATGTCATGCCGGACTCGATCCGGCATCCAGGAAACTGACCATGGATTCCCACTTACGTGGGAATGACATGCACCGGGACAACAGCGCATTTTCCGATTATTTTCGAGAATGGCTCTAGAACTCTATACCTTTGGCGGCTTTCACCCCGCTACGGTAGGGATGTTTGATCTCTTTCATCTCGGTCACCAGATCAGCCATCTGAAGCAACCCGCTCGGCGCGTCACGGCCCGTCACTATGACATGGACGCCTGAAGCACGATTTCTCAGCGCATCCAGAATTTGTTCTTCCTGGACAAAACCGTACTTTATCAGATAGGTCAGCTCATCCAAGACCACAATTTTGAAGTCGCCAGAAGCGAGCGCGTGTGTGGCGAAGTCCCAGCCCTCCTGAGCCAATTGCTGATCTTCCTTGATGTTCTTGGATTTCCATAGAAATCCTTTCCCGACGACATGGAATTCCAATAGATCTGAAAACCTCTTCACAGCCTCCAATTCGCCGTACCTACGCGATCCCTTTATGAACTGAACCACACACGTCTTGAAACCATGTCCCAGAGCCCGCAACACGAGCCCCAGCGCCGCAGTCGTTTTGCCTTTACCGTGACCCGTGTACACTATTAAGAGACCCTTTGCCATTACTATCTTCCTTTACGTACTTAATTTCGTTGAGCGCCCCTGAGCCCGGTCAGTCGGCGCGCCAGATGGTCATGCGCCTGTTCCATGAACGCCTCTATCCGCGTCTTTTCATTGGTCTTTTTAAGGCCGTCATACACAAGCGTGAGCATAGGGAGATCCGGTTGGCTCTTGAGCGCCCGCATGAGGGCAGCAGTCACCACGGTGCCGTACGAGCAATTCAGGGTCATGAGATTGAGCACCCCGTCAGCCCCGGCATCCAAATCTCGGAGCGTCGTGGCAAAAGGAGCGGTGATACCGGCTGGCAGCTTGGTATTCGCATGCCGCGTGACCGTCTTCCACATGCCTAAGCCCAGGATGTCCAACTGGCCGCGCACGATGTTCCTGGCGGTTTTAGATCCTCTGACATTGAACTCCAGGATCGTCATGAGGAGATAGAGGAGTCCATGCCGGGCCGCGTCCCGGGAACGTCCATTCAACAGGGTCCACACAAAATCTCGCAGCGTCCCCAATTTGAAGCTGTCCGAAAGCGTAGGGGGAGTCAGCACCACGCCTCCGTTGGCCTCGACTTCTTGAAATACCTCATTGTTGGCGAAGGGAACAACCCTTGTGTAATAATCGCCTGTGACAACGATCAAAGGATGGGGCGCAACGTCATCCACGGGGAATTGGCGCAATTCGTGGAGCGCTTCTTCGACGCCTTGCCGCACCCTCCCCTTGCTCAACGACTCGTAGAGCTTATGGCAGCACTCGTTATAGGATTTTTCCAGAGCCTCTTTTTCCCTCACTCGAGGTCGAAGTTCCCAAAACAGGCGGCTCAGTAAATCAAACGCATTGAGCCCTTCCCACAGCCTCAACAAGATCCGTTGGTGCGTGAGCGGCGAAATCCTAAATTCAGCCAATCCTGTATCGATGTCTTGTATCACCTTGAGAGGCAGGTCGAGATTCCTGCGAATCTTTTCGATGTACACGGGGAATTGTCCCAGGCGGCACGCATCGGGATTGATGAGATAAAATCGAGACTTGGCAGCTTCGCTGTCCGATAATTGTTGCGATATCTTGAGATAATCTCCTAGCACCAGGGCAAAGGGATGGCATTCGCCGCCAAGCGTGTGAGGCCGCCCCAATCTTTCCGATTCCTCATCCGGCGCAGGAAGGGGTACCGCTTCGATGCCCGCCGACATAGCCGCCGCGGCAAAGGCATACACATGGTCGCCCCAGTACGGCACATATATCCTCTCGGGTTTCATGTTCACTACGGGTTTACGCAGTCTTGCGCTG
>VSSL01000610.1_pt1 | contig 10837 bp, 10 predicted proteins | sample 4557531 | NCBI WGS metagenome assembly VSSL01 (sample SAMN10986726, study PRJNA523729) | hot springs metagenome | isolation source: hot springs | place: India:Timba, Gujarat | collected 2018-05-31 | reverse complement strand
GTGGGAGAAGACCTGGAAGCGCGTACGGTCGGATTTGAGAAGATTTCTAGAGGTCTCACAGGAAGGAAAGACCTCGGAAAAGCGATCAGACGCTGAGACGTTGCGCCTCCTCGACTACCTCGTAAAGCACGAAACTCTCCTCAGGGACGCGGTTGTCAGGACGAACCGTCTGTCCAAAAACGCTGAGAATGAATCTCGCTCCATTGGCGGCATGATAGATGAACTCATGGACGACATGAAGACCCTGTTGATGATGCCGTTCGGAACCCTCCTGGAACCCTTTCCCAAATTGGTGCGAGATATTTCTCACGACCAGGGCAAAGAGGTGGCTCTTATCGTAGAAGGTCAGGAAGTCGAGATAGACCGCCGCATCCTCGAAGAGATGAAAGATCCTCTCATTCATCTCGTGAGAAACTCTCTGGATCACGGAATAGAGAAGCCCGATGTACGAGTTCGCCACCGCAAGCCCCCTCAAGGGACCCTGCGGATCCAGGTTTCCCAACAAAGCTCTAACAAGATAGAGATACTTGTCTCCGACGACGGCGCGGGCATCGACGTCGAGAAGGTTAAGAAAGCCGCTGTTTCTCGGCAGGTAGTGTCCGAAAAAGAGTTGGAAGGGCTCACCGACCAAGAGGCGCTCGGACTCATATTTCGGTCTGATGTGTCCACGAGTGACATCATCACCGACTTGTCCGGACGCGGACTCGGGCTGGCAATCGTTCAAGAAAAAGTGGACAAGCTGGGGGGGCATGTCTCAGTCGAGTCCACTCCTCTGGAAGGCGCCTCGTTCAGGATCGTCTTGCCGGTTACTCTGGCGACGTTTCGAGGGATCCTGGCCGAGTGCAATCAGCGGTTGTTCGCGATACCCACATCGAGTGTCCAGCGGGTCGTTCGCATAAAAAAAAGACTCGGTTCGGAAGGTGGAAAACCGGGACACCGTCGTCATAAGGGAACGCGTCTTGCTGTTCGTCTGGCTCGCAGAGGTGCTCAATATATCGGATGGGAAGGATCACGACGATGACTTCATTTCCGCGGTGGTCTTGAACGCAGGACAAAGGTCCGTGGCATTTGGGATCGACAGAGTTGTGAGCGAGCAGGAGGTCATCGTCAAGGGGCTGGGCAAACAGCTCGCAAGGGTGAGGAACGTGGCGGGCGCCACCGTATTATCTTCTGGCGAGGTCGTACCCATCCTTAATGTATCTGACCTGGTCAGATCGGCCTTGAGTCATCGCGCTGTTTCTGCCGGCGTCCCATCTAAAAAAGCGACCGTGCACAAAAAGCGCTCTCGAATCCTCGTAGCCGAAGATTCAATAACCTCCCGCACCCTTTTGAGGAACATACTCGAGTCTGCGGGCTATGACGTTGAAACTGTGGTGGACGGCTGGGAAGCTTGGCAAATTCTGCGGTCTCGGAATTTTGACCTCCTCGTGTCCGATGTACAGATGCCCAAAATGGATGGCTTCCAACTGACCGAAAAAATTCGAGGCGATAAAAAGCTGGCGGAACTGCCGGTTGTTCTAGTAACATCTTTGGAGTCCCCGGAAGATAGAGAACGGGGCATAGACGTAGGCGCGAGCGCCTATATCGTCAAAAGCACTTTCGATCAAAGCAACCTTCTGGAAGTGGTCGGCCGATTGGTCTAAAGGCCGGAGTGGCAGATGATCAAAGTACTTATCGTGGATGACTCGGCAGTGGTTCGGGAGGTGCTCCGGCACATTTTTGGTTCCGACCCCGATATCGAGGTCGTCGGCGCGGTAACAAACGGCGTGGAGGCAGTTGATTTCGTGTCCAAAATCCGGCCTGACGTGATCACCATGGACATAGACATGCCAAAAATGGGTGGATTCGAAGCCACTCGAAAAATCATGGAGACCACCCCTGTACCCATAATTATTTTGACCGCAAGCTGGGATCCCCACGATGTCAACAAAACGTGGAAGGCGATGGAGGCGGGGGCCGTACATGCACTTGAAAAACCGTTGTTTGTCGGGGACATCGATCACAGTCCTGAGGTCAAAAATCTGATCCAGACGGTGAAGCTGATGTCCGAGGTCAAGGTCGTAAGGCGATGGCCCAAAAGGCCTGACGTGTTGCCAAGAAGACCAGTCGCTGAAAATCATGACAGCATTGGCGGTCGGGACATCGAGATCGTTGCCATAGGCGCGTCCACCGGCGGTCCCCCTGCCGTGAAAACGATACTTTCACCGCTTCCAGAGGCGTTTCCCGTGCCCATAGTACTCGTCCAACATATCGCTCCAAATTTTTCAAAAAGTTTCGTAGAATGGCTTGACCAGGCAAGCCCCCTGAAGGTCAAATTAGCGTTTCATGGAGAGCGAATGCTGCCCGGCCACGTCTATGTAAGTCCCGACCAATGCCAGATGAGGGTTGAGCGGTCTGGGAGGATTTCTTTGACCCACGATGAGCCGGAAAACGGTTTGCGGCCGTCGGTATCGTACCTGTTTCGCTCGGTGGCTCAGGTGTACGGCAGCAAGGCGTTGGGAATCCTGTTGACAGGTATGGGACGAGATGGCGCGGAGGAATTGTTGCTCATGAAAAACCTCGGCGCGACGACCATTGCCCAGGATAAAGAAAGCTCTGTGGTCCATGGGATGCCCGGAGAAGCCATCAAACTCGGCGGCGCTTCGTTAATACTGCCGCCGGAAAAGATTGCCGATATGCTCACTTCCTTTGCTCATCGGAGACAACTCGCATGACCTCTCAGCTTTCAACCCAAAACCTAGACCCGTCGCAGGATGAGCAGGAAATATTGATCGTCGAGGACAGCCCGACCCAGGCAGCGAGACTCCAATTTATTTTGGAAGAACACGGCTTTAAGGTCTCCTGGACACCCAATGGCAAAGCCGCCCTCGAATATTTGCAAAAAAACCATCCCACTCTGGTCGTCAGCGATGTCGTGATGCCGGAGATGGACGGATACGAATTGTGCTCCAAGATCAAGCAGGACGAGAAACTCAAGGACATCCCCGTCATATTGCTCACGGCCCTCTCAGACCCAAGCGACATCATAAAGGGTTTGGAAAGCGGCGCAGACAACTTCATCACCAAGCCATACCAGGAACGATTTCTCATCTCCCGTATTCAATACATTCTTATCAACAGGGAGTTGCGTAGCAAATTCCCCACCGAAATGGGAATCGAGATCTTTTTTGCGGGGAAAAAGCATTTCCTCGCTGCAGACCGCATTCAAATCATCGACCTTTTGCTCTCGTCGTACGAGGCCGCGGTGGAACAATTTCGGGAATTGGAAAACGCTAATTGGGAACTCGCCAAGGCCACAGAAACAGCCGAAGCCGAGCTCGCAAACTCCGCGCCCTCATCGAGGCCATGGACGAAGGGGTCGTCTTCGCAGACACAAACGACGTCATCACCGAGGCGAACGAGTGGTTCATTCATCAAGTGGGCGCCCCGCGGAAGGAGATCATTGGGAAAGAGCTTTGGGCGTTCTTCGATCAGCCCCATATCAATTCTATGTTGAAGAATCGTATCAACGCGTTCAAATCGAACACATCACGCGATCCACTTATCCGCACCCTCCAACTCTTCGGAAAAGAGGTATCTTTTCGCGTCCAACCGATCTTTGACAGCCGTTCTTACAGAGGGGTCATATTCAATATCGTGGACGTGACTGACCTGGTGGAAGCTCGCAACAAAATGGAGCAGGCGAGCAAGGCCAAGAGCGAATTCCTCGCGACCATGAGCCACGAGATACGGACGCCCATGAATGGCATCATCGGTATGACCGACCTGGCCCTGCAGACGAACCTCGACAATGAACAAAGAGAATACCTCTCGGCCGTCAAAGAATCCGCCGAAGCGCTCCTCACGCTCATCAACGACATCCTCGATTTGTCGAAAATCGAAGCAGGAAAATTTGAACTTGCATTCGTGGATTTCCGCCTGCGAGATTTCCTCACGCGGGTCATTACGTCCTTGAATGTGCAGGCAAAGGCAAAAGGACTCTCCCTCAGCTCCCAGGTTTCGCCGCAGGTTCCGGATTTCCTCTTGGGAGACCCGGGCGCTTTGAGGCAAATCCTCATGAATCTTCTCGGCAACGCCATTAAGTTCACGGAAGAGGGAGGGGTTTCCGTTGGAGTGCTTCTCGAGAAGGCCACCAATGACCAAGCCGTTCTTCACTTTGTCGTCGCTGACACCGGAATTGGCATTCCACCCCAGGAGACGGCAAGGATTTTTGAACGCTTTGAGCAGGTAGATTCGTCCACGACCCGCAAATACGGCGGCACTGGATTGGGATTGGCCATATCAAACCAGCTCGTCCGTATGATGGACGGCAAAATGTGGGTCGAAAGCGAACTCGGAAAAGGCAGCAAGTTCCATTTTACGGTGGTGTTCGGCCTGCAGCGCGATGTTTCCGCAGCCGCCGCAATGGGGCCAGCAAGCCTGAGAGACCTGCGAGTCCTCATCGTGGATGACAACGCCAACAACAGAGCTCTCCTGGAACGCATGTGTCTCAACTGGGGCATGAGGCCTTCTACCGCTCCAAGCGCCAAAGAGGCCCTTCAGGCTGTCCAAGAAGCAGCCGCTGCGGGATTGCCGTACGATTTCGTCATTACGGATCAGGCCATGCCAGAAATGGACGGCTTTGAATTGGCCAAAACCCTTACGCAAGATCACGCCCGCAATACTAACCTCAAGATATTGCTCCTCACCTCGATGGGGACGAGGGGCGACGCGGCAAAATGCATGCAGGCCGGCATTTCAGCCTACCTGCATAAGCCGGTCAATGAATTTGAACTGCTGGACGCCGTCTTGCACGCGAGGAGACAAACCAGCGCCCAGAATGGGCAGCTTCCCCTCATCACCCGCCATTCTTTGCGAGAGAGCAAGAAAAGCCTCAAAATATTACTCGCCGAGGACAACAAGATAAATCAGGTTCTTGCCCAAAGGCTCTTGGAGAAATGGGGTCACAAGGTGCATGTCTGTAACAACGGCAAGGAAGCCGTCGAAGCCTCTGCAGCCCAAGATTTCGATCTCATTCTCATGGACGTCCAGATGCCTGAAATGGATGGCATCCAAGCAACCCAGGCTATCCGGCAGAGGGAGGAAGCCGCGGGGAAACACGTCCCCATTTTCGCCATGACGGCCTACGCCATGGAATCCGACAAAGAAAAATGCTTGGCAGCCGGCATGGATGGATACGTTTCAAAACCAATTAATACCCAAGAACTTTTTCAAACCATCGAGGCTCTTATCGCTGGGGAAACCTGATTCTTGGAGCGACAACTCTGGAGCGCTCTGCAGGGCGGCAGCCGATAGAGATATAGTCATGTTCGACCATAATCGCGAATTGCCATGTTGAGCCGCTTCATGTCATTCCCACGAACTCCCATGACAAGGCGGTCGCAACGCGAAATGAAAATACCGTTCTGAAGAGAACTATGGCATGTTCAGGTAGGAGTGGGAATCCATGAAGAGTTTCCTGGGCGCCGGTCCAGTCCGGCATGACAAATCAGGCGCCGTGACGCAGACTTTGTAAGCCCCCATATTCACGCCGCGGCGCGCATCATCCCGACCAAAGTTTCGAGAAGTTGCAAAAAAGGCCATTGATTTCAAGGTAAGTTATCCTGTTTCTAGACGCTTTTGTTGACATAACGGCGCTATGAGACTATAATTACAATATAGTATCTTATACTCTCGGGCTCGCCCCGAACGCGTCGCCTGAACGCAAGGGATGTCTCCATGAAGAAATGCCTGCTCTCCTCACTCATCATGATGACGGCAATCTTACTAGGGCTCTGCGCCTGCACCACCGAAGCCCCGCAAAAACCTTCCGCCGAACCCGCTGCAAATCAGAAATTGGTTTCGGATCTCCAGGACACCATCGCGCAAGCGCGGGAGAACCTCGAGAGGGAAAAGGAGCGCAATGCGCAGTTGATGCAACGCGTGCAGTCTCTGTTGGAAGCGTTGACAGAGGCGGAAAAGCGATTTAGCAGCCTCCAAAAGGGAGAAGCGTCGGACACTTCTCCAGAGGCCGAGCGCAAAAGAATCGAGCTGATGGGCGCCAAGGCCCTCGCCGAGTTTCGCGCTGAACAGTTTCGGCGTCGCTTGGATGAGTTGAGCCAAGACCTCGACGCCAAAGAGAAGGAGTTGGAGACCATAAGGCAAAATGCGCGTCAGAAGGATGAGGAGGTGCAGCGTTTGCGCAAGGCCATCGAGGAAATGCAGGTCGCTGAAAAGACAAGGACGCAGGAACTCACGGCCCGACTCGAACAGATTTCTCGAGACCTCCAAGAACGAACCGCCGCGGCCGAGCAATTCAAAAAGGATCTTGAAGAGAAGAATGAGCTTTTGGCGGCCCTGAAAACCGCGGTGGCCGACGCATCCAAACTTAAGACCAATGCTGAAGCGGAAATTGCCCGCCTCACCGACCAACTCGCCGACGTGACCAAGCAGTTGCAGGATTCCAAGGCCCTCGCGGCGCAACAGCAACAAGAACTTGCCGCGACTCAAAACGGCTGGCGCAATCCCAGCAGGAAATTCAGCGATTGGCGCAAGAGGTGCAGACCTGGCAGCAGGAGACCCTGCGGGCGCAGCAAGAAACAGAAAAGATGAAGGCTATCGCCCAAGGCTACGCCGATCAAGCCGAAAAATACAAGGCAGAAAATGAGCGATCCAAACAGGAAGCTGAGCAATTTCGCGCCGAGTCCAACAGGGCGCGAGACGAGATCGTCCAGTTCAGAGTGGAAACCGACCGCGCCAAACAGGAAGCCCAAGACTTGAGGACAAAGGTCTGGGAGCTTTCGCTCAAGCTGCAGGCTATGGAGGCGAAACTGCACCCACCCCAGCCGGATCAACCTTCCAGCGTCGATAAACTGCTGGACCACCCCGTGGTCACCAAGGAGCAGGAGCCAACGTCAAATCTCTATTGAGTTGTCCCAAAAGTCTTTCATTGCAACGTGATGTCAGTCGGAGGCCCCCTTCGCATGAAATTCCGGAAGTATCTCGTCACCTCGGAGGAAATGAGGGCCCTTGACGCCGCTGCCATCAATGAATATGGCATTGCCGGCGTCGTCCTCATGGAGAACGCGGGAAGAACCACGTTCCAAATCTTGTGCGCTGAGCTTTCCAAATCTGTCCATGAATTGAAGGCGGTGGTAGTCGCAGGCCCGGGGAACAATGGAGGAGACGGCTACGTGGTGGCCAGGTATCTCATCAACCACGGGGCTGAGGTGCACACCTATCTCTTGGCCCCCAGGGATAAAATCAAAGGCGACGCCCTTGCCAACCTCTCCATCCTCGAAAAGATGACGGATCGGATTTACCCCATACGCGACCAGGCTGCATTGAAGGAAGCAGCCGCCCAGTGGCGCGACAGCGACGTCATTGTCGATGCCATTTTGGGTACCGGCCTCGCGGCTGACGTCCGATCGCCCTACCGAGAGGCTATTGACTTAATCAACGAAACCAAGGCGTTCAAGGCGGCCATTGACATACCTTCGGGGCTCGACTCGAACACCGGCAAGGTACTCGGCGCAGCGGTAAAGGCAGACCTCACAGTGACGTATGGCTTCCAGAAGGTAGGGATGGCGCTATATCCTGGCGTAAGTTACTGTGGTCGGGTCCATGTGGTGGATATTTCCATCCCGCGTTCTGCCGTAGAAAAGCGCCCGCCCCGGACGATATTGTACGACGCCGCAGACCTCAAGGTATACCTAAAAGGCCGATCCAACCCTGAAAATCACAAAGGTTCCTTTGGTCATCTGCTTGTGGTGGGCGGCTCCCCAGGAAAAACCGGCGCCCCTACAATGGCTGCCCGCGCGGGATCGATCGTCGGCGCTGGGCTCGTGACCGTCGCGGTTGCGGCTTCTCTCAATCCTATTCTCGAAACGAAGTTGACCGAAGAGATGACCGAGCCGCTGCCCGAGACCGCCATGCCGGGGTATCTCGGCGAGGCGTCGGCTCAACGGGTATTGGAATTGTCCGAAGGAAAGCGCTGCCTGGTGCTCGGGCCTGGGCTGTCCAATAGAAAGGACGTGCTGAGTCTGCTGGAACGAATCCTTGCAGAGTACCGAGGGTTGGTCGTCATTGACGCGGATGGTCTGAACGCCCTCGCCCATAACCTCGACGCCGTGAAGAACACAAGGGCCACGGTGACGCTCACCCCCCACCCGGGGGAGATGGCAAGGCTGACGGGCCTCTCGGTGCGTGAAGTGCAGAACAACCGCATACAGACAGCACGGGATACAGCGAAACAGCTTAATTCTTGGGTCATCCTCAAAGGCGCGCGAACCATCACGGCCTCGCCCGACGGACTGGTCTTTGTCAACACCACGGGCAGCCCATGGATGGCTTCCGGCGGACAAGGGGATGTGCTCAGCGGAATACTCGGGGGGCTATTGGTACAACACATACCGCTCGATGTCGCGTTGCCCCTCGGCGTCTATCTCCATGGTCTCGCAGCCGACAATGTGCTCCGGCGACGAGGTACCTCTCCGGTATTGGCTGGGGACGTCATCCGTGAACTACCCACCACATTGGCCGAACTGGCCAAGGCAGAGGCTCTCACAGGCTAGTCTCCAATAGCAAGAGAGAAGCTCCTGTAGCAGTGCATCTGTAAGATCGCGAATTCCGCCGCGCCCACTCCACTCGATAGATCTGCCCTGAGATCGCTTCGGCGCCTCCGGTTCATTGCAATGAAAAAAAGTTGTCGATGCGTCGCGACGAGGGAAGCGAAGCAATCTGCAGATAAATCCTGAAAAAGACGATAAGCGTGATGTACTATTTCTTGAAATTTCTGTCGGAATGATGTCCCCCCCGGGGTGCATATGATAACCTTCAAAGTCTATGTCAGGGCCCCGGACATGTCATGCGGGACTCGATCCGGCGCCCAGGAAACTGACCATGGATTCCCACTTGCGTGGGAATGACATGCACTTGGACTACAGCGCATTTCCCGATTATTTTCGAGAATGGCTATAGAAGTTTCGAGAAGAGGCATAAGCCCCGCAAGTCTTGACATGGTTGTTTGAGCGATTATTATTGTACCAAATGGTCGGTACGTACGAGGAAAAATGGCGTCCACAGACAAAGGATTGAAAACGCGCTCCCGCGTGCTTGCCGTTGCGACGGAACTGATAAACCAAAGGGGTTTCTGCAACACAAGCGTCAACGACATTATCGAAGCCACGGGAGTCAAAAAAGGGAATCTGTACTTTCATTTTGCCGGCAAGGAAGAGTTAGGCCTCGCTGTTCTCGAGCAGGCCCACAGGGAGTTCATGGAGTTCTTGTCGAAGAGCTTGAAGGGCGAGACCCCTCGAGAACGTTTGTCGAATCTGCTGGATGCAATCTTCGACAAGCACAAGAAAAACAAATTTGTAGGCGGCTGAATATTTGGAAATACCGCTCTGGAGATGAGCGACGGGAATGATCGGATGGCGCAAGCGATAAAAAACGTGTTTCAAGACTGGATAGCCGTAGTGGCTGAAGTCTTGCGAGAAGCTGAAGAAGCGGGAGAGATCAAAAGCAAGCTCCCACCCGAAGTTTTGGCAAAGCACATGATTGCCACCATAGAAGGGGGCATCATGATGTCGAGACTCACCAAGAACGGAGATCACCTGCGGGATTGTTTGGAGTCCCTTCGCGTTTTGTTGGAGATAGAGCCATAATAGGCAATCCTCCCTCGTGGATAGCGACTGCCGTGACAAATAAGTGCTGAAACACTGCGTTTTCAGACGAAAGGATGGTGAAATATGGCGCGACTCGATAAGCTTCCGGAACCGTTGCGGACCGTTGTGGCAAGGCTCGAATGCCCCACGTTTGAAACCCAACCCTGGGCGATTGGACCACCTCTAGACAAACGGCGAATTGCGCTTGTCTCGACAGCGGGCCTGCATCGTCGCGATGATCGACCTTTTCAGATCATGTCGGGCGAGTACCGAATAATTCCGGGTGAGACACCCACCAGCGATTTGGTTATGAGTCATACGTCGACTAATTTTGACCGTACCGGTTTTCAGCAAGATCTCAACCTTGTGTTTCCTTTGGACCGACTCCGTGAATTGGCAGAAAGAAACGTCATCGGCTCAGTGGCTTATTTCCACTACTCATTCATGGGCGCCGCAGATCCGAGAAGCATGGAGTCGGCGGCGCGTGATGTGGCGGGCCTCCTCAAGAAAGACAACGTGAATGGCGTACTGCTCGTGCCGGTGTGACCCTTTTGCACGCGTGTCGTTGGCGCGCTGGGTCACTATTTCGAGGAAGAGGGTATCCCAACCACTCAGATCAGCATGATTCGAGAGCACACACAAAAGATAAAGCCGCCGCGAGCCCTCTGGGTTCCTTTTGAGCTGGGTCGGCCGTTAGGGATCCCCAATGACGCGAAGTTTCAACACAAAGTGTTGTGCGCGGCCCTTAAACTTCTTGAGTCTCCTTCGGGCCCCATACTGAGCGATTTCCCCGAGGAAGCTCCTGTTGCTGAAGAATCCATGATGGGATGGTCGTGCCCGATCAATCTGTCGGATGAACCCATTGATTTGACCGACAATCAGAAGCTTCTCGCCGCGTTCAAGCGCGAGGTCAATCGGATGCGATCCTGGTACGACCTCGCGCTCAAAAGCCGTGGAAGAACAACGTTCGGTTTGACTGGAATTTCCCCCGAAGCCGTTGCTGACTTCATTGGCGGATTTCTCGATGGTAGTTTGTCCAAGAATCCAAGAGAGGATCTACCCCTAGCCTTCGCCCTAAAGCTTGCAGCGGATGATCTCAAGGCCTACTACTTGGAGGCGGCGCAGGCGGAGCCAGGGGAGTCAACGGCGAGCAGCGCACAGCTTGCACAGTGGTTTTGGCAGAAAACAACGGC
>VSSL01000609.1_pt1 | contig 10843 bp, 10 predicted proteins | sample 4557531 | NCBI WGS metagenome assembly VSSL01 (sample SAMN10986726, study PRJNA523729) | hot springs metagenome | isolation source: hot springs | place: India:Timba, Gujarat | collected 2018-05-31 | reverse complement strand
TATTCATTGTTAAGTATTAATTCCTGCTACTGAACTGGTATTCTATACAATGTAGGAAGAATAATCGACACTGATTTTGGAGTTTCAGTAAATTTCATAGGGAACAATAAAATGTATTGACAAAAAAATTTTTTATTACCATATTTAATTATGCATAAATTAACAGGTAAACAAAAGAAAATTCTTGATTATATTGAAAAGTATTTAAATGAAAACGATTATCCACCAACATTAAAAGAAATAGCAAATTATTTTAATTTAACAATAGGTACAGTTCAAGACCACATATATGCACTTGAGAGAAAAGGATACATTTCTCGCAAAAGAGACACAGCAAGAGGATTCAAAATAATCAAGAATTCAGAAGGTATTTCAAAACCACAGAAACAGGAATATGAATTAATTCCGCTTTATGGTAATGTCGCTGCTGGTGAACCAATTTTTGCAAATCAGAATATAAATGGTTACATAACGATTGAGAAAACCTCCAGGGGACATAAAATGCACTTTGCTCTAAAAGTTCAGGGGGATAGTATGATTGATTCAGGGATTTATGATGGAGATATTGTTATTGTTCAAAAGCAGGATACAGCTGATGACGGTGATATTGTTATTGCTTTACTTGATGATGAAGCCACAGTAAAAAGATTGAGAAAAAACAGAATTAGAATTTATCTTGAAGCCTCAAATCCTTACTATAAATCAATTATAGATAAACCATTCAAAATTCTTGGAAAAGTTATAGAATTACGCAGAAATTACGAGAAAATAAAATTATAGTTTAAGTCTTGAAAATATGTAATCCACATTTGTAAAGAACCTTTTCAAATCGAAAATTTCATCAATTTCCTTAATTGTTAGGTATTTTTTTATAAGTTTATTATTCATCACTTCATTCCTGAAGTCAATATTCATTTTCCAACAATTCATTGCTATTTCTTGAACGATTTTATATGCATCTTCTCGTGTAAGCCCCTTTTCTGTTAATTTAAGCATGATATACTGTGAATTATATAATCCTTTAGTAAGTTTTAAATTATTACTTATATTATCTTTGTTAATAACTATATTTTTAATTAAGTTAGTTAATTTATTTAAAGTATAATCTAATAGTATTGTTGAGTCCGGTAATATTACTCTTTCTGCTGATGAATGGGAAATATCTCTTTCATGCCATAAAGCTACATTTTCCAATGCAGGTATTGAATTTGCCCTTAATATTCGTGCTAATCCGCAAATTTGTTCTGCTGTTATTGGGTTTTTCTTATGAGGCATTGCAGAAGAACCTTTTTGACCTTTTGTAAAACTTTCTTCAAGTTCTAAAACCTCAGTCCTTTGTAAATGCCTTATTTCCAGTGCGAATTTTTCTAAGCTTGCTCCGATAATTGCAATTGTATTAATGTACTGGCAATGGATGTCCCTTGAGATTATTTGTGAAGTAATTTTTGGTGTTTTTAATTTTAACTTTTTACATACATATTCTTCGATTTTTGGGGATAAGTAGCTATATGTTCCAACTGCACCGGAAATCATTCCAACACTTGCTACATCTATTGCATATTTCATCCTTTCAATGTTTCTGGTTGTCTCATCATACCAGTTTGCAAATTTTAACCCCAATGTAATTGGCTCTGCATGTACGCCGTGAGTTCTACCAATTTGCGGAAGGTATTTGTACTTTTTAGCTTTTTGTTTTAATACTTCTTTTAATGAATTTAAATCTTTTATGATTATCTCTCCTGCCTGTTTCATCTGACAGGCTAAAGTGGTATCAAGAATATCAGAGCTGGTTATTCCTAAATGGATATAACGCGAGTCTATTCCTACATTTTCAGATACATTTGTAAGAAATGCAATTACATCGTGCTTAATAACTTTTTCAAGTTCGTTAATCCGGTTTACATCAAATTTTGCTTTTCTTTTTATGTTTTTTAAAAGAGCTTATAGGTATTTTTCCTTCCTTTGCAAGTGCTTCGCATATAAGGATTTCTATTTCGAGCCAGATTTTGAATTTATTCTCATCTGACCAGATTTTTGCCATTTCTGGTAGTGTATATCTTGGAATCATAAAATTATATTTTTGTTATTTTTAAATTTTACCGTTTTATGTTTTAAAGTTTTATATATCATATCCAATAGTAAAATAAAAAGTATTTGGACCCCATATTATAGAATTTTTTGCATCTTCGTTAATGAAGAAACATTTACCAAAGGAAAAACTTGCTTTTCCCAATGGGGTCTTGAATATTGCTGACAATCCCATTCCATGTCTTAAATCTATCAATTTTATATCAGATGTATTACTCCATATCTTACCTATATCGTGTCTGTACGAAATATATGTATCAAAAAATATTTTAAAAGGTAACTTATATCTAAATTCTACTGATGTAATAAATAGTTGTCTTCCACTAAGCTCATCTTCCACCATTCCCATAAAATTATTTTCGCCTCCCATAAAAAACCAATCTGTAAATGGTGTTGCATTATCTGCGAAAGCGAAGAGTATTTTTGGCTTTAATGAAATAGATTTATTAATTTTAAAATATTGCTCAAAATCTAAGAATAATTTTGAATATGCTTCTGCTCCTCTAAGTTGATTTTGTGCAGTTTCATAATAATATTCTATAATTGTTCCTTCATTTGGGAATGGGTATTCGTCCTGAGTGTCTACCTTACCACCAAATCTTAATTTTAAAATTCTTATTTCGGAGTCATAATTTGTATTACTTATATTTTCTGTTTTTGAATTTTCAACTGTTAATTGAGAATAAACAGTGCCAATCTTTCCTAATTGTGTTCCTACTAACAGACTACCACCAAATCTTATATTTTTATATTCTCCTAATTGTTTTGGTGAAAAAGAATTTCCAGAAATTTCTTCCTGATACAGATAATGATTTATAAATGAATAGTATCCAGATAGATTAAATGTGAAATCTGTCTTAAAAATTTTATTTCTATTTAAATCAACTTTTAAATCTAAATTTCTTAAACCTCCTATTATTGAAATACCTGCTTCTGTACCATTACCAAATATATTCTGGTCTCGTATATCGAGAAATGCCTGCAAATTTCTTTCATTATCTGCTCTTAATGCCAGGCATAAATTCTTTGAACTTTTCTCAACTAAGTTTATGATTAAATCTTTTTTATTACCATTATTTACTAAATTGAAAGTTAATTGACTAAATAAATTTAGACTATATAAGTTTCTCAGATTTTTAAGTATTTCATCTTCCGTTACCGGATTTTTATTCTTTAGTGTTAATTCTGATAGTATAAGTTCACTTTTTGTTTTATTATTTCCGTTAATTATAATATTTTCAATTATTCCATTATTGAACTCAATTTCTAATGTATTATTTTCCCAATCAAAATAAAATTTCGTTATATCAATTGTGCTGTATCCATTTATTTTTAATTTACCTAATAATAACTCATATAGGTCTTCTAATTTTTTATAATTTATTATTTTATTTATATTTTCATTTGAAAATTCGTTTATAGTGTTATTTATAAAGTCATAATTTGAATTAGTTTTAATTGCTTTCAATATTGGATTTTCTTCAAAGTTGTATTTTAAAATAAGTACATTATCTTTCTTATATATCTCTGCATATATATTTTTAAAATCCCCAAGTTCATACAAATTACGCATCGTTTTTTCTATTGTTATATATTTTACGAATTTATTTTCCTGCTCTTCTATTATTTTATTCTTAATACTATCTGGTATCAATGGTGAATCAATAATTACCTTTGGGTTAATAATAAAATAACTGAATACAGGGGAAGCAGAGGCTTCAAGAGAATCCAGAGAATTTTTTAATTCTTCTATTTTTGCAATGGTTGCTTCCTCTCCTTTGATTATTAATTCTTCTATGTTCGTAAAGTCTTCCGCATTGTGTCTTCCTATATTTGGTGTAATTGTAAAGTTTGACTTTTTCAGCTGCTGTTCATTTAGTCTTGACATTGCTATAGAAACAATCTGGTCTGCTGTATTCAATGGGTTTTCTTTCAATTCTTCTTCAGTTTTTAATGGACTTGTTGAATTTACAGTAATCACATAATCTGCTCCTCTTTCAAATGCTATTTCAACTGGTATATTTGCAGTTAAGCCACCATCAATTAACATTTTACCTTTTATTTGCATAGGTGTATATAATAAGGGAAATGTAAATGATGCTTTTACGCATTCCGTTATGTTTCCCTCTGATAAAATTTCCCGTGAACCTGTATTTAAATCAGTAGCCACAGAAAAAAATTTATACCTGAGATTGCTGAATTTATTATCAGCTTGATATCTTGCATTAAGAAAGAGTGTGTTTAATATCTCTGTTATCTGTTGACCACTTGATAGGGAAGTCGGAATAACGGGTTTCAAACCCTCCAATGATACTGTCAGAATGCTCTTATCCTGAATTTCTTTTTGAATTGGAAATAATTGCTGTCTGCTATATTTATTTGTTAGTTTTAGATTCTCTGACCAATTTATAGTTCTTGATAACGAATCAAGTTCATTTGCTGTATATCCTACTGAATATAAACCTCCTATAATAGCGCCTATACTTGTTCCTACAATCATATCAAAGTGAATTCCATTTTTTTCCAATGCTTTTAAAACCCCAATTTGAGTAAATCCTCTTGCCCCTCCTCCGCTTAAAACAAGAGCAACTTTCTTTAAATTATATTTTTTTGAAAAAATATTGAATTTGTTTGTATCTATATATTCCTTTGGTCTTAACGGTAAAGTTAGAATTGTTTTTGTGCTATCAGTTTTTATTTGTGAATATGATATTATTACAAAAATAAAAATCTGTATTACAGTTAATAGAAAAAAATTTTTGTTAAGAAACCTTTTTTGCATTCTTTACTAAATTAATAACTAATCCAATAAAAATAAATATTATACCTATTCCCAAACCAGGGTATAATGGCTCAAGATTTAATAAGTATTTTGATGCTTTTTCTCCGTTTGATATATTTCCATAAATAAACCAGAACAATGAAACTGAAAAACAGGATAGCATAGCGAAAAGTATATATTTCTTCTGCAAGTAACTTTTTTTCAAATATGAGAAAATTATTGCTATTAGCAGTGGTGGTATAACAAGAGAACCAATGGTATACCACATTTCAACAACAGATGGAATTAGAAAAGGAAGTAAAAATGAAATCAAAGAAGTAAGAATAATACCAATTTTAGATAAATCAATGTAGTTTATTTTTTTGAAATAGAAGGAAATTCTTTCATTATATCTTTTCCGAATGTAGTTGCAGAGACAAATAAATATGAATGAAAAGTTGACATTATTGTTGCTATAAGAGAAACAAAGAAAAACCCTTTGAGTACTTGTGGAAGGAGTCTATCCGCTAATACAGGATAAGCAGCAACGGGATTGTTGAGATTTTTAATTAAAGACGCAGAATATAATCCCGTTGTGACAGTTAAAAAATCAAATAATATCCAGAAGAATAAAGAAGCGAGAACACCATATTTAGCAACCTTTGTGGTTCTTGCAGCATAACATCTCTGATGAAATGTTGGATCAACCAGAGCCCAGGAGCCTATAAAAAACCACACTATAATGTATAATGTGCTATGAGTTCCTGTTATGGAAAAGTAGTTTTCCGGTAAGTTACTTTTTAAAAAATCTACTCCCCCTAATTTAAAATAACAAAATGGTAATATCATTAAAAAACCTGCAAACATGATAATAAACTCTAATATATTTACTCTTATATCTGCCCTTAAACCACCTTTAAAAAGAAATATTATAGACACAATTAAACTCAATAGCATCGCAACCCATAAATCAATTGCAAAAATCATTTGCACTAAAATACCAAGCATAAAAAGATATGGTGCCGGTGTTGTAAGAAAAAATATTAATATCGAACCAAAAAAACTAACTTTACTTCCAAAGGAAAGTTCTAACTTTTCAGGAATTGTTCTTAATTCTGATTTCCGAATTTTTTCAGCAAAAAAGAATGCAAATATTAAAATAAATACATAGTATGGAAATGAATTCAAAAGCCAGCTTGAAATTCCATACCTGTAAGTAAACTCTCCAACTCCGAGAATTCCACCATAGAAAGTTGATACAAGAGTTGCAACAAAAGCAGGAAATGTTATAGTTCTGCCTGCAATTAAATAATCATTTAAATTACTATCACTTTTTTTTGTTGTTGTCCCTAAATAAATACTAAGTATAAAATAAAATATAATGATAAGATAATCACCTACTTCAAAATTTAAATAATTCATATAACTTTATATGAAATGTTTCCTGAATAAAAGTAAATCTCCTGACTGAAAAGAAATTGAAATTTTTTCTGAAATTGAGTTATTCAATGTGCCTTCTCTGATTCCAAGAGTCAAATCTTCTTTTTTTAATGGATATTGTAAACCTTTCGTTATAATTCCTTTTGCATAAGGAAAAGGTAAAAGAGAAACAACTTGATTTATTTTATATTTAAAATTAATTCTTTGGTTTATAAAATTGATAATAAATTCATCATCAATAAAATATATATCCATCTTTTTATAATATCTTTTAAGAATACTAAAATTGTTTAAACTATGGTCAGGTCTTAAACTCATATAACCAAAAACATATATCTCTTTTATTCCTTTTTCCTCAATGTGTAATAGCGACTTCTCAAAATCTGTAGTATCTTGGTCTGTGAATTTCATTACTAATACATTTTTCTTCAAAAAATATTCTAATGTTCTTTTTGTAATTGAATCAAGATCGCCAAGTATCACATCGGGTTTCAAATGTTTGTTAATCATCAAATCTGATGCTCCATTAGCGTAAATTATATAACAACTGCCTTTAATAAAGTTTTTAAAAATTCTTTCTTTTGGGATATGTCCATTTAAAAAAAATTATCCCTTTTTGTTTATTTTTTCTCATAAAATCATTTATTATAATTTTATACTTGATTATTTTATCTAAAATACTGTGATAATATTGTAAAAACAATAAAATTAATTTTCTGAACTTATGACCTTTCTGAACCCATTATTATTGATAGCTTTAGTAGCAGTTATAATACCTATAATTATACATTTACTTAATTTTAGAAAAGCGACAAAAATTGAGTTCAGCACTTTAATGTTTCTCAAGGAGGTAAAAGAAAAAGAAATACATAAAATAAAAATTAAAGAATTAATACTTCTTCTAATAAGAATTCTTATTATTACTTTTCTAATTCTATCTTTTTCAAAACCATTATTAAAAAGTGAAAGTTACGGCGAATCAACAAAAAGTAAAACAGCTATAATACTCCTTGATAACTCTTTTAGCATGGATGTTTATCAAGAGGGCAGGAGGTTGATTGATTTTGAACGAGATATTTTAAATTCAATAAAAAGTAATTTTCACCCAACAGACAATATCATTCTCATAAATTCAGATTTTCAAATTGCACAGGGCAATACTTCTGATAGTAATATATTCAATATAACCTATACACCTTTTAATATACCTTCTTTACTTGAAAAATCAGAATCTCTTTTAAAAGAGCAATCTGGTAATTATGTTGAAATATTCATAATTTCAGATTTTCAAAAAAATAATTTTAACTCTAATAATTTTCATATTGAACAGAATTCATCGTTGAAAAATTCGCATTTTTATTTTATACCTGTTCTTAAACATCAAACTTCAAATTTAGGAATTCAGACTATAGAAAATCTTTCTCAAATAAACGATATATACACCGAATCAAAATTTAGGGTTAATATAAAAAACTATAACAATAACGATGTATTAAATAAAAAATTGAATGTTTATTATAATGATAGTTTAATTTTTGAAAAATACCTTTCGTTTAAGCCTCTTGAAACTCAAACTGTAAATTTTAACCTCAAACCCAATAGAACAGATTTATTTTATGTTTTTGCTGATTTATTGAATATTGATAACTCTTATGATGATATTAAAGAGGACAATAAATTTTATTACACAACAAACATTCCTGAGAAGATTAAGGTATTCATACTTTCTGATAATGAAAAATATTCTGAATATTTAGTATTAGCATTTAAATCAATAAATACAGTTCAGGGAAATGAAATAATTTTTTATAATCAATCAAATAAACTTAATAAAGATTTATCTGACTATGATGTATTGGTGATAAATGGGAAAAGTTCATTTACGAGTGAAGAAATAAATAAAATTTCTGACTACCATAAGAGCGGTGGGGGAATATTGTTCTTTCCTACAATTAATAGTGATATTGAAAATAATAATAAGCTTTTACAGGAAATTTCTAAATCAAAAATTCAAAATTTAGTTAATGTATATGACAAGGAAGAAATTCGATTAAGATTTTCAGAATTTAATCATTATATAACTGAAGGTATTTATAAATTTAAAAATACCACTAATAATGAGTTAACGCTAAAAGAAACTCCATCAATATCAAAGTATTTTACATATACAGATAAAGAACTAATTACTCCGATAATAAAAATTAACGATGGCGATTTTTTAATTGGTGAATTCCGTGATGCGAATTCTCCCGTGTTATTTTATTCCATCTCCGCAGATTTATTAATGTCAGATTTTCCTGTAAAGGATATTTTCCCTGTATTAATCATTAAAAGCGTTTATTATCTTTCCTATAAAAATTATTCATATAATCTTATATCCGGAAAAAGTGGAATTATTTTCAATAAATCAAATTATGATTTTATTAAAAATTTAGAAAACAATATTGTTAATTCAAAAAGAATAAATAAAGGTTTTGTCTCTATTACTGCAACAAATGAATTAAACAAACCTGGGGTGTATTTTTTATCTGACTCCTCAGGAAAAAATAAGCAGTATTTTACAGTTAATATAGACACTACCGAAAGCAATATTATCTATGCAAATGAGAAAGATATAAATGAAATATCTGAATCTTATGGAATTGAAAAGGTAAATTTTATTGATAATACTGAATTTATAAGTGAAATTTTGTTAAAGAACAGAAATGGAATAGATTTAACTAACCTTTTTTTATATCTTTCTATAATTTTTATTGTGATTGAAATTTTATTTGTAAATTTATTTTTCAAAAAATAACAAAATCAGATATGCAGGAAAATTTTTCACAACATCCTCAGAATTATAACATTAAGAATACAGGTACAAGCGAAAAAGCTTTACTCTCTTTAATTTTTGGAATACTTTCTTTTATTGTTCTGCCATTCATATTTGGTATCGTTGCCTGGATTTTAGGGGCAATTGAGTTATCTGATATTAAAGAAAAAAAGTCTTCCCCGGAAAATAGATCTATGGCTATGGCAGGTATGTGGCTTGGAATAATAAATGTTGCTCTTGTTATTTTGACAATAATTGTAATTTTTATTTTAATTCTGTTTTTCGCTTTTGCAATCCCCTTTGTTATTAGTAATTAATTATCAATAGTCCCAAAAAGTACTGTAAAGTTTTATGCTTCGCTATAGTCGCCCAGATTAAATTCCTGTTTCTCACCTTTAACTCTGGAGTAATCACCAAATAAAGAATCTTTTATTATTGAATTTTCTATTTTACAATTTTTTTCCAATATTGAATTTTCTATTATTGAATTTTCTATGATGCAATTATCGGATATTGTTGTATATTGACCAATTATACTATTTATAATTTTCACATCTTTTCCTAAATAACAAAAATCTTTTATTAGGCTACCTTTTATTTTATAACTTAAATTCATTTTCTTTAATATATAAGCATTGGTTTCAAGGATTGTTTCCTTCTTTCCGCAGTCAAGCCAGTTTTCTACTTTATATGTGATTAACTTTTCTCCTTTTGTTAAATAATGGCTTAAGGCATCGGTGAGTTGATATTCATTATTTGTTTTAATATTTCTATCCATAATGTATTCAAGGCTCTCAAATAATAATTTTGAATTTTCAATTTTATATATTCCAACTATAGCATTATTTGACGGTGATACTTCCGGACTTGATGGCTTTTCCACAAATTTTGTGATAAAACCTTCTCTATCTGTTTCAACAACACCAAACCTTCTTGGGTCTTCTACTGGTTTAACCCCTATAACTGAATATTTGCTTGAACATAAGTCAGTTAAAGGTATATCAAATAAGGTATCGCCAAGTATTATTAAAATATTCTCATCTCTAAATGCAGGTTTTGAACAATATACAGCATGTCCCAATCCTAAAGGCTTATCTTGTTGAATGAAAGTGAACTTAAAATTGAATTCTTTTTTAAGATATTTCTCTATCATATCACTCATTGGACCAGTTATCAAAATAATTTCAGAAACTAATTGCTCTCTGATTAACTGATCAACGATGTAATATATCATTGGTTTACCTGCAACAGTCATTAAGACTTTAGGTTTTGTAAGAGTGTGCGGTTTTAATCTTGTTCCTGCACCTGCTACTGGGATTACAGCTTTCATAAAATAATTATAAGTATTTTTTTATAAATTCACCAAAATTTTTTAAAACTTCATTAAGTTTATCAATATCTTTTGCACCTGCAGTTGCCATTTGTTGCCTTCCACCTCCTCTACCTCCGAGTGCTGATGCAACATCAGAAATAATTTTTCCTGCATTTAGGTTTTTATTCTTTATTAATTCTTCACCAACTGTACAAAGTAAATTTATTTTATCTTCTACAACTAACGCCAGGAGTCCTATTCCATCTTTAAATTTTGTTCTTAGTCTATCGCCAACCTCTTTTAATTCATCCATATTTGAAAGATTAACTTGCCTGGATATAAATTTTATATTGTCAATAGTTTCTGGCTCAGAAATATATTCATCTATTTCTTTATTCACTCTCTCAATGTTTTTACGCATTAATTC
>VSSL01000608.1_pt1 | contig 10846 bp, 9 predicted proteins | sample 4557531 | NCBI WGS metagenome assembly VSSL01 (sample SAMN10986726, study PRJNA523729) | hot springs metagenome | isolation source: hot springs | place: India:Timba, Gujarat | collected 2018-05-31 | reverse complement strand
GACTGAGAAATCTTGGTTTTGGGCCAAGATTTCTCGCTGCGCTCGAAATGACAAAGACCAAAGCGCCTAGAGCGACCGCCGCCTCGTCGAATTCGTGATTTAATATGGGAACCCATATATGGTTCTCTGCAACGTTTACTGCGAGATCGCTTCACTTGCCTCGTCAAGCGCTCTTCGGACTTTCCGTGGCAAGGGAGCGAGAGAGAAATCTCCCTCGCCAGGTCAAGATTTCTCGCTTCGCTCGAAATGACAGCGCGTAAAAACGCTCGAAATGACTGCCACGCCATCCAATTCGGAATTCAATCGGAGAACTGCTCTCTACGCCAGCCGTTTGCAGCTACCTGATTCATTCAGCGTCGGATTTTTGCTCGGTTGCGCCCCCAGAGCTTTGCCAATCACGACGATCAGGTATAGTGAAAAAAAAGTCGATCCTGATCCTGGACTCGATTCTACCCATATTTTGCCGCCGTGGTACTCGATGATTCTTCTGCAATTGGCGAGACCGATGCCGGCTCCTGGGTAGTTGGCTCTGTTCTTGATTCGCTGAAACAGCAAGAAAATCCGGTCAAAATAGGGCGGTTCTATGCCAATCCCGTTGTCCCTCACGAAATACTGCCACGCGTTTTCCAGGCGCGTTGCGCCCACGTGGATCTTCGGCGGGTGTTCTCCCCTGAACTTGATGGCATTGCTCAGGAGGTTTTGAAACAATTGTACGAGTTGGGATGGATTTGCCACCACCGAGGGAAGTGGATCGTAGGTTATGGTCGCCCTTGTTTCCTCTATTGCAGATTGCAAGTTCGCCATTGCCAGGGAGAGGATTTCTTGTGAATCGATCTCGGTGAAACACGGCTCCTCCTGCCCAATACGCGAATACGCGAGCAGGTTTTGAATAAGCGAATCCATGCGAAACGTCGAGTTCATGGCCCCGTTTATTAACTTCTGGGTTTCAGGGTCCAGTCTTCCTTCAAGACGTCTTTGGAGGACCTTTAGGTACGCGGCTACCGCCACCAGGGGCTCTCGAAGATCGTGGGCTGCAATGTAGGCAAATTGTTCGAGGTCTTTGTTGCTGCGTTCAAGCTCTTGGGTGCGCGACTCGAGCGCTTCTTGGGCCTTCACCAAATCGGTCATGTCTCGACCCACTGACTGAAATTCAATGATCTGACCTTTTGAGTCGAAAAGGGCCCTGTCTGTCCATTGCTGCCACCTTGTTTCCCCGGAAGCCGTCACGATGCGCTGCGTACGGCTTCGAACTGGCTGCTCAGCGCTCAACGATTCGATGTGTCTCGCCACCGCGGGTCGGTCGCGCTCCGGAATAAACTCGAAAAAACTACGCCCCAAGAGTTCTGTCTTGTCATGAGCGAAATATCTGCAATAGGCGTCATTTACGAACGTTAGCATGCCGTCGCGTCGGAAACGGCAGACCAATTCGATTTGATCCTCCACTATGGCTCGATAGCGTTCCTCGCTGCGCCGGAGAGCCTTTTCTTTCCTTTTCAGTTCAGTAATATCGCGAATGATGCCATGGTATTCGAGTACATTTCCATTCTCATCATAGCGCACGCTGGCCGTCAGAAGGCAATCGAGAAAGGAACCGTCTTTCCTCTTCGCTTTCCATTCGTAATCTCTCACCGCCCCTGTTTTCTCGAGGTTTTCTTGAAAGGCAATCCTGTCGCGCGGTTCCGCCCATATTTGCGAGGCGTTCGCGCGCATTAGCTCTGATCGAGAATATCCGAACATGTCTAAGAAGGCTTGGTTTACGTCCACAAACTCCCCATTGCTCTTCGCTATGGCGATGGCATCCCTGGAATGCTCAAAAAGAGTCTTGTAACGCTCTCCTTGTTCCTCCAAGACTTTGTCGGTCTGTTTCAATTCCGTGATGTCGCGGATGATGCCAATTTTGGATATTTTCCCACCCGGCCTGTAGATGGGGGCATTCACGATCGCGTAGAATTTATTATCCTTGGGACTCATCACTTCCCACTGGACTTTTTCCCCGCGAAAGACTTTGTCATTGACGCACCATGGACAGACGTCATCCCTGTCATGAAGCGCTTTGAAACATTTTTCACCGAGGGGATATCGGCCTGTACGCTCGATGAATTTTTGGTTCATTCGTTCAATGGTGTAGTCTTGGGAACATATGTAGATTAGACCATCGAAGGCTGTCAGGATGGCTTCCAACTCCGCTCGGGCCTCGGCGAGTCCATCGATCTCTTCAAGCAGCCGGTTTTTTTCCTCTTCAGTAAGCGACCGGTTCTCTTGCAGGACTCTTTTGAGCTCGTGCACGGTATCTTCTTCTTTGCCGCGTCGCGTCACGATTCGGCCTTTCTTCGCTGCACGGTTGTACGTGTTTAGGTCACACATTCCAAAGCGCGTAGCGGCGCCGTGGGCGCGCTTTGCCCCCACATCATCAAAGGACTTTATTTCCGTGAGGCCTTGTCTGCTTCCTCTTTCAGTTCGTCAAAGCGAAATTTCAGGGATATTATACCGCCTTCCATGGTTTTGTGAATGACAAACGGCGCGCTTTCATAGACTCGAAGCATGGGGATATTGTCCGCGAGTACGTCCGCCCTGAAGCCTTTTACGCCTCGTTCTTTGGCTATCTCAATCATATAATGGAGAAGGAATGTTGCGATGCCTCTGCCTTGATACGCTTCGTCCACCATGAAGGCTGTATCGGCATAGTCGCTGCCAGGGATTACCATGTAGCGCGCCTCTGCGATCATGCGCCGGTTTTCTCGTGGGCCGATGGTGACGACAAGGGATAAGCCGTTATCCTCGCAAAGATTCAGATACTTCTGCAAATTCGCGAGCGGCATGCTTCTTTTCGGAGCAAAGTATCGAAAATACACGGAACTCTCTGACAAATGATAGAAAAGGTCGCGCATCATGGATTCGTCTGTGGGTTTTGCCACTCGAATGTGCGCTTTGAGCCCTCCTTTGAATTCACGATCCATCCTTACCCGTTCCCTCAGAGCAGGGGACGCCATGCAGTAGTAAACTTGATTGGGATACACGTAACCGAGCTGTCGCGCTTCGTTCATGAGATTGTCACGGTGGTCGGGATGAGCGATTTCTATCAGCGCCATGGCTCTGTCTCGGATCGATTTGCCTCCCAAATAGGCAATGCCATATTCGGTGACTACGTACTGCACTTCTCCTCGATTCATTGAAATGGCTGCTTTCGGACCGAAAGACGGCACGATGTTCGAGCGCCCTGTTTTGAGGGAGGTGGATCTCAGACACACCACTGATCTGCCTCCCTGGGAAAGGGTAGCGCCTCTCATGAAATCATAATCTCCGCCTGATCCTTCGAAAGCAGTCCAGGTGGGTTTGCCTTGCCTGATTTGACCCCTGAGATCGACTTGAAGGGCAAGATTTATCGAGATCATGCGGTCGTGCTGCGCGATAAAAGAAGGATTCAACACGAAGTCAGATGGATAAAACTCCACCACCCCATTATCATGCACGTAGTCATAGAGTTTCCTGGTCCCCATACAGGTCGTCGCCAGGGATTTCCCACGATACGTTTTTTTGGTGCTGTTATCGATTGCTCCCGTCTCCATCAGGTCCATGAGGGCGTCAGTAAATATTTCTGTGTGAATGCCAAGATGTTTTTTTTCCTTTACGTAATCCATCAAGCCTTTGGTGATCCCCGCAAAACCAAACTGTAGAATGGCGCCATCTTCGATAAGTTCGCTGCAGTATTTGGTGATTTTTTTCTCTCGATCTCCCAGCGTTTCTTCGGGCAATTCAAACAAGTCGTCGTCATGCTCTACAATGTAGTTGATTCGCTCTAAAGGTATGAGCGTATCGCCGTGGGTGCGGGGCATATTGCGATTCACCTGGGCGATGACGAGTCTTGCGGACTCGACGGCAGAAAGACAGACGTCCACAGATGTGCCGAGACTGAAACGCTGGAAGCGATCTGGTTCTGACACCTGAATTATGGCGACATCGATGGGAATGCGCCTGTTTCTGAAAAAGGAAGGAATCTGAGAATGGAAAAGAGGTATGTAATCAGCCTCGAGCCCTTCTTGCGAATCTTCTCTAGGCCTGCCATAAAAAGGTCTTGATTCTAAACCTGTCTCGGCCTAACGAGGCAAGCTTACGCGTTGATTGACTCGTCATGAACTGGATAATTTCAACATCTTCGACGCGAGATTCCACCATTGCTTCCACAATGATAGTGGGTTCCGCGCACATGCTTCCCAGAAATACCCTATCTCCATTCTTGATGCGGCGAACCGCTTCTTCAGGCGCTACAACTTTGCTCGCGTACTTTTCTTTTCCATTCATGTGCGTTCCCGGCCATTCCGCTGCGCCGACCATCTCTGAGGATCCCGATTCACGGTAAAGGTTGCGGGCAGCATATGTTCAGCTTTCTTGACAGAGTTCGCTGAATATTCGTAAGTAGTGATGTTCTTACTTTACATCTTCTCCAGCGTAAAGTCGATGCTATTTGCCTGAGAAGCGACGCCATTTTGAAACGGATGTATGGGTGGTCTGCAACGGCTCTCGAAGAAAACCGAGTACTCGACTCTGGCGCCTCGGCTCGATCGAGGTAGGCGGAGATTGTTTCGTCGCCTCCGGATCTTTGCGGCGACAAACAAGCTGAGATGCGCCATGAAGAGCGATGTGAAGCAATCTCGTGTGATATATTTGAGCGACACTATGGAAGGGAGATTTATATGGCGAGAAACAATTTGCAGTCTCTCAATGAGAGAGAATTGCGCACCCTCAAAGAGTTCGTGGAAAACACTCTTCGGAAAAGTGGCAACTCCCTCTTGGAAATGTACGGCAAGGGCAACAAGCGCACGAAATTTGACGACGAACTCGTCACTGAGGCGGACAACATCGTGTGGACGACCATATCTTCGAAGATTCTCTCGAGCTTCGAGGGACATGGATTTCTCAGGGAGCTCACTGAAGACGACATATCTGGAGATGACTGTCCACGCTTTTTATGGATCCTGGACACACTGGACGGCGTTGCATCGTTTCAAGCTGGTATGCCTGTATGGGGCATCAGCGCGGCGCTCTTCGAGCTTTTTTGGCCGGTGCTCGGGTTTTTATATCTTCCGGTCACAGGCGAGCTCTATAGCGCGTACGCCGGGAGAGAAGCGCTGCTTAACGATTCCCCCCATTCGCGTTCGCGAGGACCCGACCGTAGATAATGAGAGTTTGGTGCTTGTGTATTCTCGGTTCCATCAGGATTTTGTGAGCGACTTTCCTGGGAAGCTTCGCAACTTCGGCTCATCGGCCGGCCACTTGGCCTACGTGGCGCGGGGAGGCGCGGACGCCTGCATCTTGAAAAACGTAAATATACAAGACCTCGCCGCGGGCAGCATCATCCTTGAAGCCGCTGGGGGACAAATAAGATTTTTTGATGGTTCGGATTTTCACGTCGGCGACTGTTTTGACGGCAGAAGGATCGATCAGCCTTTGATTGCAGCCCCTAAAGATACACATGAGTCGTTTGTGAAGCATTTCAAGAGAAAATAGTTTCATGCGGTTTGTATGGGGTTGCCCTGCAGCTTTTCAGCTCGATGGAACGGTGCGCGACACAAAGGTTGCGTCTTTTCCTTGACCAACGCATAGGGGAAGGTTAATTTAATAGTGGTGGAATAGAAAGCGATCTCTGGATACGACTCATGTACGGTCTGGAAAAACGATCCGAAAAGATTCTCGAGGCGCTCATAGCCGAATATATTGCCACGGGCGATCCGGTGGGCTCTCGAACTCTTTCGAAGAATAAAGAAATCGGTTTGTCCGCCGCGTCCATCAGAAATATCATGAGCGACCTCACCGAGTATGGGTACATCACGCAACCCCATGCCAGCGCCGGCAGAATACCGACCGATCTTGGGTACCGCCATTATGTGAACAGCATTTTAGGTCTGCGAGAGACCGGTCAGCGTGACTTCGCGGAGATAGAATCCCTCATCAAGAGCGCGGGATCAGACGTGAGAGATGTTTTGAGGCAATCTTCCCTTGTGCTCGCAGGGCTTTCCAAACAGGCAGGGGTTGTTTCCTCGGGCCCCGCGGGCGAACAGACCTTCAAGACCATAGAATTCATCAAAGTGGCAAGGGAACGCATCCTTGTGGTTCTCATTTCGGCCTCCGGGTTTGTCCAAACCAAGACCATATTTGACGAGGACGACATTGACCAGGAGACCCTGGAAATGTACGGCCGAATGCTCAACGATATGCTCAAAGACCTCGACCTCCAGCAGGCCAAAACGCGCATAGAAAAAGAGCTGGCCCTGGAAAAGACCCGAGTGGATGCGCTCCTTGCCAAGACCCTGAAGATGGGACACATAGTGCTGTCGCAGTCAGGCCCGCGAGAAGTGTTTATCCAGGGCCAAACAAATATTCTCGGCGACCCTGAATTTTCACAGATAGAGAAGCTCAAGGCGCTTCTTCAGGCCTTTGAGGAGAAAAGCAATCTTCTCAAGATCCTCGATAAGACGCTGCGCGCTGAGGGGATACAGATTTTCATCGGCTCGGAGCATGGGTTGCAAGACCTCGACGTCTGCACCATTATCGCCTACCCTATTCGAACGGCCGACACCGTCGTGGGCAGTATAGGGGTTATTGGCCCAAAACGAATGAATTACCAAAAAGTGGTGCCTCTCGTGGACGCCACGGCCCGCGTCTTGACAAAAATCCTCGGCAGGCTCATCGAGCGGACATCCTAAAGTCCCGCTCGCCGTTTTCACGAACCGCTATTCGTGGTTTCACTGATCAGTTGCGCAGACGTCATGATGCGAAACAACGGCGCTAAAATCAGAGAGTCATAGACCTTGAGCGTCGCCTCGTGGAGGTCCCGCTGATGGCAGGCGCACCCATCAGAGACAATCACTGCTTTGAAATCATTTTGAACTGCGTCAAGCGCGCTGAGCAACACGCAGACGCTGGTGACGATGCCGCATACCGCGACCGTATCCACCCCCCAGGTACGCAGCGTCTGATCTAGGTCTGTCTTGTAAAAGGCGCTCATGCGGCGTTTTGGCAGATAGTGATCCGTTGGCTGCATGTCCAGTTCGCTGAGAGGTTGGTCTCCTCCTGTCCCACGAATGGCGTGAGGCGGCATCCGCCCCTTGAAGATAAAATCGCCTTCCATGAAGCTGTCGCAGGCGAACACGACGCGACCGCCATTTTCTCGAAAATGGCGCACTAGGCTTTTGACGGTTGGCAATATTCTCGCGACTTCTCTATCCAGCGGACCAGCGCCGTTTGGATTGACATTGTCTTTAATGAGATCGACCACCAGGAGGGCCCAGTTCTTCACCCTTGTACACCGCTCTTTCTTGCCCACAGGGCATAAATGGGATCGCTGGGTATGCCGTATGAATAGTACTTGTCATCCTTGGGTCTCGGTTTCCCTTTGCTTTCGAGCGATCCTTCCACGAAAAAGCCCCCTGCGAGTTGAAAGTAACGTTTCACCAAGTCGCAGCGCTGGCTTTCCGTGAGCGTTTTCCATATATATACCGCTTTTGGGGGAAACATTCTATTGGAAAACACGACAATAAATAAACCCTTTGGCTTCAGTATCCGATGCACCTCTCGGAACAATTCCACCGGGTGCACCACGTAATCGATGGATACTGTGTTGATCACCACATCAAATTCGTTGTCCTCAAAGGGAAGGTGCGGGTCCGCGTTGAGATCGTGAACAACCGTCTCCGTCAAAACAGGATTGGCGTCCAACTCTTCCTGGTTCAACCCCAGGCCCACAACCGCGGATGGTTCGATGTCGCTCCTGAGATGAGAATCGTGACTGGCCATGAGGTCGAGGATGCGCGATCCTTTTGGGATGAGTCTCGCGTACAGGTCTTCGACCGTTGACAACGCCAACGAATCCAAATGATTTACAAACCGCGCTTTCCGATAAAAGACCGGATCGGGCCTGTCGTCGTCTCGCACGAAATGCTCTGTCTTGATCATATCCTCAATATTCATTGGAGCCGCTCAAAAAAAACTGTCCTCAAAGCGTCGGCAGCCGCAATGGCCGCTTGTTCTTTGGGGACCTCGTTTGAAAAGGGACCCCGCCGCGCGTTTTCAGTCAGGGTCCCTGTATTTTGTTGGCGCTGTTACTTGGCCGTCGCGCCGGGGGCAGACGGCGTGCAAATAAGATTTTTCAACGCATCGGACGACCACACTGCCATTGGCCCGTACACCCCGCGGGGATCTACACGGCACCGATACCCTGTACGCTCTATCCCTTGACCGTCGAGCACCTGCCAACTGTTTTTGTAATACGTGCACTCGTCGTTAAAACACACATAATGAATCTCGCCGCCCCAACTGGAAAGTTCCGGCGTTCGAATCGGCTCCATCTTTTCCCCGCAATAGGGGCATACCTGATCTTTCTCCATCTGCATTTCCTCCTTGACGACCGGCTGCAATGTCGTGCGGACGTCATATTGTTGCACACACAATAGTCGGCGTGAGACGCAGCGTGCGACTGCCTTCCAGTATGTTTTCTGCGCAGGCGCTTTTGCCTATACTCGACGCCAGCTTTTGTCTTACAATATAACTATCTACTCACGGAATCATCCGCAAGATAGTAAAAGGTTTTTTTTGGCTGCAACCCGTCTATCCGTCGAAGCGCAGCAAAGAGCGCACTGGAGGTCTCTCGTTATGGTTTCTCCCCAAGCCGCCAACAACGCAGAAATGGTTGAAAGAGCCATTTTGCTCGGTATGAACGAGGGCGTCCTCACGCTTGAATGCACGGGAAACATCTTCACCGTCAATCCGGCTGCCCTACGCATCCTCGGGTATGCCAGGGAGGAACTCGAAGGTCGCCATTTCCGAAGCGTCTTTGAACCAGAGAAAATAAACAACGCGTTCCTCAAGCTCGTTGACGCTGTACTCAGCCAGGGGTCCCTGCACCCACACCGGGAGATTGTCTTTCACAGAAGAGATGGTCAGGCAGTCGATCTCTCCGTGAGCGGATCTTCTCTGGACGCCGATGTGTGCGGCCCCGCTGTACAGAATGTAGTGCTGGTATTTCGAGACATCACCGCTTTCAAATCCCTTCAGCGCGCTCGAATGAGGGCTGTCAACCACCTTGCCCACGAGATCACCACGCCCCTCTCCATTATTCAAGCATCCGTAGAACTACTCATGAGAGACGAGACCTTGCCTCCACAAACCCAACGCAAGTTTGAGAGGATTCATAGGAATGTGCATCGCCTGCTGGAACTCCGCGGCGTACTGGAAGAGATCCTGGATCCGCCGCCGTACACGCCGCGAGAAACGATGCTTAAAACTTTGCTGGAAGCGGAAATGCAAAAGGCGGCTCCTGAGTTTGCGTTTCGTTCGGTAAATATATCGCTTAAGGTGGAGGACGCCTTTACGGACCTCATTGATGCTCGTATATTCGCGTTGGTCTTTCACACGCTCCTGAAGAACGCGGTCGAAAATACGCCCGACCGGGGAGATATCTTGATATCCATGGCGCCGCACGCGGAAGGCCTTCTGCTGAGCGTCCAAGATTGGGGAGTAGGGATTCCTCTTAGCGAGCAGGAGTTTGTGTTCGATGCATTTCACAATATTCAACGTACTGAAGATTACGCCACGAAGACGCCGTTTCAGTTCAATGCAGGCGGGAAAGGTCTCGAACTCTTTCGGTTAAAGGTTCTTTCCGAGACGCTGCCATTTCGAGTATCTTTTCGGAGCGAGAGATGCCATTTTATTCCTGCGATCAGCGATCTTTGCCCTGGGGATATATCTCTCTGTCCTCACATTACGGGCAAAAGCGAGTGCCTCGCATCCGGCGGATCTTGTTTTGAGGCCCTTTTCACAAGAAACCGCAACTCGTAACAGTTTATTGGTTCTAGAAAGGCCACGTGTTATGGATGAAGCCCTTCAAGCGCGACTGAACAGAATGTTTTATCCTTCGTCGATAGCCGTCATCGGAGCGGGCAATGAGCCGGATAAAGTCGGCCACGCGATCATGGACAGCATTGTCTCCGGTGGATTCAAAGGCCGCATCTACCCGGTGCATCCTCGCCACGAGACCGTGTTGGGCCTCCCAGTATTCCGGTCAATGGACCAACTACCGGAAATTCCAGATTTGGCCGTGGTGGCCCTCAATCAGCATTCGACTGTACATGCAACACGGAAACTGAGCGAGATGGGCGTCGGCGGCGCAAGCGTGATCGCTGGCGGGTACGCAGAAATGGGCGAAGCCGGCCGCCAACTGCAAAATGATTTGCAAGCAGCGGCTGGCGATATGCCCGTAGTTGGTCCCAATACCCTCGGATTCCTGAACACCTGGGCTGATCTAAATGTGACCTTTTACCCGCGGGTTCTCCGCCGAGGTTTGGTATCGTTCCTTAGCCAGAGCGGCGGCATAGGCCTCGCTTTGAAGGGTAAAGCCGATGACGAGGGACTCGGTTTTTCAAAATGGATTGGCGTCGGCAATCGCGTGAATTTGGAGTTCCATACGCTGTTGGAGTACCTGGCACACGATCCCCACACCAATGTCATCGGCGTATTTGCCGAAGGGTGTTCGGACCCGCGCACACTCATGTCCACCATACGCAGCGTGACACCACACAAACCCGTGGTCTTTTACAAGGGGGGGCGTGGAAAAGGAGCTGACCGAGTCACCATTAGCCATACAGGCGCAGCGGCCGGCGAGGACGCGATATGGAATGGGGCGCTGGTCCAGGCAGGAGCGGAAATCGTGTACTCTGCGCCAGAAATGATTGCGGTGTGCAAGGCCCTTTCCATAGCGCGACGCCCGGCGGGAAAGAAGATCGGGATTTTTACTCACACGGCTGGGCCAAGCATCGTGGCGTGGGATATTCTCCAAGGAATCCCTGAATGCGAG
>VSSL01000607.1_pt1 | contig 10854 bp, 10 predicted proteins | sample 4557531 | NCBI WGS metagenome assembly VSSL01 (sample SAMN10986726, study PRJNA523729) | hot springs metagenome | isolation source: hot springs | place: India:Timba, Gujarat | collected 2018-05-31 | reverse complement strand
GGGGGGGAAGCGGCTGGACAGTGGCGGTGCTATTGTCGGCCAACAAGCAATGATCTGGATCTGTTCATGCACAAGGGATTCTGTAGACTCTGGGACCCTGGCCCGGATCATTTAGCAACCAGTGAGAGTCCCAGTGGGTTCAAGCATGAAGATGTTTATCTAAAGATCTCTTGAAGTTGCCATGCATTATCCACCAGATGGTTGATGATGCAGGCTAGGAGGAGCCATGAAGGGGCCAGAGGAGATGCTGGGGCAGGAAAGGACCCTGGAGATCAGATTCAGATGGTCTGCAGGACCATATCTGGGAAGATTTCTGGGACAACTGAAGGAAGCTGGTGCCATCTGGGTGGTCAGGTGCCCTGGTTGTGGGAGGATTCTGATGCCTCCCAGGATAGTGTGCGCCGTGTGCTACACAGAGGCCCCCCGATTCCCCCAGGGATGGTTTGCGCTTTCTGGTAAGGGAACCCTCCTGGATTGGGAGAGGGTCATATATCCACAGATGGACCCTGAAACAGGCCAGCTCAGGCCAGAGCCCTATATCCACGGCACCTTCATGCTGGAGGAAGGAGTTCTTTTTACACACTATCTCGGCCCCGAGAATCTGGATGAATCCAAACTCAAGGAGGGCCTGAGGGTTGAAGCAGTGTTCAAGGAATATGAAGAAAGGGTTGGGAAAGTAACCGATATCAAATACTTCCAAATCTTGGAGGAGTAAGATGGAGGACACCAGCGTCCAGGTGGTGCCCGGAAGGCTTTATGCGCCTTACCACAATTGGTACGGGGCAGTGGCCAGCCGTTTTTTCACACACTTGAGGGACAACTCCAGCATCTTTGGGAACAAATGCCAGAGGTGTCAAAAGGTTTTTGCACCACCAAGATCAGTATGCCCAGATTGTTTCAGCAAAATAGAGGAATGGATCCAACTCCCAGGCACCGGGACCTTGGCTGCGTACACCGTGGTCCATTACCTATATAGCAACAATTGCCAGCCCAGGCGGCCCCCCTATGTGTTGGGCATCGTGCGTTTGGACGGGGCAGACACGGGCTTGTGTCACTTCCTGGATGAGGTGGGGCTCGATCAGATCCGAATCGGGATGAGAGTCCAAGCTGTTTTCAGCCAGGAGAGAAAAGGAAAAATCTTGGACATCGCGTACTTCAAACCCATGGGTTGAGCCCTTCTGGGCTCATTAGGCGTTGAAATGTTAACCAGGGGTGAGTAGAAGATTCTTGGGCCTTGTGCTTGCAAGAATCTTGCTCGAACAAGGGAGGATTTAAGTCCATGAAAAGAAAGGTAATTGTCACCGTGGCCCCCACGGGCTCAGTCACCACCAGGCAGGAAACCCCATATCTTCCCATAACTCCTGAGGAAGTGGTGGAGGAAACCGTGCGCTCCTACAATGCAGGAGCTTCGGTGGTACATCTTCATGCCAGAGATCCCAACACAGGGGCGCCAAGCCCGGAGGTGGATATATTTCGAGCTTACCTAGAAGGCATAAGGGCTCGTTGTCCCATAATTACTCAAATAACCACAGGCGGGGGAGCTTCCACATTGGGCTTGGGTTTCGAGGAGAGGCTCAGGCCCGTGAAGGAATTGAGGCCTGATTCAGCTTCTCTGAACGCAGGTTCCATGAACTTCGGCCGAAAGCTGTTTCCCAACCCTCCGGAGGTGATGGAGAACTTCGCCAAGGCCATGGCGGAGCTGGGAATAATGCCAGAGTTCGAGATCTACGACCTCTCCATGGTTCAAAACGTGGAGGTCTGGATAAGGAGGCCAGCGCTTGTGCCCCCTCCTTATCAGAACAGCTTTGTGATGGGCGTCTTGGGCGGTATCCCACCGACAATCAAGAACCTCATCGCCTTGGTGGAATCCCTTCCCCCTGGTGACACTTGGCAAGTCATAGGCATAGGTCGCCACCAATTTAGCCTTGGCACAGCAGGTATCCTGCTGGGGGGGAACATCCGAGTCGGTTTCGAGGACAACATTTATATGGAAAAAGGGGTTTTGGCCAAAAGCAATGCCCAACTGGTGGAAAAGGCCGTCAGAATAATCCGGGAGCTGGGCTTTGAGGTGGCCACGGTGGAGGAGGCCAGAAAGATCCTTCCTTTGAAACCGGGAGTGTCAAACCCCAGCCCATGAGGAATAAGCCATGGAGATGACCCTTGGAAGCTGCTTTTCCAGGAGTGCCAGGAAATATCCACACAAGTGCGCGGTCATGGACGAGGGGGGCAAGCTCTCATACCAGCAATTGAACCGCAATGTGAACCGGTTGGCCAATGCCCTGGGGGGCTTGGGACTCAAAAAGGGCATGAGGGTTGCCACTTTGTCTCTGAACTGTATCCAGCTCATGCAGCTTTACCTGGCCAACCTGAAGCTGGGTGTGGTTACGGTCCCACTGGATGCCAGGGCCACCAAAGATGAGATCTTGCGGCAGGTGCTTTTGACAGAACCCCATGGCTTTTTTTTCCACAAGGCTCTTTCCGAGGTGGCACAGGCCATCCTGGAGCAATGCAGTGGGCTCAAGCCAGTGGTAAGTTTTGGCGGGGATAGCGCACTGCCGGCCTTGGAAATGGAAAAACTCTTGGACCATGGCTCTGATCAGGAGCCTTCAGATGTGGTCAGAGAAAAAGATGATGCCTTTATCCTCTTCACAGGAGGCACCACGGGTGTGCCCAAGGGAGCTGTTCTGACCCACAAGAGCCTGCTGTGGAACATCATATGTGTCACCACTGAAAACCACTGCCCCACCCCTGAAGACATAACCTTTTACCCCATGCAGATGTACCATTCGGCTGCTCTGAGCAGGTTTCTGGCCTTCATGTATGCAGGGGGGACCTTCATAGGAAGCAGCTCTTTTGATCCTGAGCAATATCTGGCCATGGTGGAAAGGGAACAAACCACCTTCATAGTGGGTAACACGGCCATATGGCTTAAGCTCCTGGAAGTCCAGCGAGTGCGGAAGTATGACACATCTTCCATGAAACGCTGGCTTCATACCCATGACGCCCTTAGCCCGGATCTTCGCAAGGAAATCCAGGAGCTGCTCTTTCCCCAAGGACAGATGTACGGCTCTTATGCTCTTACCGAAGCCTCCCCTGCAGTCACCGTGCTGAAGCCCTGGGATGAACCATGTCATTGGAGCAGCGTGGGCAGGCCTTACATGTGCACGGAGGTGCGCATAGCAGATCCTGAGACAGACCTGCCCTTGGAAACAGGCATGGTGGGGGAGATTCAGGTCAGGGGCCCAACCCTCATGAAGGGCTACTTCAGGAATCCCAAGGAAACCCGCACCACCCTGCGGGGAGGATGGCTACATACCGGTGATCTAGGCCGCTACGACGAAAAGGGCTATCTGTATGTGGTGGATAGGCTCAAGGACATGATAAAGAGCGGAGGCATGAACATATATGCCAGAGAGGTGGAGGATGTGATTGTCTCTCACCCCAAGGTCAAAGAGGCGGCTGTAATAGGCATTCCCCATGAACGTTGGGGCCAGACCGTAAGGGCAATAGTGGTGCCCAAAAAAGGGGCAGAAATTACCCAGGAGGAGATCTTGGCTTTTTGCAGGAACCGCCTGGCGTCTTACAAGAAACCCACCTCAGTGGTTTTTGTGGAAGAACTCCCCAGGGGTAGCTTTGGGGGAAAGGTTCTAAAAAGAGTGCTCAGAGAGCTGCACGGAAAACCTTGACCAGGAGATGAAACCAACAACATGGATCTCTTCCTTTCAGAACACCACAGGATGGTGCGTACTTCCACCAGAAGATTTGCTGAGGCAGAACTGGGGCCCATAGCAGAAGACATAGACGAACAAGAGCGCTTTCCCATGGAAGTTTATCAAAAGGCCGGAGAACTGGGCCTCATAGGCTCGGTCATACCAGAGAAATACGGGGGTGGCGGGGCAGATCTGCTCACCAACGGAATAATAAAGGAGGAGATCTGCAGGGTCTCGGCTGGCTTCGGCATGTCCATGAACATTTGCACCAACAACTTCTGCTACTTCATAGCCAAGTACGGTACCGAGGCTCAGAAGAAAAGATACATTGCCCCTGTCATCTCAGGGAAAGAGCTGGGAAGTTGGTGCCTGACAGAGCCTGAGGCAGGCTCGGATGCACTGGCCATAAGAACCACTTATGTGCAGGAGGGAGAGCATTTTGTCATAAACGGTTCCAAGACCTTCATTACCAATGCTCCCATAGCCAGTTATTTTGTGGTAGTGGCCAGAAAAAGGGGTACAAAGGGAAGCCGCGGGGCTACCCTCTTCATATTGGAAAGGGGAATGAAAGGGCTGAGCACGGGTCCGCCCCTCAGGAAACTGGGCATGCGCTGTTCACCAACAGGCCAGGTATTCATGGATGATGTTAGGGTGGAGCAGCAACAGATCCTGGGACACGAGGGCAGAGGCTTTGAGACCATGTTCGAGACCCTGGATCTGGAGAGAATCCTGGGAGCCAATACCAGCATTGGCATAGCCCAAGCCTGCCTGGATGCTTCGGTGCGCTATGCCAAGGAAAGAAAGCAGTTCGGGAAGTACATAGGAGAGTTCCAGCTTGTCAGAAACATGCTGGCTGAGATGGCTACCTCCCTGGAGATTAGCCGTGCCTTTACCTATGCCCTGTTCCCTCTGGTGGAAAAGGGGGCCAGGGTCACCAAAGAGGCCTCCATGGCCAAGTACTATGCCTCTGTCATGGCCACCAGGGCGGCTCTGGATGCTGTGCAGATATTCGGGGGCTATGGGTACATGAGGGAGTACCCGGTGCAAAGGTACCTGAGGGATGCCAAGTTGGTGGAGATAGGCGGCGGAACCTCGGAAATTCAGAAGATGATCATCGCCAAGGAGCTTTTGAGATGAATCCTGGACACATTGCTTACCTGGTGGATCGTAATGCCAGGAAGTATCCCACCAAGACGGCCTTGTGCAACCAGAAAAAAAGGGTGGACTATCTGCAACTGCGAAGCATGGTGCTGTCACTTACTGGGGCCTTTGCATCCCTGGGCATAACTTGTGGGGACAGGGTGGCCACATTGCTCTTCAATGGCGTGGAGCTGGTGGTAGCTTATTTGGCCTTGTTTAGATTGGGAGCTGTTTTGGTGCCCCTTAATACAAGACTGGCCGAGCCGGAATGGCGCTACATGTTGGAGGACAGCGGTGCTGTGGCGCTTCTGAGTGAAGAAGCATTCGCTCCTTGCTTGGAACCCCTCAGAGAAAGCTTACAGGGTCCTAGAGAGGTCATCTGTATCGGGGCTGGTGGAAAAAATATCAGGGCCTGGGAGGAACTGGCAAGCTTCCCGGCCATGGAAGAACCACCCCAAGAGCCCCATCTGGAACAAGACCTGTACATACTCTACACATCAGGTACAACCGGTCGCCCCAAGGGGGCTGTGATCACGCACATGAACTTCCTTTGGAACGCGGTAAATGGACAGGTCAGTGGCGGCTTTTCGGGCAGCGATGTGGTTTACTACGGGCTGCCTCTGTTTCACGGCGCAGCCATGGGAGGGTGTTTCGCAACCCTTCTTTTGGGTGGCACGGTGGTGCTGAGACCCAGATTTGACCCCATGGAGCTTCTTGGCTTGATCCAGGAGGAAAAGATCACCAGAGTCCCCGCAGTGCCTCCCATGCTCACGGCCCTCATGGAAATTCCCAACCTTGAGAAATGGGATCTGAGTTCCCTGAGGACCTTTAACACAGGTGCCACCATCATTCCCCAGGCGCTCAAGGAAAGACTCCTGGAGAGGTTCCCATGGGTCGACGTGGTGGATTCCTACGGCCTGACAGAGGCCACCTCATACTGCACCACCCTGCCTGGAAAAGATTTCCTGAGAAAGAACGCCTGTGTTGGTAAGCCTCACGCGTACGTGGAGGTAAGAGTCGTGGACGAAAAGGACCAGGATGTTCCTGTGGGTGAGGTGGGCGAAATACTGGTTCGTGGTCCCAATGTCATGCGCGGCTACTGGAATAGACCTTACGAGACCGCCGAGGCCTTAAAAGGAGGCTGGTTACACACAGGGGATCTGGGGAAGCTGGACAACGAGGGGTATCTCTACATAGTGGACAGGAAAAAGGACATGATCATCTCGGGAGGGGAAAACATTTATCCCAGGGAGGTGGAAGAGGTTCTGAGTCTCCATCCAGGAGTTCAAGAAGCTTCGGTGGTGGGGTTTCCTGATCCACGCTGGGGAGAGAAGGTGGTGGCCTACATCGTTGGGGCCAAGACATGCACTCCTTCTTCAGAAGAACTCCAAATCCATTGCAGGAAGTGGCTGGCCGGCTATAAATGCCCCAAAGAATATTTCTTCGTAAATGAGCTTCCCCGAACCCCCACCGGAAAAGTTCTAAAAAGAGCCCTAAGAGAAGGGCAAAACCCTTCTCAAGGACAAAAAAACAAGGTCTGAACTACCCCGGGGCTCTCCAAAGCTATGTTAAAGCCTTCCCAGTGACCCTTGGCCTGGGTTTGATGGAGGCTCATATTCCAAATCAGATCCTCTCCAGCAATTCTCGAAGGGATTCTTCCTTGCCCTTTCCTCGATCCAGTATTGCCGAACGCAGATCCCCCTGGAGATCTTCCAAGATCCTGATGAGACTCTCAGCAGAGCGCACTACCCCTTCCTCAGCATCCCCCTGCATTGTGGATCTTGTATCTTGAATCCAGACTTCTGATATTTCGAGCCCTTCTTGTTTGATCTCCTCGGTAATCTCGCTTGAAGATTCAAGCTGCTCCAGAAAACCCAGGGCCTCTTGAATGACCCTTCTGAGAACTTCTCTGCCATCTTCTCCGGCTGGTCTGCCAGGTTCCATTTCTTCTGTTGACTGCTGGATTTCCTCAGCTTTGGAACTGGCAGAGGATCTAACGGGCTGAGTCTTCTGGAGCCTTTCCACGTCGGACAAGGAAATAGCTATGGTTCCTTCCTTCTTCTGGATTATGAGCTTGTCTCCCTTTGTGTGATAATCCCAACCTATGTCTACAACCGATCCGCTCTTGAGATGAAGAAGGTCGGCCAAGATATCCTCCTGTGTCAGAAAAAAAGCGGCCACACAAAACAACTGTACCAGGAAAAGCCTGCCTCTGACACAGGAAGGGAAAAACAAGCTACGAAACATTATTGCTCCTCCTTGCGCCCATCCTGGGGAACTGTGTTAACATTTCCGAAAAGATATCATGCTCACAAAGGGGGGACAAGCAAATATGGTAAATCCCGGTGAGCAACAGGCTTTGGTTCAAGTACATGTTGTACAAGATCATTTTGAGGCAGAGATACTCCTTGGGGCTTTGCAGCTTGAGGGCATCCCTTGCACTTGCAGAACCCATGAAGAGATCGCCTATGACGGGCTTTTTGTGCTTCAGAGGGGCTGGGGAGCCATCCTGGTTGAAGCCCAATACGCCCACAGAGCAAAAGAGATCATAGAAGAAGCCTTGAGAGTCTACGCCAAGAGATCTGATCCGGAGGAAGTCAGATTCATTGGAGACCATGAGGACCAGGAATGACACATAGGAGGTCAGCCGTGATAGTGGGTGTCCCCAAAGAGATCAAGAAGCAGGAAAGAAGGGTTGCCATAACCCCTGCGGGCGTCACGGCCTTTGTCTCCCACGGCCATACGGTACTTCTGGAAAAGGGGGCCGGGCTGGGAAGTGCGATCCCTGACGAGCAATACCAGGCAGCCGGAGCCAAGCTCATCTCAGACCCGGCCCTGATCTGGAGTGAATCTGAGATGATTCTAAAGGTGAAAGAACCCCTTCCAGAGGAGTATGGAATGCTCAGGGAGGGCCAAATCCTTTTTACTTACCTACATCTGGCAGCCAACAGAGAGCTGACCGAGAGGATGATTCAAGCCAAGTGCATAGGTGTAGCGTACGAGACAATCCAGTTGGATGACGGCTCCTTGCCATTGTTGGCACCCATGAGTGAGGTGGCTGGCAGGCTTTCCATACAGGTGGGGGCCCGTTGTCTGGAGGTGGGCGAGGGAGGCAGGGGGGTGCTTCTAAGCGGGGTCTCGGGTGTACCGCCTGCCAAGGTGGTGATCATAGGAGCTGGGATAGTGGGGGCCAATGCCTGTCATGTTGCCGTGGGCATAGGCGCCCAGGTCAGCATCCTGGATGTAAACCCCACCAGACTAGGCTATGTGAGAGACATCATGCAGGGGCATGTAACCACGGTCATGTCAAACCGGGCCAACATAGAGGAAGAGGTGATAAAGGCGGATCTGGTCATAGGTGCTGTGCTCATTCCTGGTGCCAAGGCTCCCAAGCTCATCACAGAGGAGATGGTTCAAAAAATGAAACCTGGGGCTGCCATAGTGGACGTGGCCGTGGACCAGGGAGGGATGTGCGAGACAACCAGGCCCACCACCCACGACGAGCCAACCTACATAGTGCATGAGGTGGTGCATTACTGTGTGGCCAACATGCCAGGGGCCGTGCCTCGGACTTCCACTTATGCCCTTACCAACTCCACCCTTTCCTATGCCTTGGACATAGCAGACCGGGGAATCTTCAAGGCCATGTCCCGCAGCAGGGCTCTGCAAAAGGGGCTCAATGTTTATTGTGGGGCCGTCACTCATCCAGGAGTGGCTGAAGCCTTCGGGCTTCCCCTGGAAAACGTGGGGTTCTGAGAGTCGGGAGGCCAAAGGATCAAGATGGGAAGCAGGGAAAACCACGGGGCCTCCAGGGGCTGCTTGTCTTCTTTGGCCTCCAAGGTGGAGAAGACCGTTTCCAGACAGCGGCTTTTGTACCCAGGGCAGAGGATCCTGGTGGCTGTATCCGGGGGGCCCGATTCGGTGGCTCTGCTGTGGGTTCTTTGGGAACTGCACTACAGTTGGGCATGGAAGCTGGCAGTGGCTCATGTGCACCACGGGCTGCGAGGCAAAGACGCAGAAGAAGACATGATCTTCGCAAGGGCTATGGCAGAGCAGTTGGAGCTGCCCTTTTTCTTGAGGCGGGTGGAGCCTGGTTCTTTGAGGATCCATGGCAGATCTCTTCAGGAAACTGCCAGAGAAGCCCGTTACAGATTCCTCCAAGAAATGGCCCAGGAGTTCGATGCCCAGGCCATAGCCCTTGGACATCAGGCCGATGATCAGGCCGAGACTCTTCTTGCTGCCTTGATTCGCGGCACAGGCCTGAAAGGAATGGCGGCCATGCCTTATGGCAGAGGGCTCATGGTAAGACCGCTTTTGGATGTAAGCAGGCAGGAGGTTCTGGATTATCTGGAAGACAAGGCCCTGAGTTTCAGAAAAGACCCTTCCAATGAGGACTCTAGGTTCCTCAGGGTTCGGATAAGAAATGAGTTGCTCCCCCTGTTAAAAAGTAGATTCCATGAAGGCATAAGAGATGTGCTTGTTAGGACCGCCAGACTCTGTGCCCTGGAAGAGGACTACCTGGAAAAAGAGGCCCAAAGGCTTTGGACAGGGGTTGTGCAAAGGGCTGCAGAAGGTGGGCTTTGCATTTCCTCCCAGAGCTACAGAGGGGTACATAAGGCGCTCAGACTTAGACTGCTGCGATTAAGCTATGCCCAGCTGAGGGGAAATTCCAGAGGACTTAGCATGGAACACGCTGAGCTCATGGATTCCCTGGCCTTCAAGGAGGGACCTGAAAAGTGGTTGGACCTTCCTGGAAACATAAGATTTGGGGTTTCAGGCCAATACCTGCTCATGGCCAGGGCAGAGGAGTTGAGCAAGGGATCTTTCTGTTACAAGGTCCATGTGCCAGGCCAGACAATGATTCCAGAGGCAGGTCTGCAAATAGACTGGGATATCTGGGAGATCCAGCAAGGCCTGATCAAGGAGCTGGCAGGGGTGATGCTCATGGACATGGACACAATCCAAGAGCCCTTGGTTCTTAGAAGTCCCATGCCAGGGGACAGGCTTCGGCCCAAAGGCCTGGGCGGCAGCAAGAAGATTCAGGATCTCCTTGTGGATGCTCATGTGCCAAGGAGGCAGAGGTGGCGGGTTCCAGTTTTGGCTGATGCAAAAGGGGTAATTTGGGTTTTGGGATACAGGCTGGATCAAAGGGTAAGTCCAGGCCCCAATACCAGAAGGCTCCTCCTGGCCAGAGTAAGGAGCCAGAGCTGAATTGCATCCAAACTCACCGCCGCAGCCCACAGGATTGGGATGTGGGCAAGTGTCAATTCAAACTAGGAAGCCCCCTCTAGTGGAATTTACCCCAGGGATGTGCTATAAACTCAACAGGAACAATTGAGGAGAAAGATGGAGCCCAATCGCATAAATCCGCAGCAGAATTTTTACAAGAGCCTGGCCTTGTGGCTGGTGGTGGGGCTGATAGTCGTGCTGCTGGTCAATCTTTGGAACCAACCCAGAAGAACGCACCGGGAAATGGCCTTCAGCGACTTCCTGTACGCTGTGGACACAGGGCAGGTGGAGGAAGTCACCATCCAGGGGCAGAACGTCCTGGGTAAGTTCCGTGACGGGGTTGAATTTAGGACTTATGCCCCCAATGACCCCCAACTCGTTCCCATGTTGCGCCAGAAGAACGTAAGGATTCTGGCAAGACCAGAGGAGAGCAATCCCTGGTACATGACGGTGTTGGTCTCATGGTTTCCCATGCTCTTGCTCATAGGCGTATGGATTTTCTTCATGAGGCAGATGCAGGCAGGAGGCGGTAAGGCCCTTTCTTTTGGAAAAAGTCGAGCAAGGCTCATGACAGGGGGGCCAGCCAAGGTTACTTTTGCTGATGTGGCCGGAGTTGAGGAAGCCAAAGAAGAACTTCAAGAAATCATTGAGTTTCTCAAAAATCCCAAGAAATTCACGAAACTGGGCGGCCGTATTCCCAAGGGAGTCTTGTTGGTGGGGGCTCCAGGCACAGGAAAGACGCTCTTGGCCAAAGCCATTGCCGGAGAGGCCGGGG
>VSSL01000606.1_pt1 | contig 10869 bp, 5 predicted proteins | sample 4557531 | NCBI WGS metagenome assembly VSSL01 (sample SAMN10986726, study PRJNA523729) | hot springs metagenome | isolation source: hot springs | place: India:Timba, Gujarat | collected 2018-05-31 | reverse complement strand
TTCAGCCGCCTGCGCCTCAGCCTGTGCCAATCGATTTTGCAGATCGGCAATCACCGCCGCCGGATCAGCCGGCGTCTCGACGGTTGCCGTGTCTGGCGTCGTCGCAGCAGCGCCGTTGCCGGTGGTGGTGGTGGTGTCAGGTTTGACTTCTTCTGGGTTCGACATAATTTCCTCGTTCATAGACAATATGTTACGCGCGCTGATCACCGTTGGGATCGGTCTCGACCTCAGAGGGGCGCGCATTGACATTATAGAGTTCGGCCAACAAATTGCTCATCAGTGACGCGATATAGCGCACGGTCGAGATCGAGCGCGGATAGGCCATTCGGGTGGGGCCAATCACGCCGAGCACGCCGGCAATCGCGCCTTCAACGCCATAGCGGGCAAGGATCACGCTGTAGTCGCGCATCGCATCTTCGCCGTGCTCGCCGCCGATAATCACCTGTACCCCGCCTGACGCCAGCGCCTGCGGGATCAACGGGCTCAGGCCGCGCCCGCTCTTCAGGATTTCGAGGGTGCGGCGCATGCGTTCAATCGCGCGTTCGGCGTCATCACGCCCGCTCGCCGGCAAAAATTCCGGTTGGCTAAGCATTTCGAGCAAGCCGTCAGAATAGATTTGCTCTTGCGCTTGCTCTTCAAACGCCTGCATCGCCCGCACCACCAGATCGACCAGCCCGCGCTCGAAATCGCTGAGCGGAATGCCGTTAAAGGTTGCCGTCGCCGCGAGCTCTTCGGCCCGGCTCAGGGTCGTGTCAGCCAGCAGATCGCTCACAATGCCGGCGGCGCGGCGCAGATCCTCTGGCGTGCGGCCCGGCTCGATCGGCAGCGTCTGCTGCTTGACAATCCCGCCGTGGAAGACCATCACCGCCAACGCCATCGTCTCGTGGATCGCGATCAGCTCAAGGCTCTTGAAGCGGAGCTGCTCGGCCCGCGGCGCAGTTGCCACCGAGGCGTTGTGCGCGGTGCGAGCCAGCACCGCACAAGCGAGTTGCACCCACTGATCCAGCTCGCCGCGCACTTGATAAAATTGGTGGCGGATCATACGCTGCTCGGCGGGTGACAGCGACGTGCGCTCCATGAGATTTTCGACAAAAAAGCGATAGCCGGCGTCGGTCGGGATCCGCCCGCCCGACGTGTGCGGGTGGGTGAGAAAGCCCAATTCCTCGAGCGCGGCCATATCGTTGCGCACCGTCGCCGGTGAGACGGGCAGGCGATATTTGCGCACCAGCGTCTCGGATGCGACCGGCGTGGCCGTGTCAACAAACTCCTGAATGACCAGCTTGAGTATCGTCTGCCGGCGTTCGGTCAGAGGTCCGCTCATCGCTGTGTCCTGCCTCGCTGGTCGATGGTTAGCACTCGTGAGGCGAGAGTGCTAAGGCTTGTAACGTAAAAGGTTGGCGTGCATCTGATGCACGCCGATAAAGAGTATACCATAAGTTATGGCGGTTGTCACCCCCCTATGCCCCCCACTCCCGTGCCAGCGACCCCTCGTTATCGCCGAGCAGATGGCGGGTGGCTGGCGCATACCAAGCCGGCATCGTGCGTAACGCGATCGCGAGCGTCGCCAGATCGGTTGGGTGCATGATCCGGAACCAGAGTGGTAACTGGATCACGCGCACATCGCGTTGGTGCATCTGTTCCATCCATGGCAGCAACCCGCCGCCGCCGAGCGGGATGGAGGCCGCCAAGCTCGCTTGGCGCAGGCCCAAGATGTACCAACTGCCCCGATCGCATGGCCCGACCACCGCATCATATCCGCTCTCGAGCAAGGTAAAAGCATCGCGAATCCGCGTTTCCGGGATGTGTGGCGTGTCGCCGCTGATGATGACAAATGGCCCCTCAATGTTCTCGGCGGTGATATGGATGGTTGAAGTGACAATGGCGACAGCGCCAGTGATGCGCATCACTAATGCCTGTGTATCGGCCAGAAACGCGCTTGACCACCAACTCGCTTCAATGCCGAATGTCTCTCGCAGAGCGGCGGTTCGCTCAAGGATCAGGGTTGTGCGCTGCATGCGCTGCTCCGTTTTTGCAGTGCGCGAAATTGCACCTATTATAGAACGTCGTATCGGTTTGAACGGCAGAAACGACGCCCTGAAGTTAAAAATTCGATGAATCTTTTCCGGTCGGAATGGTCTCAGAATGAAGCAATTATCACTGAAGGTTGCCTGAGTTGCATCTGAAGCGCTGCCGCTCTGCTTCTATACTGAGTGGAGCAGGCAGTGGTTTTCCTGCATACAGCCAAGGAGGCAGCGATGGGATCACGGCGTGTAACGCTTGATGGCAATGAAGCGGTTGCTAACGTTGCCTATCAACTGAGTGAAGTGATAGCGATCTATCCGATTACCCCTTCGACCCCAATGGGCGAGCAGGCCGATGCGATGGCCGCCGCCGGCAAGACTAATCTGTGGGGAGTCGTGCCAACCGTATATGAGATGCAGTCCGAAGGCGGCGCTGCCGGCGCGTTACACGGCGCGATGCAGACGGGTGCGCTGATCACGACGTTTACCGCCTCGCAAGGGCTGCTGTTGATGATTCCGAACTGGTTTAAGATGGCCGCCGAGTTGAACCCCGGTGTGTTTCATGTGGCCGCTCGCGCTCTTGCCACGCAGGGTCTGTCGATCTTCGGCGATCACTCGGATGTGATGGCGGCCCGCGCAACTGGCCTTGGTATGCTGGCCTCGGCTTCGGTGCAAGAGGCGCAAGATTTGGCGTTGATTGCCCATGCTAGCTCGCTGGCCGGCAAGTTGCCGGTGATCCACTTCTTCGACGGCTTCCGTACCTCGCACGAGGTCAACTCGATTACGCTGCTCGAAGAAGAAGAAATTCGCGCGATGATCAAAGACGAATGGGTGCATGAGCACCGCGCCCATGCCCTCTCGCCCGAACATCCGGTGATCCGCGGCACGGCCCAGAACCCCGATGTCGCGTTTCAGGCCCGCGAGCGCATCCAGCCGATTATCGACGCTTTCCCCAGCGTGGTACAGGCGCAAATGGATCGCTTCGCCGAAATCACTGGCCGCCGCTACCACCTGTTCGACTACTTCGGCGCGCCCGATGCCGAGCGGGTAATCGTGATCATGGGTTCGGGCGGCGAAACCGCGCGTGAGACCGCCTTCTATCTCAACCAACAGGGCGAGAAGGTGGGTGTGGTGCAGGTGCGCCTCTTCCGGCCCTTCGCCGTCGAGGCGTTCCGCGCCGTGTTGCCGCCGAGCGTGAAGGCGATTGCCGTACTCGATCGCACCAAAGAACCCGGCGCTTCCGGCGAGCCGCTCTTCCTTGATGTGGTGCATGCGCTGCGCGGGCAGCCGATCACGATTATCGGCGGACGGTACGGGTTGTCGTCGAAGGAGTTTACGCCGGGCATGGCAGCCGCCGTCTTCGCCGAGCTGGCTAAAGAGCATCCCAAAGAGCGCTTTACCGTTGGCATCAACGATGATGTGACCAACAGCAGCCTGAGCTACGATCCCGATCTCTGCATCGATCCTCCCGGTACAGTGCGCTGTGTCTTCTGGGGGCTCGGCGCTGATGGCACCGTCGGCGCGAACAAGAATAGCATCAAGATTATCGGCGATAGCAGCGAAGGCGAGGCCGAACGCTACGCCCAAGGCTACTTCGTGTACGACTCAAAGAAGTCGGGGTCGGTGACGATCTCGCACTTGCGTTTCGGCCCGTCGCCGTTGGCGACGCCATACCTGATCGGCAAGGGTCAAGCCCAGTTTGTTGCTTGCCACCACTTCAGCTTCCTCGAGCGGTTCGATGTCTTGCAGTACGCTGCGCCGAATGGCGTCTTCTTGCTCAATAGCCCCTATGGCCCCGATCAGGTTTGGCATCAGTTGCCGACCGTTGTGCAGCGCAAGATCCGCGAACTCAATCTGCGCGTCTATGTGATCGATGCTACCGCAGTAGCGAACGAAGTTGGCATGCGCGGGCGCATTAATACCGTGATGCAGACCTGCTTCTTCGCCATCAGCGGCGTGTTGCCGCGCGAAGACGCGATTGCGGCGATCAAGCAGTCGATCAAGAAGACGTATGGCCGCCGCGGCGAAGCCGTGGTCAAGCAGAATTGGGCCGCCGTCGATCGCACCCTCGACCGGCTCTACGAGGTGCCGATTCCGCCGCCGAGCGAAGACAACGGCTTGCCGATGCGTCCGCCAGTTGCGCCCAACGCGCCGGAGTTTGTGCGGGACGTGCTCGGCACGATGATCGCCGGTCGCGGTGATGATTTGCCGGTGAGCGCCATCCCGCTCGATGGCTCCTTCCCCACCGGTACCACCAAGTGGGAGAAGCGCAATATCGCGCTTGAAATACCGGTCTGGGATCCGAATATCTGCATCCAATGCAATAAGTGTGTCTTTGTCTGCCCGCATGCTACCATCCGGGCCAAGGTCTACCCCGAAGAGGCGCTGGCTGGCGCTCCTGAAGGCTTCCGCAGCGCGCCGGCTCGCTTCAAGGAGTTTCCTGAGCAGCGCTATACGCTGCAAGTCGCGCCCGAAGACTGCACCGGCTGCGGTCTCTGCGTTGAGGCTTGCCCGGTCAAAGACAAGCGTGCGGTGGGGCGCAAGGCGATCAATATGCAGCCGCAACCGCCCATTCGCGCCCGCGAAGCCGAATACTGGGACTTCTTCCTCAGCCTGCCCGATGTCGATCGCACCCTCATCCCGGCGGGCAGCGTCAAGCACACCCAGTTGTTCGTGCCGTTGATGGAATTCTCTGGCGCGTGCGCCGGCTGCGGCGAAACGCCCTACCTCAAGTTGCTCAGCCAGCTCTTTGGCGACCGGGCGATTATCGCTAACGCCACCGGTTGTTCGTCGATCTACGGCGGTAACTTGCCGACCACGCCGTGGACGACCAACGCCGATGGGCGCGGGCCGGCGTGGTGCAACTCGCTGTTCGAGGATAACGCCGAGTTTGGTCTGGGGATGCGCCTGAGCATTGACCAGCAGCTTGAACATGCCCAGATGCTGCTCAACCGGTTGCGCCCCATCCTCGGCGCTGAATTCGTCGAAGACCTGCTCCGCGCCGATCAACATACTGAAGCCGGTATTCGCGAGCAGCGCGAGCGGGTGGCGATCCTCAAGCAGCGCCTACGTGAACTGCTGGCCGATAACCCGCCCGAAGCGGCCCAGATGCGCGACCTGCTGGCGCTAGCCGATGTGCTGATCAAGCGCAGCATCTGGATCGTCGGTGGCGACGGCTGGGCCTACGACATCGGCTTTGGCGGTCTCGACCACGTGTTTGCTTCTGGCCGCGATGTCAATATTCTCGTACTTGATACCGAGGTTTACTCGAACACCGGCGGTCAGGCCAGCAAATCAACCCCGACCGGCGCCGTGGCCAAGTTTGCCGCCAGCGGCAAAGGCGGGGTCAAGAAAGATTTGGCCCAGATCGCGATGACCTATGGTGATGTGTACGTGGCGCGGGTTGCGTTCGGGGCCGATGACGTACAAACCTTGCGCGCCTTCCAAGAGGCCGAAGCCTACCCCGGCGTTTCGCTGATCATCGCCTATAGCCACTGCATTGCCCATGGCTACGACCTGCGCCGCGGGCTTGAACAGCAGCGGCTGGCGGTTGAATCGGGCATCTGGCCACTCTATCGCTACAACCCGGCGATTCACGAAGGTTCGCCGCTGACCATCGACTCGAAAGCCCCTAGCATCGATCCCGAAGTCTATGTGCGCGGCGAGGGTCGCTTCCAGATGCTGCAACAGGCCAACCCGGCTCGCTACGAGCAATTGCTCAATAGCTTGCGCCGGCAAGTGGCGTTGAAGTGGGCGCATTTGCAATGGATGGCCAATGAGCTGACTGCCGAGACGAAGGAGGGGCTGCGATGATTGATCTGAGTACCACGTATCTGGGAATGCGGCTCCGATCGCCGCTGGTCGCTGCCGCATCACCCATTAGCCGTAACGTCGAGCTGGCCCGCCAGCTTGAAGAGGCTGGGTTGGGCGCGATCGTGATGTACTCGCTCTTTGAAGAGCAGATCATTCACAACAGTCTCGAACTCGATCGCATGCTCAGCCATGGGGCCGAGAGCTTCGCCGAGGCGCTCAGCTATTTGCCCGAACACGGCGCATATAGCGTTGGCCCTGAACGCTATCTCGAGCAGGTCACAGCCTTGAAGAAGGCGCTGAGCATTCCGGTGATCGGCAGTCTCAACGGTGTCTCGGCAGGCGGATGGGTGCATTACGCGCGGCTCATCCAAGACGCCGGGGCTGATGCCATTGAACTGAATATCTATTTTGTGCCGATTGATACCAATCTCACCAGCACCGAACTCGAAAACATCTACGTCGAGCTGGTGCGCGCCGTGCGTGCCGAAATCAGTATCCCCCTGGCGGTGAAGATTGGCCCCTACTTCACTGCCCTGCCCAATTTTGCGTGGCGCTTGATGGAGGCCGGGGCGAACGCGCTGGTACTGTTCAATCGCTTCTACCAGCCCGATCTCGATCTCGAACAGCTTTCGGTGCGACCTAACCTGCAACTGAGCACCTCAGGCGATCTACGCTTGCCGTTGCGCTGGATTGCGCTGCTCTATGGGCGCATTCCGGTTGAGTTCGCTATCAGCAGCGGCGTGCATAGCGCCATTGATGCGCTCAAAGGGTTGATGGCGGGGGCAAGCGTCGCGACAATGGCTTCGGCGCTGCTGCGTGGGCGCGCTCCCGATATTGTGCGCAACGTGCTGCGCGATATGGAGTTGTGGCTGACCGAACACGAATACGAATCGATCGAGCAGTTGCGCGGCAGTATGAGCCAGCGCGCGGTCGCCGAACCGGCAGCCTTCGAGCGGGCGAACTACATCCGCGTGCTGGAAGATTACCGGCCACCCTACGCCATCGGTAGCCATAACGACCTGACCGGGCGTATGTTGTACCCCTTCCTTGGTGATGAGTCGTAGCGCTGATCCGGTAAACGGGCAGAGTGCAACGCCACGGAGGTTATCCGTGGCGTTGCGCTCTTGTCTTTGCCCTCTGCCAGCGTGCATCCCCGCTCTCCCCGTATGTCATTGCGAGCGAAGGGGCAGCGCCGCTCTCCCGCTCTCCCCGTATGTCACTGCGAGCGAAGGGGCAGCGCGCAGCGCTGCCCCGTAGCGAAGCAATCTCCTGCGAGGACGAAAAGCAATCCTCTCAGGTATCGTTCTCGCTGACGCAGGAGATTGCTGCGGGCACTGCGCGCCCTCGCGATGACAGACCCCTATCCCCGTGCGATGTCGTAAAGTCCCGTGCTGCGCTCCCCATCACCCCTCCCCCAGCGGGGGAGGGGCAAGGGGTGGGGGCATCAACCCGCGCAGCGGGCTTCGTAAGCCTAGCCCGGCCCTTCAGGGCCGGGTACCGGATCAGATGGTCTGCCCACCCGCAAACCCGCGCCAATGGGAAAGGACTGGGGATAAGGTTACACTAGCGCATCGCAACGCCATCCATCGTCTCTGCGCGCATACGTTCTGTCTACCCTTCAAGCCAGCAACGCCAGCAATTTAGCCTGAGGTACGATCCGGCCACAGGCGCTCGGCAATTGTCGCACTCAACCGGCTCCGGATCTCGGCAGCGGATGGAATCGCTTCCACTGCACCATGGCGCGTCGCCGTGAGCGCCCCCACCACATTTGCCAGCGTGGCGCTTTGCGATACATCAAGCCCATGCGCGAGCCCCCACGCATAGGCGGCGCTAAAGGCATCGCCGCAGGCCGTAGTATCGACTGCCGTCACCGCCGGCGGCAAGACATCGAGCCGGCGGCCATCGGCGCTCGCCACGCTACACCCTTGCGCCCCGCGCTTGATGGCGACATGGCGCACGCCCGATCCGATCAGGCTATCGAGCGCCTGCGCCACGCTTTGCCCCGGCAATAAGGCGCGCAGTTCATCTTCATTCATCGTTAGCAACCACAACTGGGGCAACAACCGCACAATCAGCCGCCGCGCCACCCGCACCGCCGGCAAACAGAGATCGAGCGCGATCATGCATCGCTGCTCGATCGCTATCTCCATTGCTTGCAAAGCTGCCGAACGCTGTGGATCATCGAGCAGCGCATGCGCGCCAACCAACAACAGTTGGCTTGACCGGATGAGCGAAGGGGTCAAGGTTGAAGCGTCACAGTAGACATTGGCCCCGCGAAAGCTGAGAAAACTGCGCTGGCCGTTCGGAGTAACGACAATGCCGCAGAGACCGGTTGCCGCGCTCGGATCAATCTGCACGGCGCTGACCTGCACACCGTGCGCGCGGGCTGTTTGTAAGGCAAACGAGCCAGCGAGATCGTTACCGACGCGCCCGATCACATACGGGATCGCCCCTAGCCGGCCAACCGCAACCGCCATATTGAGCCCGGATCCTCCCCCGCCCCAATGCACCGCTGTTACCGGGTTATCATCGTTCTCGCGGGGGAAATGCGGCAACATAAAGCCAAGATCGACATTGATGTCGCCCAGCGCCGTCACTACTCGCCGCGTTTCCGCCTCCATTGTCATCCTTTACATGTTGCAGCCAGCTTCGCTTCCGTGTACAATTCTACTCTAGAGCCGGAATAATGCTGCTGTCAACCCAATTCCCGCCGGCTCCTCTTCCTAAAGACAGATCGGGCTCTCCACTATGGAAGAGATTCTCATCGTTGATGATAATGAGCATATAGGCCGCATGTTGGCCACCAGCGTGCTCCCTGAATTGGGCTACCGCGCTATCACAGCGCTCACCGGTCAGACCGGCCTTGAACGACTGCGCGCCCGCCAGCCCGATCTCATTTTGCTCGATCTGCAGTTGCCCGACATGAACGGGCTTGACTTCCTGCGCATCTTAACACAAGAACGGATTGATATACCAGTTATTCTCATGACTGCGCACGGCTCCGAGATGATTGCCGTCGAGGCGTTTCGGCTCGGCGCGCGCAATTATCTGATCAAGCCGTTCTCAGATGCCGAGGCGCGAGAAGCTATCGATCAAGCGCTCCGCGAACGCCGCTTGCAACGCGAACGCGACCGGTTGGTGGCGCTCTTGCAGCAACGGGTGCAAGAGCTGACCGTCTTGACCCGCGTTGGCAAATCGGTGACGGCATTGATGGATCACCGCCAGTTGCTCGATCGGATCGTCGAAGCGGCGATGTATATCACCCAAGCCGATGAGGGGTTGCTCTGCGAGCGCGATACACAGAATGACGAACTAGTAGTGCGCGCATGGCGCACTCCTCCCGGTGAAGCGACCAAACCGCTCGGCTTGGCCGGCTCGTTGGTCGAACACGTGGTGCGGAGCGGGAAACCGATCCGCCTGAGTAGCGCCACCACTGGCGAACCGATCGCGATTATGCCGGCGTTCACGGTGCAAGCCACCTTGCAAGTGCCATTGCAGCTCGGTGATCGGGTGATTGGCGTATTGGTCGTCAATAACCGGCGCACGAATCGCGCCTTTAGCGAGAGCGATCAATACCTGTTGGCCGCGCTGGCCGATTACGCCGCGATTGCTATCGAGAATGCCCGGCTCTATCAAGCGGCCCGCAGCAGTGAAGCGCGCTACCGCGCGATCTTCGCCAATGCCTCTGATATGGTGCTGATGCTCGATGCCGAGTGGCGGATCGTCAGCAGCAATCAAAGCGGCGCCCGCATTCTGGGTCTAACCCCAGATGATCTGATCGGCCAACCGCTGCAACGTTGGTGCGTGCCCCAAGAATGGCCCGCTATTGCCCAAACCCTTCAGCGGATCGCCAAGGGCGAACCAGCGCAGCCCTTTACCGTGTCGTTGCAGCGTCATCCCCACGATCTGGCCGTGGTCGAAATGAGTGCGCAACGCCTCGCCGTCGATGCCGAGGTGATGATCGTCTGTATCGGGCGCGATCTGACCGAACGCCGTCGCCTCGAACAGCAACTGATCCAGTCAGATAAACTCTCGGCGTTAGGCCAATTGGTGGCCGGTGTTGCCCACGAATTAAATAACCCGCTCACCAGTATTTCCGGATATGCCCAATTGCTGCTGCGCAATCGCTCGCTCGATGAAGACACCCGCGTGGATCTGGAACAGGTGCGGCAACAGGCCGATCGAGCGGGGCGGATTGTGCGCAATTTGCTCATGTTCGCTCGCGAACACAAACCCGAACGCTCAGTGGTGCAGATCAACGATGTGATCCAGAGCGCGCTGGCGCTACAGGTTTATCAATTACGGGTTGATAACATCAATGTCCAACTCGAACTCGACCCATCCTTACCCCTGACCATCGCTGATCCACACCAATTGCAACAGGTCTTGCTCAACCTGATCACCAATGCGCGCCAAGCGATGGCTGACCGCGGCGCCGGCACGCTGACCATTCGCACCGCGCTGTGCAATACGGGTGCTGAGCCGCAGATCGAGATTAGCGTCGCCGATACCGGTGTAGGCATCCCTGCCCAGCACCTCGACAAGATCTTTAATCCCTTCTTTACGACCAAGCCGGTGGGGCAAGGCACCGGTTTAGGTCTCTCGATCTGCTACGGCATCATTCAAGAGCATCAGGGCCAGATTTGGGCCGAAAGCCGGGAAGGGGTTGGCACGACCATCTTCATCCGGCTGCCACTGGTTGAACCACGCGACGAGACTGACGAACCGCTGTCGCCAGCAACACCGGCCGAGAGCGGCCCTTGCCAACGAGTCTTGGTAGTTGATGACGAAGAGCCGGTGCGCCGGATGCTACAGCGCCTGCTTGGTGAACTCGGCCATCAGACGACCACCGTCGGCGATGTCGATACTGCGTTGCAAGAGCTAGCTACCCACCACTACGACTTGGTCATTACTGATCTCCGCATGCCCCAGAAGAGCGGGTTTGATTTGCATGATGCCATCAGCCGCACCTATCCCCAATTAGCTGACCGGATCATCTTCATTAGCGGCGACACCCTCAGTTCGCTCAAACCCC
>VSSL01000605.1_pt1 | contig 10874 bp, 9 predicted proteins | sample 4557531 | NCBI WGS metagenome assembly VSSL01 (sample SAMN10986726, study PRJNA523729) | hot springs metagenome | isolation source: hot springs | place: India:Timba, Gujarat | collected 2018-05-31 | reverse complement strand
TGTGTTTTTTTATTCTGCTCTTCTTTTTTCCATTTTTTATTTCTTGCCTGTTTTGAAACCCCGAAAGAACCAATTGCACCAAGTTGGGATATAGAATTAAATATCCCAGTGGGGACCAAGACATTTACGATTGAAGACATAGTTAAAAAAAATGAACAAATTGAGATTTTACCCACTCGCACTCTGAAGTTTTCAACTGATACAATTCAACAAGATACAACTTTAGATTTTCTCTTTAGCAATACTTTCGATATGGAAGCTGATACATCTTTCCAGTAATTGGAACATCAATAGAATTTAATATGATTGCTGGTAGAGATTCTGTTAGAATGGATAGTGCAGAAATCCAAGATGGTGAAGTTAAATATCGTCTGGTGAATAATAATTCTTTCTCGGTATTTGTAAATTTTGTTTTTCCTGGCTTTACTAGAGTAAGCGGAACAACCATTGATACATTTAAGATTACAGCTAATGTTCCTGCAAATCAAACAGTTCAAGTTAATCTTCCCATTAATAATTATAAATACAAACAGCCGCCTAATCAACCTTTTGGTTCGACTAGACCAGGAATATGGATTAAAGGAACAGTAAGTTCATCAGTAATTGGATTGGGACAAAACCTTGAAGTAATATTTCAAATTGAAAATTTGAAATTTAAAAGTTTTGCTGGAAGAGTGAAGTCATTTAATCTCGGTTCAAAAAGTCAAACTGTTGAAAATGCATTGAGTGGTGAACTAAAAGATTTTATAAAAGCAGTAACATTTTGGACAAGCGTTTTTGACTTTAACAACTTCCACGACCTTTAATGGTTATGATGTCTTATTGAAAGGATTTCAAGTTGTTGGAAAATACAAGAATGGAACTCCCCCAGTTTATTTACTTTTTGATGGTAATAATAGTAAAGATATTCTTATTCCAGCAGGTCAAAATAAAACAGAAGTATTATCCACAATAAATACAAATATTAATCAGTTTATTAAAGCCACACCTGATTCAATTGAAGTTAAAGCCACAATAGTAATGAATCCGCAATACAAAACGGGTTCTATTAATTCGTCAGATAAAGTTTCTTTCTCAGCTTTATTCGAAGCATATTCACAAATGAAAATCGAGAATGCAGTAATCACAGATACTTCAAAGCTTGATTGGGACCAGGATACAAAAGATAATATCAGTAAAGGAAACGAAGCCAGCCTTGATATCGAAATTACTAATGCATTACCTTTTGATATTCAGTTTGTTGGATATTTTCTTGATCAGAATAAAAATAAACTATTCTATTTCACTCGACAAAGCGGTTCAGGTTTACCAGGAGATACGGTAATAAACATTTCTGCGGCAAGCATAAATACTAATGGTGAAGTAAGTATCCCCACTAAATCGACTATTAAATTCACATTGAATAAAACAGATTTCGAAAAATTTAAGAATGCTGCTTTTATGATTAATAGATTTAAAATTTCTTCTGCCCAAAATCAGACTGTTATAGTGAGTGCAGATAATTATGTAAAAGCAAAAATTTTCGGAAAAATCAATTATAGAATAAAAGAATAAATCCAGTGGGACTAAAATGAAAAAAATATTTTTACTTGTTTTATTATTTCTTGCAAATCAAATTTTTGCACAAACCTATGGCTCATATAGTTTCTCGGATGCGAAAAGTGCAGGTTTAGCATTTACATATGCTTCAAATGCTTTAGGAATTGATGCAATTGGTGTAAATCCTGCCAATCTTGCTTTGAAAGATTATTCAGATTTTTCTATGAAAACAGTTTTTCCACTACCACCGCTTTCTTTATCCTTAACTACTCCACTATCAATTGAAAAATATAATTACTTTTTTGGTGGAGTAGATGATGGAACAGGAAAAAGAGTTGGTAGATACTTAACTCAAGCTGATAAAGATGAATTGAATCAACTCCTCGGTGAATCTGATTTCATTTTTAATTTTAATATGAACTACCTTTCTTTTGCGATTAATGTAAATGAAAAAGTAGGTGGATTTGGTTTTGCTTTTGCTGATAGATTTGGTTCAAATGTTCGATTATCTAAGGTATTTACAGATTTAATCTTTTCGGGTTTATATCCTGTGAAGTTATATTCTCTGAGCGATATGGATATAAAATTGAGTTATACACGAGAAATATCTTTAAGTTATGGGAGAAAGGTTTTAGACTTTGAAAATAAATTCTTAAAAGAATTGTATGCTGGGTTAGCGATTAAGTTTATTAGAGGATATTACTATCTTAGCACTGCAAAAAATAATTCTTATTTTAAGCTTGATAACGATAATGTAATTCGTGGTAGTTGGGATTACGAGATTTATCACGCACTATCTCCAAGTTTTGCAACTAATTATGGAAAAGACAGTATCGTTTCCGTTAAAGATTTTTCTTTTTCACCATTTCCTGAACCGGCAGGTACAGGAACAGGTTTCGATTTAGGAGTCACGGCTATTTTGAATAATCAAATGAAAGTTGCTTTAGCTATAACTAATATTGGCTCTATTACTTGGGATAAGAATCAAGCTATCATTAAAGGCAGTGGAGATTTTGAATTCGAAGGTTATTCAACAAAAGAACAAATTGATTCTCTTAAGGATAAATTTAAACAAGTAACAAGTGACTTAAATACTTCCTTTACTACGAGTTTACCAACTACATTAAGACTTGGTGTCTCTTATCAACTTGATCAGGCACCATTCATTAGCAAATTTCCTGGTAAGATGCTTGTGAGTTTTGATTATAATCAAGGTTTCAATAATGAAATTGGAAATTCTACTAAACCGAGATTTTTCTTTAGGTATTGATTGGAAACCTGGCAACTGGATACCTTATATTAGAACAGGTATATCAGTGGTGGTAAATTAGGATTTAGGTGGGGATTCGGACTTGGATTTATGGCTGGGCCTTTAGAATTTGATTTAGCTACTTCTAATTTTGAGTCTATTATTAGTCCAAATACTGCAAATAAAATTTAACTTTGCTGAGTCAAGATGGAGATTTTAAAAATTAAATCACTTTCGATATTTATCATTCTAACATTAGCTTTTCTTTCGTGTTCAGAAAAGGCGAAAGATATTTTTAATCCTACAGCTGATAATTTAATTGAATTTAGTCTGTCTCAAAGAACATATAAAATGGAAGATGTTGTAAAGAGACAGTCACAGATTAGAGTTGATTCGGGAAAATATCTTTTAAAGTTCTCAACTGATGAGATTCGCAAGGATACAACAATAGATGCCTTCAATGCAGACTTCTTTGAGATGGATGTTGACACAGTTTTCTATGTAATAATCTCGGATACAATTGATGCTCAGATGATTATAAGAAGAGATTCTGTAGGAGTTCAAGAAGCTGAATTTGAATCAGGCTTGATGCAATTGAGATTCACCAACTATACTTCCAAACCATCTTTCTTTGAATTAACTCTTCCAGGTTTCACTAAATTAGTTGGCTCCACTTTAGATACATTGAAAATTGGTGGTGATATACCACCAAATCAAACCGTATTCTTTCAGAGAGATTTAAGCGGCTTTGTATATAAGCAACCTGCAAATCAACCGTTTGGTTCTACAAGACCAGGTTTTTGGTTAAAAGGAAAAATTTTGTTGCAAGGTGGAAGTTTTGGCGATAGTGTTAGAGTTTATTCCCATGTTCAGGATATAAAGTTTAAAAGAATAAAAGGAAGGTTTAAACCTTTTGAGCTTGGTGTGAAAAATCAAACTTTCAAAAATGCTTTGAGCAGCGACATTTCAGAATTTATTTCAAAAGTTACTTTCGATTCGATTAGTGTTAGAATGAATGCTTATACAACTATTGACTTCCCAATTAGATTAAATCAATTCAAGGTAACTGGATTATTTAATTCTGGAAGGCCACCAATAAAATTAATTTTTGGCAATAAAGATTATTTAGATACAACAGTTTTGAACAATGGTTCGATTAATCTCCATTTCACAAACTTAAATACTAATGTCAATCAATTTCTTTCTTCAACACCCGATTCAATTCAGATAAGCAGTAGTCTTTTGCTAAATCCAGATTATCAATCGGGAGAGATTTTGGCTAATGATTCGATTTCGTTTTCATTTCAAGTAGATGCGTGGTCGAGATTTGCGGTCAATCAAGCTGAATGGACTGATACATTTGATATTGAGCTGAGTCAAGATGCAAGAGATAAATTAAAAAATGCAAATGAAGGAAAAATCATTATCTATTCTGAAAACGATGTTCCATTTGAGATTAGTTTAGTTGGACTTGTAACAGATTCATTTTATAATCCATTATTTTATTTGACTAAAGATGAAGTAACTCAAAACGACACGATGGTATTTTTAAATGGAGCTATCACAGATGCAAGTGGTGCTGTAATTTCTCCAGCATATCAAACCATAATTATTAATCTAACCCAGTCTGATATTGAAAAATTATCTCGTGGATATAAACTAATACAAAGATTTTCATTATCAACAACTGAAAGAAGAGTTGCTGAAGTTAGTGCAAAATCAAAAATGAATTTAAGAATTACTGGAAGAATAAAAATTCAATTAACAAGCGATGATTTCTAAGATTAAATTATCAGTTCCATTTATTATAACTTTAATTGTTGCCGGTTGCATCGAGCAAATCAAATCACCTGTAATGCCAGTTTGGGATGTTTCCTATACCATACCGATTGTTAATCGAACCGAAGTAGTTATCGATAGAATAAAAGGGACAAAAGGAATTTTTATTGATAGCTCTACACAACATCTTTTGATTAAATTTGATTCAACCAGATTGGAATCTAAACCTCTCGATGAAATTTTTGGAAGTGAAATAAAATATGAAGATGAATTCACTCTAAAGCCTCAAAATGTAGATACTTTGAAATTCGAATCCTTTGTGAGTGACGATTCTGTCTATCTTGAAGAATTTCATCTCTATAAAGGTACCTTAACTTATGAAGTCTTTAACTATCTTAATCGAAAGATAGATATTAATGTCTCAATTCCAGGGTTAACGAAAGTTACATCAGGCACAATCGATACATTAAAATTTGATGTAGTAGTTCAGCCTAACAGTTCCGCAAAGAAAACGATTGACCTTAAAAATTATAAGTATAAATACACATTAAATCCATTAGGCGGTAACAATTACGGCTTTTATATTAAAGGCTATGCAAAAATTGATGCTGGTTATTCGGGTGATTCAGTAACAACTAAAATATCTATGAATAATCTTGGCTTTAATTATGTGAAAGGTAAAGTAAAACCTTATGAAGATGAAATAAAACCGAAAACAATTTTCGTTGATATTGATCAGGAAGCAAAAGACATTTTACCAAAAGTTCAGGTCTATGGAGCCAGAGTAATTGTAACTCCAAATACTACAGCAAGAAATCTTGAGGTAAGATTAAAAGATTTTGAAATAACTGGTATCTATAAAACTTCACCTTACAAGAAAAATCTTAAAATCAAAAATCGAAGTGTTCTTGATACGATTATCACACTTGATCAATCATCATTTATTTTTAATCTTGACGATATTGATATCAACGATTTCTTTAATCCAACAGTCCCAGATTCAATTTCTTACAAAGGCAGAATTATAGCCAACCCTCAATATAAAAGCATTGATGTGACTTTGCCTGACACAATTACTTATTCCGTTCAATTTCAAATCTATTCAATTTTTAGAATTGACAATGCTTCGAGGACAGATACAGTAGAAATAAACATTGATGATGAAGCAAAGAAACAGATTGATAAGTTTAACGAAGCCTCTATCACAATTGATGTTAATAATGGATTACCAATTGGATTTCGTGTAACTGGTTACTTGTTAGATTCACTCAATCGCAAATTATTCTATTTTACAAGAGAACAAGGTGGAACATCTCCATCAGATACTGTGTTTTCTATCGGAGCTGCTTCGGTTGATGCTGAAGGTAAAGTTATCTCAGTAAATCAACAGAAAAAGATTTTTTCATTAACAAAAGATGAAGCAGAAAAAATTAAATCCGCAAAGAAAGCAGTTTTAACTGTTATTGTTTATACAAGTGAAGGTAAGAAAGTAATTTTTAGCTCAAGAGATAAAATATCATTTAAGGTTAGTTCGACTGTAAGTGTAAAAGTTCAAGGTGATTAATTATTTCCGAACACGGATTAGATTAACAAAAGCAAATATCAAAAACACAATATTTGCAAACCAGGCTGTAAGTACGGGGTTCATCAAGCCATTTTTACCGAATGATTGACTTATTTTCATAAATGCTAAATAGATAAATGTGAAGAATAGGTTTAGTCCAAATTGAAATGCAACAGTTCCACTTCTTCTATCCGATGAAATTGGTAGCCCAAATAGAATAACAATAAGATTTGCAAATGCAAATGCGATTATTGAATGATAATCAATTTCTAATTTGGTTGTATCGTTTCCACTTCGTCTCTGTGAAACAATTACTTGACGAATTTCTGAAAGATTCATCTCCTCGATTCTTTTTTGCTTTATTAAAATATCTTCTGGTCTAAAACTTAATTCATTAAATTCATAAATAGGGTAGAAACTTATATAATTTGTTGTATCGCTAAGAAAAGAATTTTCCGTAACCTCGTATCCTATCCATTTCTGTTTTACACTGTCCCATTGTAATCTCTGGCAATCAAATCTTTTGACAAGTCTTGTTGGGTCATTACTATTTATTGTAATAATTCCAGCTCTGGAAATTAGCTGAGACGATTGGTCGTAATAACCAATGTTAACAAATCTATTTTCATCATCCTGAAAAAAAATATTAGCTCCAATGTTAACTAAATTTTTCTTCATATAGATTTGTTCAATCTGCAGCTTTTTGCTATTTGAGGTAGGGACAATCCATCCAGAAAAATAAATTGCAAATAATGAAATAATGAAACCAATAATAAGAAAGGGAAGCATAAATCTATAAAGACTAATTCCGCTCGCTTTAATAGCTGTAAGTTCGTTGTAATTATTTAATTTCCCTGCAGTAAAGAGACAAGCTAATAAAATAGAAACTGGTAAAATCAACCGAATTATTTCTGGCAAGAAGAAGATATAGTATTGAAAAATTATTTTCTGTGGAACCTGTTGATCAATAAAGTCATCTAAATTTTCCATCAAGTCTACAATAACAAAAATCAAAACGAAGGTAAGGACACCAAATAGGATTGAAAGAATAAATTGTTTTGATAAATAAAAGTCTAAGGTTTTCGTTTTCATTGATTCTGATTTTGTTCAGTTTCATGAGAAAAATATTTTCGGTAGAAATTTTTTGAAATAAGAGAAATCAATCATAATCTGTTCTTTGTTCATTCTGTAAGTTAAAAAGATACCAAGAGCACCAATTATAAAATTTGCAATCCACATTCCTAAGAATGGATTTAATAGTCTTCTGTCAGCTAATTTTTCACCGCCGATTAAGCATATCCAATAAAGTAAAAAGAAGAATAAACTAATGCTTGCTGCAACACCAAAACTTCCTTTCCTTGTCAAAACACCAAGCGGAGCTCCAACGAAAATAAAAACAATACAAGCGAACGGAATTGCATATTTTTTATGTATCTCTACTTCGTATTTATAAATTTCTGATTCAAAATATTCTATTCGGCTATCGAAATTTAGAATATTAGTCAACTTTGCTCTTGCAGAATTTAAAGCAAAATAATTTGGATTATTGCTGCTTTGAATTTGAGTTTGATGACCAGTGGATTTTATTTCTCCGAAGATTTCGGATTTAAATGCCTTTATGTTAGATTGAAATTCTTGTTCAACTTCTGACTTTAATACCGTTAAGCTATCAACAATTTTTTGCATATCAGATGCACTTAATTCACGATCACCACGAGGTAAACCCGGACCACTTTGTTCAAATGTAAATTGTGAAGCATCAACAGCAATTTTATGTCTTTGAAAATAAATTCTTCGATAAGAATTATTCCCAGAACTTATTTGTTGATGAATTACGCCATTTTCCATATCGAAAAGCATTTTTTTGTTATCAGGAGTGAAGTAAATATTTGCTTTTCGAGCAGTGATGATATTAATCTGAAATGGATTATTGTAGTCGTAAATAATCACATCGTAAATTTCATTGGTGGTCTTGCTGACCCTTCTTGCCATTATAGAATAATTAGGAATCTGATTTGAAAAGACATTTGCTTCCAATTTGAGAGTTGGCTTCGTTCGACTTATATCATACATTAAAATCTTTGCTTGATAATTTGTATCCGGCAGTACAGCATTATTAAACCAGATGAGAAATACACAAAGTAAAGTTCCAAAAATAATTGATGGAACCATTAACCGAATTAAACTCACTCCCGATGATTTTAATACGGTAAATTCATTGTCCTGAGTTAGTGAACCGTAAGCCATCAAAACCATTCCAAGTGAGCCCATTGGAATAGCTAATACTAACATCCAGGCAAGATTAAAGACAATCAGTTTAATAATAATCCAAGCATCGAGTCCTTTTCCAATTAAATTATCAGCTGTCTTCATTAAAAACTGAAGGAGGAAAACAAACATTATAGTAAAATGTTCCAAAAGCAAAAGGACCTATTAAATTTTTAATGATATATCGATCAATAATCATAATTCAAGTTAAAAAAATGAAATCCACCACTTCAATGGATTATTAAAATTTTATTCAATCCAATTTCAGAATTTGATTTTAGCTTGATAGAAGACTAAGCTTAGTGAACTGTATCTTCTTGCTTGATTAAATATCGTTTAATTTTTTGAGTTGTTGTCTTCTCAAATTCTTGTTCTTGGATTTTAATAACTCTTATTTGTTTATAGATTGGAAGTTCTTTGTTAATTTCTCTAACCTCTTTTCTGAGAATTTCTTCGATCAATTCTTTAGTTACTTCTCTACCAGATTTTTGAGAATATTCAATGAATTCTTCTGCATTAGGAACAAGTATTGCACCAATTGTTTCGTCTCCATTTTCATCTTTAGCGGCATATACAACAGATTCTAAAATGAATGGACTTCGTTTCAGATAATCTTCAATTTCTTCTGGAAAAATATTTTTACCAGTTTTTGTTACAATTACATTTTTCTTTCTTCCAGTAATATGCAAGAATCCATCAGAGTCAAAATAGCCATAATCGCCTGTGTAGAACCAACCATCTTTTAAAACTTCTTCAGTTGCTTTTGGATTTTTGTAATAACCTAACATCACATTAGGACCTTTTGCAACAACTTCGCCTCTACCTTCTTCATCTGGATTAGCAATTTTAATTTGAACTGATGGTAATGGAAGTCCTGCAGCATCATCTTTGAATTTTCTTAATCTATTTAAGGCTAAAATTGGAGAAGTTTCTGTGAGTCCATAACCTTGAATAAAATTAAATCCAAAACTTCTTAATCCTTTAGCAACTTCTGGATTTGGAGCTGCACCACCAACAATAAATATTCTAATTGAGCCACCAAATTTTTTGTGGATTTCATTAAAAACCTTTTTCCTTAATCCATTTAATCCGAAATTTTCTGCAAGTGAAACTGCGGCTTTGAGTGTGGGAACAAGAATTGACTTAAGTTTATCTTCTTCAATTGCTTTTGAAATTCTCTTATAAACTTTTTCATACAAAAGGGGAACACCAAGTAAAATAGTTGCTTTTACTTTTTGAATATCTTCTACAACAGTTTTTAGAGAGCGAGCATAATGAACCGAGCAACCCGCTGAGATTGGACATAAGAATCCACAAGTGCATTCGTAAGTATGATGAATCGGTAGTACTGATAAAAATCTATCCTCAGGATAAAGTTCAACCATCGACCTCATATCAACAATATTTGAACAGATATTGTACTGAGAAAGCATTACACCTTTTGCACTGCCCATCGTTCCAGATGTAAAGATTAATGAAGCTAATTCCTTAGGATTAACTGCAGGAAACTTATCTTTGTTTTCATCAAACTTTTGCTCGTTAATTAATTCAGTCATTGAATAAATTCCTTCGCTCTCCGATTCGAGGTCCATATCAATGTAGTAATCAAGACCTTTAATTGTTTTTTTATGTTCAAGAAAAATTTCTCTATAATTTTCTGAAAAGATGACAGCTCTTGCATCAGATTGATGCAAAATGGTTAGTATTTCATTTTCTTTAAGATTTTTATCAATTGGAACAACAACATAATTGAAGGTGGTTATTGCTAAATAAGAAATTCCCCATTGAACTCTATTTTCGCCAATTAAAGCAATATGTGTTCTTTCTTTTAATCCAAGTTTTTTTAGAGCCTTGCCAAATTTTATTACATACTCATAAAGTTCACGGTAAGTTACTCGATTTATCGGAGTTGGATTTAAATCTTCCAAAGCTATTTTATTGGGATACTTCCGATAAGACTGAATCAACATTTCTTGGAACGATTCGAATTTTTCAACTGGATATAATGGATAATCTTCAAGTAAGTTCTTCATTTTTTTTCTCCCTATAATTTTTTTGGTGGGCTGGATTTTAAAATTTTATTTGTCCTCAACTCAGTTATTCTCTCTTTTGTGGGCGCAGTAGGATTCGAACCTACGACCTTACGCGTGTGAAGCGTACGCTCTGGACCAACTGAGCTATGCGCCCTTATTTTCAAATTTTCAAAAACCGTTTGCAATTTAATTATTTGAGCAATTTTTATAAATCTCTTATATCAAAGAACAAAAAGCCGGTAGTAGATTAATTTTATGAATTCGGAAAAAGTAGTTGAAAGCCCCGAGTCTGTTTTCCACCAGGTTTCTTTCGTAATTCCAAGCTCCGCCGGTATCGTCGCAATTTCTACACCTGAATTTTCAAAAGCTTTCTCAAATGCAAGTTTACTTCTATATGAATGATAAGATTCACTTATTAAGATTATTCTTTTGTATCCTTTTG
>VSSL01000604.1_pt1 | contig 10879 bp, 9 predicted proteins | sample 4557531 | NCBI WGS metagenome assembly VSSL01 (sample SAMN10986726, study PRJNA523729) | hot springs metagenome | isolation source: hot springs | place: India:Timba, Gujarat | collected 2018-05-31 | reverse complement strand
TTCGCTCGCAGATATTACAGAATGTTGCGGAAATCGCCGCGCCGGGTATTCCAGGTCCGCTGGTGCTTACTTCCCCTGACGCTGTTCCCATCGTGTGCGGTCAGGCGAATGACGGGGTCTTCGAACCCGTCGTCGCGGCGGTACACTGGGGTAAAGCGCGCGCCGTCGTGCTGGGGCAGCCGGGGTATTTTGGGGCAGAGGCGATACAAACCGCCGACACTGGCAAGATGTTACTGAACGCCATCCGCTGGCTGAGCGGGGGCAAAGAGAACGCAGTCGTTGGCGTCTACCGTCAACCGGAACTGCTGGCGTTTCTGCAACAACAGGGCGTGCGGGTACAGTCGCTGGACGGAGAAGGATGGCTCAAACAGTTGAACAGCGTACAGGTGTTGTGTTGTAGTCCGGCGTCTCTGCGCCCGGAAGAAATCCAGCAGGTACGCCGCTGGGCGCGCAGTGGAAAGGGCTTGCTGCTGGCGGATTTAGGCTGGGGCTGGTTGCAGCTCAACCCCGGCAAGAAGATTACCGAACATCACGGCAACCTGTTGCTGACCGACGCTGGCGTGTACTGGGCGGACGGCTATCTGTCCGCCACCTCGCCCAGAGGATACCGCGCGGATACTACACCTCCGGCAGAATGCCATGCCCAGAAAGCTCTAAAGACACTGCGACAGACCACCTCGCCTGCGGACCCCGCAACGCAGAGCCAGCTGAAGCAGGCGGAATGGACACTGGAACAGGCGTTGCGCACCCTTCCGCCCACACAAACGCGCTTCCTCGCCGAGCTACAGAAAGCGTGCGCGCAAGTGCCGCAGGAGCTGCTCTCTCTCAGTAAACCGATTACCCAAGCCGAGCCGCTTGCCCGACTGGCTATCGCAGTGCAGGCAGAACAGATAAAACGCCTGCCACCGGAGAAGGTGAAAGCCCATCCCTCCGCTCAGACTTTTCCGGGTACCGTTCCTGCCGACGCCCGCAGAATGGACCGCACTATCTCCATTGATACGCGCATCCCTCGCTGGCACAGCACCGGCTTATACGCCGCTCCGGGGGAGGTAATCACCATAGAAATACCCCCTCAAGCCACAGACAAAGGGCTTTCGGTGCGTATCGGCGTGCACACCGACACGCTCTGGCACCTGCCGAAGTGGGAGCGTGCTCCTGAAATCAGCTTCAGCTTCCCGTTGAAGGCCGCCGTCACCCGCGTTGCGAGCGCGTTTGGAGGCGCGGTGGTGATAGAAGTGCCGGAGGGGTGTTCCCTTGGCAGGATAGCCGTCACAATTCGTGGCGCGGTGGAAGCCCCCTACTTCGTGCGCGGCAAAACCAGTCTGGAGGCATGGCGTCGCACCATCCGGTACGCTCCTGCGCCATGGGCGGAACTGCAGGGTCAGCGGGTGATTCTCAGCGTGCGTCGCGCGTGGTGCGCACGCTGGACGACCCAGAAAGCCTGCTGGAGTTCTGGGACGCCGTCGCCGACGCCTGCGCCGACCTCGCTGGTATCCCTGCAGAGCGTCCCTACCCGGAGCGATACGTGTGCGACCGGCAGATCTCCGCGGGGTATATGCACTCCGGCTATCCTATCATGACGTGGATGGATGTGGCAGAACTGGTGGTAGACCTGCCTCGCCTGCGCCGGGAAGGCTCGTGGGGACACTTCCACGAGATGGGGCACAATCACCAGAGTCCCGACTGGACGTTCGAGGGCACGGGCGAAGTAACGGTGAACCTCTTCTCGATGTATGTTTATCACAAAGTGTTAGCACAGCCGTTTGACCAGGGGCATCCTGCCATCCGCGACCGCCAGAAGCGGCTTGAAAGAGTCAAGGAGTATATCGCACGCGGAGCACGCTTCGAGGAGTGGAAGGGCGACCCCTTCCTCACGCTGACGATGTACATCCAGGTCATTGAGGAGTTCGGCTGGGAGCCGGTGAAGCAGGTCATCGCGGAATACCGGCAATTGCCTCCGGAAGAACGTCCACGCACCGACGCCCAAAAGCGCGACCAGTGGATGATACGGCTGTCACGGGCGGTCGGGAGAAACCTCGCACCGTTCTTTGACGCATGGGGAGTGCCCGTTTCGCAGGAAGCGCGCGAAATGGTGAAACACCTGCCCGCATGGATGCCGCGAGAGCTGCAGGAGTAGCATTCGTCCACACGCGTATGAGGAGACCAGAACCTCTGTGCTTTTGTGTCCTGGTGCGAGGCCCATCCGCATCGGCTCGGCAGGAGCCTCGCCCCTCCAGCCTCATCCAACCTCTCCAACAGTCAACAGGGAACCCCGGCTTTTTCTGACTGTCGTACAAATGCCTCTCTGCCTGCAATATATACAGTGGTGACCGGCAATGAGCACACAAGCCCATCTACCTTCGAGAACCTCACTGGCGGCGGCAAGCTTCCTCTTTCTGGTAAGCTGCCTTCTGCTTGGCTGGGCGATTTTCCCCCATCTTCCTCAGCAAGTGGTGCTGGCACTGCGGGCACGTTCCCTGCAAAAACAGCAGGCAGAGATGCGTCGTCTGCTGGCTCGTGACCCCAAACCAGGGCAGACCATGCCCGCCATCTCTCGCGACCTGCTTGGACGTCCCATTCCCAAGGCGGCGCGACGACGTATCGTGTTCGTGGGCATGGTCAGTGAACGCAACCTCGCCAGAGTGACAGCATGGCTTCGGAAGGAAACCTCAGACAGCAGCGCGAAGTGGGTAGTGGTGAGCATCGGTAAGCAGGAGGAGTTACGAAAACTGCAAGAGCGTTTGGGCGCACGGTTGCGCGTGGTGCGAGACGCAGATGGCAAACTGCACCGGCAATGGAACGCGGTGTTGTTGCCGCGGGTGTATGAGGTGGACGCCACGTGGCATTTGAAAACGATAACCGGTCCCTCCGGTGGTTGTGGCGAGGGATGCGGTGGCTGCGGAGGTGATTAAGGTGAGACCGGTTCGCGCATTCACGCTGGTGGAGATGCTGATAGTGCTGGCGATTATCGCCGTGCTGGTGGCGCTGATACTGGGAGTGGTGCAGTTAGGGCGCCGATATGCCTATCGAGGCACATGCATGAGCAACCTGAGGCAGCTGGTGGCAGCGCTGAAATTGTACGATGCCAACTGGGGAGGGCCTCCACCCCTCGAGGTTGGACATGACAGCTGGGATAAGGTCCAGCCGGAGATAAAGCCTGTGCTGCTGTGTCCAGCGGATTTCAGTAAAGGCGAACTGGTTCCGGGTACTTTAGAGCGCAAGCCGAAGAATCTCGTACGCAGCTCCTATAGTCCCTTCTACTGGTTGACCGAGGTAGCAGAGTGTGCAGGCGGTTGGGCGCCTCTGCCAGAGGCAGAACGTATCTGGTTCCTCTGCGATTGGTGCAATTCAGGGGTGCGCCTCTCCGCTGCCTATGCTGACGGGCATGTGACACCGATAGAGCATGGATTAACTCTTGAATACTACAGGATCCTGCACGATACCTGTCAAGCGGCTCCGCATCGGTAAGCAAGGGGCTTTTCTGCCGACCGTGAGGTTAGGAAGGGAGGTGAGAGAAATGACATGGCGGATGCGCCTGCTCATGGGAGCTTGGCTCACGCTGGCAGCGTTGTCGGTATGGGTAACCGCCTCCAACGCGCGAGAATCGGCAGCACTGGTACAGGCGGGTCTGGCACCACAGCAAGTGTACGGTGATGCCTGCCCCAGTACCTGTCCGCCGCTAGAGGAATGCACACGGACCTGGATGGTGGGATACCGCTACCAGGAGTGCTGCATTTGGGACTGGGGATGCTGGTTAAATCCCCGGGAACCGAACTACCAGATGAAACCCTGCAAGCGCATCGTGTGGGCGTGTGAGTGGCTACCCAACCCTATACCGCCGTTGCCACCCGGTGGCATGGGAAAGCGAGAGCGGGCTATCCTAACAGGGAGCCAGCTTGTGCCGCAGATACCTCCGGTGATTTACTGTTGTGGTGAAGCGTCGAACTGCACGGAGGTAGATGGCAACCCATGCTGCGAACCGCTTAACAACGTGGTCTGCCCATAGGATTTGACCTGGCGGGCGGCGTCTGCCGCCCGCTTTTTGCAAGCAAGGGGAAGAAGCAAGGTGGACAAGGCGATATTGGACGAGGTAGTCCAGAGTGCTCTCCGTAAAGCCTATCGCTGGCAAACTCCGTGCCACTGGAACACCAGCCAGTGGCGGGAAGAGCTGGTCGGCGTCGCTTACCTTGCTGCCCTGCAGGCAGGGGGTGAATACGACCCCGCGCGTGGATTACCCATTCAGCCGTTCCTGCTGCAACGCACACTGTCCGCTCTGCTCACCTATTACCGCAGGGAGTGGAAGTTCGGCTCGCAGTGCATCCCTCTCGTAACGACATCCCCGGAAGGCGACGAGCCAGATGCTCAATCTATAGACCTCCCTGACCCGCAATCGAACGATTTCGTGGAACAGATATGTGCTTCGGAAGATGTTCGATGTGCACTGCGCAGTCTCACTATCCGCGAGCGACAGGTAGTGGTGATGGTTTTCTGGGACGGGATGAGCGAGCGCGCCATTGCTCAAACGCTCGGTTTTGCCCTATCTACCGTGTGCGTGTATAAAGAGCGCGCCCTGCGCAAGCTGCGCAGGGCGCTGGGTTTCGCGCGCTAAACAGTCTGCGAACTAAACCCTTCTTCGTTATTCCTCATCATACCCCTTCAACGGGCGATACCAGATGTTGCGGTAGCGCACCAGGTCGCCGTGGTCCTGCAGGCGTAGCGGTCCCACCGGCGGATGGGGCGTATAAGAGGGCAGGACACGGTGCTGTGTCGCGCCCATCAGCTCGGTAGCATGGTGTACCACCACGCCGTTGTGCAACACCGTCACGATAGCGGGGCGCACCAGATTCTCCCCATCGAAGCGCGGAGCCAGCCAGATGATGTCGTAGGTCTGCCACTCGCCGGGCTTGCGGCAGGCGTTCACCAGCGGCGGATACTGCCCGTAGATAGCGGCGGTGGTTCCGTCGGGATAGGTGATGTTGTCGTAGCAGTCCAGCACCTGAATCTCGTAGCGCCCCATCAGGAACACGCCGCTGTTGCCGCGTCCCTGTCCCTCGCCTTTGACCACTGCGGGCGCAGCCCACTCCAGATGCAGCTGGCAATCGCCGAAGTGCTCCTTCGTCTGGATATCGCCCGTGCCGGGTACCACCTCCATATAGCCGTTCTCCACCTTCCAGCGCGCCTCGCCGCCGTTCACCGATTCCCACCCCGCAAGGCTGGTGCCGTCAAACAGGATGATGGCGTCGGAAGGCGGTTCGCCGGGTTTCTCCTGCGTGCTGCAGGTTCCGGGTGTCACTACACGCGGTTGCGGACGGCTGCCGTCGTGCACACGCCATCGCGTGCCCGGCAGGAACGGAGTGTCGTCATAGCCAATCTTCACCTGTGCCATAGCACTGCCTCCTTATTCTGGTGTATAGTGAATACGAAGTGCTGCGAGAGGTATCCTGCACGAACGGAGAAGGATACCGCTCTTGCGGTTGGAAGATTGCCCAATCAACCTACAATCCGATTTTGTGTCATTTTTCGAGAGGCAAGATGAAACATTTTGGCTCTTGCTGCGTCTATAGAATCGAACAGGGCGCAGCAGTGAGCACTTCCCGACGAGGTGCACTGCAATGGTGGCATCGCCGACAACCACCTTAGACCGTTTACGCCGTTATCTTCGGCAAAATCATTTTCGCCTGCGTGCGGCACCCTCGCAGGCAGAGCAAATGGACATGCTTGCCCTGGCGCAACAGCAACCCACCGAGGACGTAGTGGCAAGCCTGAAGGTGGTTGAGCACGCCACGATGCAGGCAATGCCTGTGCGCCCTGTTTCCCAGCCGAACGCTCTTCGGCACTTTTTGGACGGCATCCAGCGCCAGCGTATTCTGTATTATGAGGGCGTGGTGCCTGTGTTCTACGCCTACCTGTCGGCGGTGGTGCGCTCGCGAGTGGACAGGCGCATGTGCTGCCTGCAGGAAGGCACGCCCCTGCGACAGCGCGATGCTCTGTATGCCCCTCTACGCTACGTGGATGTGGACGGTCTGCGTCAGCATGGCATTCCCCTGCGCGATACCGAGCCTGGAGAACCCCTTCCCTCGCATCCTGCGCTGATTCAACAGGCGGCTAACCGCATTTCCAACGACCGCGAACTGCTGGAACGCGAACTGGCACAGGGGTGGCTGCACTGGCTCCGTCAACAGAGTTCAGACGACTGGCTGGTGGTGGACGGAGGTATCGCCGAGATCGCCGATACCATGCCGGACGCGCATCTTATCGGACTGGCGAAAACCAGCACTGGTGTAGAAAGAGCATTGACCCCGGAACAGATGCAGGTGGTATACGGCTTACGCAAGGGAGAGCGAAGCAGCGTGTTTGCCATCACACGCGCGGGGCAACCGGCGATATACTCGTGGTTCCTGCGCCTGCACGACCCGACGAAGGGAAGCCTGCTATACGGGCTACTCAGAGTGGAGATGCCTGCGGTGGAAAGCCTGCTGACGCAAGTGAATGCCCTTTCCGCATGGCTTCTGGAAGACCGTGTCCCTTTGAGCGTACCCGATACCCGCTACGACCGCTTGCTCTACCCCATGCGCGACTGCGAGCAATATCTGCGTGCGCTTGCCCCCAGCACCGCGCAGCTGGAGGCGTTAGCGCAGATGGTGTAAGCGGGTTAATCTACAGCCTAGTTCGCGCAGACGTGCAGCCAATCGCTCGGCGCGTTGTCGCTCCCGTTCAGCCCGTGGGCGCTCCTGCTCCGCCAAGTGCAACGCTTCCTCGCGCTGCGCCTCCATCTCCTCTGGCGAGAGGAATCTCTGCCCGTCGGGGCGCGTGAGGATGAGAGGAGCAGGAAATGCGTGACCGGCAGAGAAATTTCTACATGATGATACTCCACACTGGTGAGGTGTAGCTATGGCAACGCCAGCGTATGACAAACCGATAGGGCGCGTAGTCGGCACGGAGCGCAAGCCCAATACCGCCTTCACCTTTAACTTCTGGTGCACGCCCGACGCGCCGGTAGGCATCGGCACGATAGTGGTGGTGCGAGGCGAATCGCGCACCGTGTGGGGCGTGGTCACCGAAGGCTTCGGCTACAACGACCTCGAAACGCCCATCTACGACTACATCGGCTCGGACGGGGTAGCGGAGGCGGAATCGCCCACCCTGCGCCCGGAGATGCACCTGTACGTGGCTTCGGTGCTGCGCCAGCAACCCGAAGAGCCGGTGCAGCCGCCGCCTATCGCGCCCGTATACCTGGCGGACGAGCTGGACGTGCGCATGGCGTTGCGCATGGACGCCTTCACCCCCTACGCCATCCCGGCAGGGGTCTACCGAAATGGCGAGACGCTCTCCCCCATCACGCTGGACAGCCGCTTCCTGCTCGGTCCCGACGCAGGGCACCTCAACGTCACGGGTACTTCGGGCTTGGCGGCGAAGACCAGCGCTATCATGTTCCTGCTGCAGGCTATCTTCCAGAAGCTGCCCGGCGACGAAAGCGTCGCCGCACTGCTGTTCAACGTGAAGGGAGGCGACCTGCTGTTCATCGACCTGCCCCCAGAGGACGGCTTTCTGACCGAGCAGGACAGGCGCATGTACGACGTGCTGGGTGTTATCCCCAAGCCGTTTGAGAGGGTGGTATACTACGCGCCGTTCAAGCAGGACCGCGTGAACTTGAATACCCTGCGCTCACATCCTGACCTCCGCCACAACGTGTTGCCCCTGCACTGGGGCTTGAAAGAGGTGCTGGACTATACCGAAGTGATGCTGAACCGCGACGACATCGACGTGAAGGCGGACGCCTTCCTGCAGTTCATCAAACAGCGTGCGGTAGACCCGGGCAAGTTCGAGTTCGACGCGGAAGAGCAGCAAGCGGGCGCGCCCGCCGTGATGCCTGTGACCAACTTCGCCGAGCTGAGCGCGTGGTTGGACACGGTGCTGCGCATCGCCGAGAATCGCGGGCGCGAGGCGTGGCGTTCGCACGCCTACCCCACCATCCGCAAGGTGTACAACCGCCTGAGCAACCTCACCACGCGCTACCGGGGGCTGATTGGCGAAAGCGGCTTCATCTCCGACCTGCCCGAGCGATTTGAAGACCGCACGGTGTACGTGATTGACGTCTCGCAGCTGGAGCAGGAGGAGCAAGACCTCATCATCACGCGCGTCATCGCCGAACTGCGCAAGCGCATGGAGAGCCATCGGCTGGGCGTAGACCATCTGATTGTGGTGGTGGACGAGCTGAACAAGTACGCGCCCTCCTTCGGCAAGGAGACGTACATGCTGCGTACCCTGCTGGACATCACCGAGCGGGGGCGCTATTTGGGGCTGGTGCTGTTTGGGGCACAGCAGTTTCGCTCGCAGGTAGAGCGTCGGGTGGCGGGCAACTGCGCTACCAGCCTGTACGGGCGCATCGAGATGGAGGAACTGGCGCAACCGGGCTACAGCGTATTCGGACAGGCGGTGAAGGAGAAGCTCGCTGCGTGTGAGCCGGGCGAGGTGCTGATACGTCATCCGCACTTCACGCAGCCCATCTTTGTGCGCTTCCCCCGCCCCTGCTTCCTGCGCGGCTCGGAGGGCATTCGCCGCTATCCCCCGCAGGAGAAGCCGTTTGATGTTGCCGTGTGGGAGGTGCTGCGTGAATTAGACCCCACGCTGGAGTACCTGCAGGTGAAGGCGGTGATAGACGAGGTGGCGGCATTCAGCAACGGTCTCGATGAAGACCGTGTGAGCGAAGCCATGCACCGCGTTCTGCTGGAACGACCGGAGCCTTCGCGCGTGCTGGAGCGGTTTCGAGCACACCTGCCGAAGAAGGTAGCGTCTTCGGTGTTCGGCTCGCCGACGGGTTTGACCGGTCCCACCTTCAACCCCGCCGCTACAGACGAATATGACCCCGACGACCCGTTTGCGGGGTTGTAGTGGTTCGTCAACGAACACATGGAGAATGCAGAGTTTCTCTGTGCTCTTTGTGTCCTCGGTGGTTGGTGCACTAACGAGGTGTTGATGCCCTCTGTACACGCTATCCCCACAACGCAAAGTGCACCTTGACAGCCTCCCGTCCTTGCTGGTACAACTACGTGAGTGCTGGGGAAACCTCACCCCCGACCCCTCTCCTGAGAAGAGAGGGGAGCAAAGGGGAAGTTTCCCCTTCCCTCGCAGGGAAGCGGGTCAGGGGGTTAGGTCAAGGAGCATCACCGATGAACACGGAACAGATACCCACCCATTGCGGTTTTGTGGCGATAGTGGGCAAGCCGAACGTGGGCAAGTCCACCCTGCTGAACGTTATGTTAGGGGTGAAGGTCGCGCCCATCACCTCGCGTCCACAGACCACCCGGCGCGGCGTGCGCGGTATCTACACCGAGGGCAACCGGCAGGCGGTGTTTGTGGACACGCCCGGCTGGCACCAGCCCAAAGACCGCCTGGGACAGTATATGATAGAGCAGATAGACACCGCGCTGGAAGACATTAACCTGGTGCTGTGGGTGGTGGATTTGCGCCATCCGCCTACCCCTGAAGACGAAGACCTGGCGAACCGATTACAAGGGATAGGCGCGCCGGTATGGATTGTGGGTAACAAGGTGGACGCGGCGAAGTATCCCGAGCAGGCGATGCAGGCGTACGCCGCGCTTTTGCCGAAGGCGCAACGGCATATCACCCTCTCCGCGCTGAAGGACCCGAAGGCGGTGTACCGCCTGCGCGAGGAGATTCTGCTGGCGATGCCCGAATCGCCCTTCTTCTATCCGGTAGACATCCGCTCCGACCAGTCTCGGCAGGACTGGGCGGCGGAGATTGTGCGCGAGCAGGCGATGAGCCTGTTGCGCGAGGAGATACCATATAGCATCGCCGTGCGCGTTACTGATTGGGAAGAGCGCGAAAACGGGGTACAGTATATCCGTGCGGAGCTGATTGTGGAGCGCGAAGGACACAAAGGCATTGTTATCGGCAAAGGGGGCAACATGCTCAAGCAAATCGGGCAGGAGGCACGTAAGCAACTGGAACTGTTCCTGGGGAGCAAGGTGTATCTGGAGCTGGTGGTGAAAGTGATGCCCGATTGGCGACGCGACCCGCGAGCACTGAGGGAGCTGGGCTATGAGTAAACGGGAGAAAGCGGAGATGGCGAAGGCGCTGATTATCGTGGAATCGCCTGCAAAGACGAAGACGCTGAAGAACTTTCTGGGCGACGAATATCAGGTGGAAGCCTCGATGGGGCACGTGCGCGACCTGCCAGAGAAGGAGTTCGGCGTGGACGTGCAAAACGGCTTCACGCCTACCTATATCACCTTACCCGAGCGGCGGGATGTGCTCAAAAGATTGAAGGAGGCGGCGGAGAAGGCGTCGGAAGTGTACCTCGCCTCCGACCCCGACCGCGAGGGCGAAGCCATCGCCTGGCACCTGAAAGAGGCGTTGAATCTGCACCACGCGCGACGCATCGAGTTCAATGAGATTACGCGCCAGGCGGTTCAGCAGGCTCTGCAACACCCGCGCGACATCGATATGAACCGTGTCAACGCCCAGCAGGCGCGGCGCATCTTAGACCGCATCGTGGGCTACCGCCTCAGCCCCCTGCTCTGGAAGAAGGCAAGCCGCAACACCCTGAGTGCCGGGCGCGTGCAGTCGGTGGCGGTGCGGTTGGTGGTGGAGCGCGAGCGCGAAATCGAAGCCTTCGTGCCCGAAGAGTACTGGACGATTACCGCTCGCCTCACGCCTGACACCGCAGCTAACGCCTTCGACGCCACCCTGCGTCTGCGCGACGGTGAGAAACTGGAGCTGCACAATGAGCAAGAGGCGAACGCGGTGGTGCAGGAACTACAGGGCGCGCAGTACGTGGTGCAGAAGATCAAGCGCAGTGAGCGCAAGCGCAACCCCTCGCCGCCTTTTATCACCAGCACCCTGCAGCAGGAAGCAG
>VSSL01000603.1_pt1 | contig 10881 bp, 11 predicted proteins | sample 4557531 | NCBI WGS metagenome assembly VSSL01 (sample SAMN10986726, study PRJNA523729) | hot springs metagenome | isolation source: hot springs | place: India:Timba, Gujarat | collected 2018-05-31 | reverse complement strand
GCCGTGAGCGAACGGGCGGCGAAGAACGATGTGCCTACCACCAGCAAACAGGTCACGCCGAACAGCAGAGCTCGCTGGCGATCCCAGGACCGGTTGAGAGCCATCCATCCCGCCAGCACCGCCATCGCAAGCACAGCGCTCGCCGTGCCGAAGCGGGAGCCCGTCAGCAATATCGCCGTCATCTGCATCCACGCACCGAAGCCCAGCAACCAGCGCCATTCTCCTCTGCCCTTGGGAGGGGAGCCAGAGGCGGCGGGATAAACAGCCAGTGCCAGCCCTGTCGTCACGGGCATGGTCAGGCAGAGGTAGCCCGCCAGGAAGTTGGGATTGAGGAAGGTGCCAAACACCCGCCAGTTAGGTACTTCTCGCACGTTCCACGCATACTCGTGCATGGCGAGAGCGGCAACGACCGTACCCGCTACTGCGAGTGACAGTCCGACTATGGTAGCCTGTTCACCTCGCCTGCGCGAGAGGAGCCACGCCGCGACGATTGCCACCACCCAGAGGCTCCATGCAACCACCGTGCCCCATCGATACACCGACACCGCTACCGACGCCAGCGTCCACAGAAGCAACAGCACCGCCAGCCCGCGCGCTGATGACGGAACGGTGTCACTGCCGAGAGGAGGGCGCTTCCACTCCCATATTGCGGCGGCAAGAGCAAGCAGGGCAATGAGCCAGATAGCAACCGGCAACAGCGTTCCGGTCGTAAACAGAGCGGTTACCACTCCGCGCAGGGATGGTTTCACCGGTTCGCTACCGACCTCCAGGCGACCGGTGGTCAGCGGCGCCAGCACGATGGCGATGCTCAACAGCCATGTGGAGAGGTCGTTTTCCCGGCGTACGGGTTGCGGAGATTCGGTTGGCTTTTTGCTCACACGCCTTTTCTTCATGTTTTTGGGGTTCACCAACAAGGGATGAGGCTCCTGCCGGGTCGCTGAACAGGATGGCGTATCCGGTGTCGGTCGTGGTGCACAACGGTGCGCCCGTGCCCCTCGACGGGGCACGGGCTACTCTCCTGTTACTGGTACCGCTTGAACAACTGTTCCACGCTGGCTCCTTCCGCGTACATCTGGCGGATAACCGCAGCGACCTGCTGGTCCAGCGTCGGATGCTCCACGCGGTACAAAACGCCTACAGGAAGCGGTTCCTGCTCCTCTGCCAGATGCAGGGCGGCGAACTTGTCCGTCGGGTCGTGGGTATCGGGTATCTCCACCACCCTGCCCTTGTAGTAGTCGTAGGTTTGCACCTTGTTGAAGGTGACACAGGGACTGTACACATCCACCAGCGCGAAACCGGGATGCGTGATGGCTTCTGCGATAATCTTCGCCAGCTGGTTGGGCATACCGGAGTATCCGCGCGCCACAAAGGTCGCCCCCGACACGATGGCAATCTGAAGGGGGTTCAGGGTGCCCTCCATGTTACCGAAGGGGGTGGTTTTGGTCTGGAAGCCGACGGAACTGGTGGGCGAAGTTTGCCCCTTGGTTAAGCCGTAAATCTGGTTGTTCATCACGATATAGGTGATATCGATGTTTCGGCGAGCCGCGTGCGGGAAGTGCTCCATGCCGATAGAGTAGCCGTCGCCATCCCCGCCCACGCCGATAACCGTTAATTCGGGGTTCGCCAGTTTCACACCCGTTGCCACAGGCAGGATGCGTCCATGTACGCCGTGAAAGCCGTAAGCCGCCACAAAGCAGGGCAATCGGCTTGAGCATCCAATGCCTGACACGAGAACCGTCTTATCGGGGTCCAGGTTCAGCTGGCTCATAGCTTTCAGCAGTGCGTTCAACACGCCGTAGTCGCCGCAGCCGGGGCACCAGATAGGCTCCAGGTGGCTTTTGTAGTCTTTCGGCTGGCGCTGGACAGGCTGGGTTTGCATCAGTAACTGTGCTTGTGCCATCTTTCTCCTCCTGCCTCACATCCGGGCAACGCGGATGATTTCTTCTTTTACCTCTTCGGGGTCAAAAGGTAACCCGGTATCTCTGGCGTACGAAAGCGGCTCGATGCTCGTGTGCGCCCGCAGATAGGCGGCGAATTGACCGGTGAAGTTTTTCTCGGGCACCAGCACCTTCTGGACCTTGCTGGCGAACTCTTCGATCATCTTCACCGGCAAGGGCAGGAGCATCTTGGGATAGATCGCCGCCGCTTTCACGCCCTCCTTTTCCGCCAGCTGAATGGCTTCGCGGACAACGCCTTCGGTAGACCCCCAGCCGATGACGCCTACCTCTGCCCCGTCGGGGTTGCCCCAGACCCGCACGAACTGCTCCGCGTAATGCTCGCCCAGATGTTGCAGTTTGCGGAACCGCTTGGCTTTCATCGCCTGCAGGTTTTCGGGCGTATAGGTGGGGTCGCTGAATTCGTTGTGCTCGATACCGGTCGCGGTGTAAGCCTTTCCGGGCATACCCGGTATCGCCATCGGGGAGATGCCAGTGTCTGTGATGACATAGCGAGCGTAGGCGCCGTTGACGCCGGGTTCCGGCATAATGCGTTCCCAGCGCGGCACTCGCGTTAGGTCGGGTTTGGGAATGGTGCACCGGCGATGTCCCAAGGACTGGTCGGAGAGCACAATCACCGGCAGCTGATACCGCTCGGCGATGTTCAGCGCATGTTGAATCAGGTAGAAACAGTCCTCCACGCTTGTTGGCGCCATCACCACGCGCGGCGATTCGTTGTGCACTCCGTAAAGGGCGATGTTCAGGTCGCCTTGTGAGGTTTTCGTGGGCAGTCCGGTGCTTGCGCCGCCCCGCTGTACATCCACAATCACCGCCGGAATCTCCGCTTGCGCTGCCAGGTTAATCTGCTCCACCATCAACGACAAGCCGGGTCCCGAGGTGGCAGTCATGGCGCGCTTGCCCGCGTACGACGCTCCCAGCACGATTCCCAGCGAGGAGATTTCGTCTTCCGCCTGAACCACTACCCCCCCCGAAGCGGGGCAGCACCGGCGCGAGTACCTCCATAATGTCGGTGGCAGGTGTAATCGGATAGCCAGCGTACACCCCAACTCCGCCATGCAGTGCTCCCAGCGCTATCGCCTCGTTGCCGTTGATGATGAGCCGGTCGGGATTCACTCTCTCTATGCCGCCAAGCAGAGGCGTCCAGCGGTCTACATGCTCGGAGACATAGTTATAGCCAGCGTGAAGTGCCTGAAAAGTTCCTCTGCACGACCTCTCCACCCTTGCGCTTGAAGGTCTGCTCGGCAATCTCCTCTCCCGCTTGCACCGGCGCGCCCACATAGCGCAGGATCACTCCCAACGCCACCATATTCTTGGTGAGCAGGGAACCTATCTCTTTGGCAATCGTGCCGATGGGAACGGGAATGACGCGGTGGTTGGGGAGGTCATGGGTGGGCACGTTATCGCTGTCGTAAATCAATGTGCCGCCCGGGCGGAGAGAGGCAATGTTATCACGATAGCCCTCTTCATTGAGCGCAACGAACACGTCCACGCGACTGCCGTAGGAAAGAAGCACGTGGTCTGCGACACGTACCTGATAGAGGACGGTACCGCCTTTAATCTCTGCGGGATAGGTGCGGAAGGTGTATACCTCGTAGCCCAATCGCGCTAACGCCGTCGTCAGCATCTCGCCAAGGCTCAGCACCCCTTCGCCCGACTCTCCCGCCAGGCGTACCACGAAGTCCGTTCGTGAGCCTTCCATCACTCCACTCCTTTGTGTTGTTAAACAGTGCAACGTCGCACCTGCGATTCACATTATACCGCATTCCGTGTGACGCGCCCATTGTTAGCTATGTAAAAGAAGTATTTGCATACATTCTACCGCAAATATCTCCTCTTGCAACAACTTCACTATTTATTGTGGTATAATAGAGGTGGACAATCGAGTGCAAGGGCGATGGAGGTCCGCCTGCCCTTTTCTGTGAAAGGGCGAACCGCCAAAGGAGGCTAATGGCTCCTGTTCGTGTGAACAGTGAGCCATTTTTGCGTTTAAAGGGGTAAAGCGATGCACCTGCCAGAGATAGCACTGGAAGAAGCGTTACGGAAAGGCGAATGCGCGTTGTGCTGGCTGGCACGCAGGAATCTGGTGCGTCGAGTGGATACACTCTTGACCGAGCATATCACCGACCCGCAGTGGCGACAATCTCTGCGTGAAGGTAAAGGTTTCTGTGCCTACCACGCCGAACTGGTGCTATCACGAGCGGATGTGCTTTCCCTGTCGATCGTCGCCGAAGACGTACTGACGTATGCCTCGATAACTGCTCCAGCGAAACGAACACACACCGTATGGCATTGCCAGTTGTGCGAGGCACAAGCGCACGACGTAGCGCAAATGGCGAAACTGCTGGCGCAACTACTGCGCCAGCCGGAATGGCGAGCACGCTACGAGGCAAGCGAGGGGCTTTGCCTGCCCCACGTGCGACAGGTGCTCGTGAATGCCTCGCCGGAGGTGCAGACCTGGCTCACCGCTAACGAGAACCAGCGATGGCAGACCCTGCGTGCACAGTTGCAGGAGGTTATCCGCAAGCACGACTACCGCTTCCAGCACGAGCCCTGGGGTGAGGAACGGGGCAGCTGGCGACGCGCGTTTCACAAGCTCTATGGCGTTTTTGCCGAGGAGGTGCACCATGAACGATAGTCACCGCAGGCATCTATTCGCGCTGCTGGTGCAGCTGGAAGACACGGTCAGCCGCATCACGCAGGCGGGCTGGATGGGCATCTCTCCCTCTGGCGGTGGGCAACGGTTGACCCCCCTGCCTCCCTCGCACTGGCGGATGCTTCAGGAAGCCCTCGAAAGGCTGGTAGACAGCTACCACGACGCGCTCAACCGTCTGGTGCCCGAACTAACCCAACAGCATGACCAGCCAGAACCCATTGAAACCACCTACTACTGGCTGCGCCTGCTAGTGGGCAGCTTGCATGACTCCATCCTCCCCGAGCTGGACCCCGAACGCTTTGAAAGGCGGTATGGAGATTTGAACGAGGAGGAGCGGGAATCGCTGCGTCGGCTCCAGCGTACCATTGAGCGCGAACTGAAACATGTGCAGGAGATTGCAAACATGCATTTCCTGCCGAAACGATAAGGAGGTTCATAAGGGAAAATGAACGTCTGGTGGACGGCGTTTATCTGGATAGCTCTGGCACTGGCAGCATCACTGGTTTCCGTCCGTCTTGCGCTGAGCGTTGCGCTGGCAGAAATCCTGTTCGGCGTACTGGGAGGCAACCTGTTACATATCCAGCCCAACGAATGGATTAACTTTCTGGCGGGACTGGGTGGTGTGTTGTTGACCTTCCTGGCGGGCGCGGAGATCGAACCGGAGGCGATGCGCCAGCACTGGAAAGCGGCGCTGGCTATCGGCTTTGTCTCGTTCCTCGCGCCGTTTCTGGGAGCAATGGCGTACGCCCAATACATCGCAGGCTGGGAACCCAATGCGGCGAAAATCGCCGGCATCGCGTTGTCCACCACGTCGGTGGCGGTGGTATACGCGGTGATGATTGAAACCGGCATGAACCGCACCTCGCTGGGCAAACTGATACTCGCCGCCTGTTTCGTCACCGACCTGGGCACGGTGGTCGCACTGGGCTTGCTGTTCGCCCATGCGAACATCTGGTTGCTGGTATTCGTCGTCGCGCTGGCGGTGACGCTGGCAATAGCCCCGGGCGTTACCCGCTGGTTCTTCCGCACGGTAGGCGTGCATACCAGCGAACCGCAGATTAAGTTCATCCTGTTGATGTTGCTCATGCTTGGCTCGCTGGCGGTGAAGGCGAATAGCGAAGCGGTGCTGGGCGCATATCTGCTGGGGTTAGTGCTGGCAGGCACGATGGCGAAGAACAGAGACTTCATGCACCGTATCCGTACCATGACCTTCACCCTGCTGACGCCGTTCTACTTCCTGAAGGCAGGCTCGTATGTCTCTCTGCCAGCCCTGTGGGGCGCCGCCGGGCTGATCAGCGTGATGCTCGGTGTGAAAATCGCCGCGAAGGTGATTGGCTGTTACCCGCTCTGTCGGGTGTTCCAGATGCCCCATCGCGAAGCCACCTACACCACCCTGTTGATGAGCACCGGCTTAACCTTCGGTACGATATCCGCCATGTTCGGGTTGACCAACGGCTACATCACGCAGTTGCAGTATACGGTGCTGGTCACGGTGGTTATCGGTAGCGCGCTGGTGCCTACCATCATCGCACAGGCTTTCTTCAAGCCGTCCGTCGAGGAAGAACCGGCGGTACGCCCTGTACTGGCAAAGCAAGCGAGCCTGGCTCATGAGGAAAGATAAGAGGAGGAACAGACATGTATACCCGTATTCTGGTTGGGTTTGACGGTTCGGAGGGCGCGGAGCGTGCGCTCAATGCGGGGCTGACGCTGGCGAAAGCGCTGGAAGCCGAAGTGCATGTGATTATGGTGGAAGAAGACCTGCCCAAATACGCCGCCACCATCGGCGAATACGACGAGGTGAAGCAACAGCGTGACGCCTACTTCGCCCAGTTGGAGAGGCAGGTGCACCTCGCCGCACAGCTGGCGGACGTGCCCGTACAGACACACATCGTTACCGGACACGAGGTATGGTCTATTGTGGACTTCGTGAAGCACCATCAGGTAGACCTGGTGGTCATCGGACATCAGGGGCATTCCACCCTGCACGAGCGGGTGTTCGGCAGCACCGCTTCGTCTATCGTGGCGCATGTACCCTGCCATGTGCTGGTGGTGAAATAGTGGTTGGACTCTTTCTCCGGAGGTGTGCACGATGCTGACCAGCTTTTCGGCTGCTCGACAACAGGTAACCAGTGCTCTGGAGGCTCTGAGCTCTCTCGCCTCCGAGAGCGGGGTGAAACAGGCGCATATCGCGGCTTCTGATGCCCTGCACCGCCTGTCGGAAAACCGCTTCAACCTGGTGGTTTTCGGCGAGTTCAAGCGGGGCAAGAGCACCTTCCTCAACAGCCTGCTGGGGCGCAACGTGCTGCCGACAGCGGTGATACCGCTCACCTCCATCGTGACCATCGTGCAGTACGGTGAACCGGAGCGAGCGGTAGTGCGCTTCTTGAGTGGTGAACAGGTGACCGTTCCCCTCGAAGAAATTGAAGACTACATCACGGAGACGGCGAACCCTGAAAACCGCAAGGGCGTTGCGCGGGTAGAGGTGTTTCTGCCTGCCCCTCTGTTGCGTGATGGAGTGAGGCTGGTGGATACGCCCGGCGTCGGCTCCGTGTACGAGCATAACACACAGGTTGCGCAGGAGTTTCTGCCCCATGCGGACGCCGCCGTGTTCCTGGTCGCCGCCGACCCACCTATCAGCAAAACGGAGCGCGAGTTTCTCCGACTGGTGCACGACTACGCGGTGAAGCTGTTCGTCGTGCAGAACAAGATCGATAACCTCACCGATGAAGAGCTGAACCAGTCCCTGCAGTTCACCCGGGCGGTCATTGCCCAGGAAATGGGAGGGGATTCGCTACGTATTTATCCGCTGTCGGCACGGCAGGCATTGATGGCAAAGCTGCGCGGCGACGAAAGGATGCTGGAAGAGAGCGGACTGCTTGAGTTCGAGCGGGATCTGGACGACTTCCTGACCCACGAGCGCGGTAATGTCGCCCTGCTCTCCGCGATTAACACCGCACTGCTCACGGCAGACGCCGTCCACGCCAGCATTGACCTGGAGACACGCGCCGTACAGATGCCGCTGGAGGACCTCGAGCGTCGGCTGTCGGAGTTTCAGCAGCGGCTGGCTACGCTGCGCAAGCAGCGTGAACAACATCTCTTCCTGCTGAAGAAGCTCGTGCACCAGCAGGTTCTGGAGCAACTGGACGCGCACCTGACCGCCATGCAGTCGGCGAGCCACCGACCGCTGTATGAGAAGCTTGCCGGGGTTTGCCGCAGTGGACGTTCCTCTCCGCTCAAGGTTATCGAGGAGCTGAACCGACTGATGCCGCAGTGGGTGGAGGAGACCATCACGGAGTGGCAGCAACAGGAGGCAGAGCGCATCTCTGCGATACTGAGCGAGAAGCTGCAACCCTTTACGGACGAGGTGAACACCTTCATCGAGCAGGTACAGCGCCTTTCCGAGGACATCTTCGAGGTGCGCTGGCAGACGCTCGCTCACGAAACGGTTCTGGCGGACTGGAGCCGCTTCTATGTGCGCGTGTGGGAGGTGCGCGTGAAGTTCGATTTCGCTGTGATGCCCATGTTGATGCTGCTGCCACGCCGCTGGGTGTGTGAATGGATTAAACGCGCCGCGTGGCATCGTTTGTGGGAGCAGTTCCATATCCACTGCGGACAGGCGCGGTACGACTTCGCCCGCCGAATCGAGGAAGCGATGAGCGAATACATCAGCGCTCTGGACGCGCGCGTGGAAGAGACCGCCCAAGCCATTGAAACGGTCGTTCGCCAGGCAATTCAGGCAAAGGCAGAGGGCGAGGCAGTGGCTAACGCCACGCTGGCACGGCTACAGGAGCGGCAGCAGCAGGTGGAATCGCTGATGCAGGAGCTGAACCATCTGCGCGAGAAGCTCGTCTCGCCCTTAGCAGAGGAGGCGTATGCTTCGTGAAAACAGTTTCACGGTCGGTGCTTTTTGTGGTGCTACTGGGGCTGGTGAGCCTCTGCGCGGACATGACGTATGAGGGTGCGCGGAGCATCACCGGTCCCTTTCTCGGCACGTTAGGCGCAAGCGGCGCAGTGGTAGGCTTCGTATCGGGGTTAGGCGAGCTGGTGGGATACATGCTGCGCCTCGTCTCCGGCTACCTCAGCGACCGCACGCGCCGCTACTGGCTACTGACGTTCATCGGCTACACCGTGAACCTGCTGGCGGTTCCCCTGCTCGCGTTAACGGGACACTGGCTGCTGGCAGCTACGCTGATTGTGTTGGAACGGTTCGGTAAAGCCATCCGAACACCTGCCCGCGACGCGATGCTCTCGCACGCTACCAAACAGATGGGACACGGCTGGGGATTCGGTCTGCATGAGGCGATGGACCAGATAGGCGCAGTGCTTGGTCCGCTGATTGTTTTCGCTACCCTCTCGTTCCGTAGCGACTACCGGCTGGCATTCGCCGTGTTGCTGGTACCAGCACTGCTGGCGTTAGCCGCGCTTACCGTTGCAAGGCTACAGTTTCCGCGTCCCCAGGATTTGGAGGCGAAATCGGTTGCCTTGCAAACACGGGGTTTTGCGTCAACGTACTGGCTGTATCTGGGCGCGGTGGGGTTGGTCGCCGCCGGCTACGCCGATTTCCCGCTGATGGCGTACCATTTTGGCAAAACAGGGATGGTCTCTTCCAGCCATATCGCCCTGTTCTACGCGCTGGCAATGGGCGTAGACGCGGTCGCTGCGCTGGCGCTGGGGCGGCTGTTTGACCGCATTGGCTTCGCTACGCTGGTTCTGGCGACGCTGGTTTCCGCCGGATTCGCACCGCTGGCTTTTCTGGGCGGCTTTTGGGGAGCCATTACGGGTGCGGTCTTATGGGGCATCGGCATGAGCGCGCAGGAGTCGGTGATGCGCGCGGCGGTCGCGCGTTTAATCCCCTCCGAGCGTCGCGGCACAGGCTATGGAGTCTTCCATACTGGCTACGGGTTCGCATGGTTCGCCGGTAGCGCACTCATGGGGTGGCTGTACGACCGCTCGGTGATAGCACTGGTTGCCTTCTCGGTCGTCGCACAGTTGGCGGCGCTGGTGGTATTTATCCTGCTGGCGCGTCGGCACAATCAGCATCTGGCGTGAAAGCCCAGGATGCTGAGGGAGGGCGAGTCCCCGCCGAGTCGTAGCCACAACCTTCAGGCTGCGTTCACCTGTGCGCTAAAGCCTGCGGTCACATTGCTCCAGCAACTTCCATCCCCAAGGCAACATGGCTGTCGCGATCAGAATCTTCACCAGGTCGCCGGGGATAAAGGGCAAGCATCCCGCAACCAGCACCCTCTCGCCTCCCACGAAATGCGCCAGCCATGGCAAACCTAACGCATAGATAACAATGTTGCCCAGCAACATAGCGGCAAAGGCGGTGACAGGGCGCCTGTCCCATCCCTTCTCCGCCAGCCAGCCCACGAGCAACGCAGCAGGCGCAAACCCCAGCAGGTAACCGCCCGTTGGACCAAGCAGATGCCCTATCCCGGCTTTGCCGCCTGCAAAAACGGGCAGCCCAACACTCCCTTCGACAAGATACGTCAGCAAGCACAAACCTGCCCGGCGACTGCCCAGCAAAACTCCTGTCAAAAGCACCGTCAGCGTTTGTCCCGTGATAGGAACAGGGCTGAAGGGCAAGGGAATTGCCACCTGTGCAGAAAGGGCGACGAGCAGAGTGCCTCCCAAAATCCAGATGAGGTCGTAAGCCAGAGCATACGGTTTTGCTACAGGGCGAAACACATCCGCGTAAGTCATCCGCAGTTCCTCCGTTATCAGGCCGATACTACCGAGATTATACCTTGCCTTTCGCGAAGTGGGTTATCCAGGCAATGGCTCTTTCTACCGCCTTTTCTACCTCGGGCGACAGCCCTTCCCCATGTCCGAAGTGTACGCTCCGCACCGTCAACAGGTACGCCTGCGCGGGAGCGGAGCCGTACAGCGTTTGCGCCATGAGACACAGGTCGGAGGGACCGGTAGAGTGAGTGAACGAGGCTTTTGCGGACGGTACGGCGGAGATAGTCTCCCACTCCAGTTGTCCCGCGGGTTCCCCCTCGCGTGCATCCACAAAGACGGCGATGCGGCACCGGCTGAGCGGTTCGGCAAGTTCGGGGGTCAGCTGGTGGCAGGCGATAACCTGTATGCTCTCTGTGGGTTCCTCCAGGAGACGCTCCGCCACCCGCCACCCGAAACCGTCATCTTGCCGAAGGGTATTACCGTAGCCGATAACCAGCACGGGATAAGACATGGCAAAGCCCTCTCGTTCTTCTACGTAAAGGGTCACGCGTCGTCGTGACCATAGCATATCAGGGTGCGCCGGCGCACCCT
>VSSL01000602.1_pt1 | contig 10888 bp, 8 predicted proteins | sample 4557531 | NCBI WGS metagenome assembly VSSL01 (sample SAMN10986726, study PRJNA523729) | hot springs metagenome | isolation source: hot springs | place: India:Timba, Gujarat | collected 2018-05-31 | reverse complement strand
TTTTTTTACTTCTTCAACAAAAGGCAACTTCTATTTCAGTTTAACATTATTTACTTAACTCTGGTTGCTTGCCTTTTTGTATTTTCAATGTTCATTGAAATTGAATTCTATCGATATTTCCATTGCCGATTGAACATATATGCATTGAATATCGAGAAAAACCCCAAATTTATTACCAAGATGATTTGGGAATCCTACCCAGTAATTCCCTATCTTCTTTTAATATTTGCTATTACATTTATTTCCTTCTTTCTCATAAAGAAAATTCTCAAAAGTAAATTCGAAACCACTCCACCATCGTTTGCGTTTAAAATAGTCTCATTCATAATTTTTGGGATTTTCACATTCATTGGAATTCGGGGCACACTTTCCCAAAAAACTCCGCTTCGTTGGGGACACGCCTTCTATTCAACATATAATCAATGCAATAAGTTAGCACTGAACGGCATTTTCAACTTCGTCGACGATATTTTGAAAAACCCTGGCGACAAAGAAGATGTCGACAAAATCTTTGTCCACGGAAAAACCGTTCCCGTAACCGAAATTGCTCGATTTATTTTCGATTCAAATTCTTATTATATTAACTTCCCTTTAAGAAATACATATTCAATGAACCACCGAGAAAATACAATGTTGTGATTTTTCTTCTCGAAAGTTTTTCGATGAAAAAAATCGAAGAATTCACATCGAAAGGCGTACCTTTATACATAAACAAATTAAAAAACAAAGGCGTCTTTTTTGAAAATATCTACTCCAATGGCATCCACACCTATATGGGTTTGTTTTCATCATTGTTTGGTTTGCCAAATTTGACTGGGAAATCGTTGCTTGCTCGAAATATCGGACAGCAAGATTTTAATGGTTTACCAAATATTTTGAAAAAAAATGGCTATGTTGGTTACTTTGCTGTTTCCCACGACCCAAATTTCGATAATATGGCTGGTTTCTTGCGTGGCAACGGCGTCGAACATACAATAGCACAATTCGACTTTCCGCAAAGTTATGTATTGAGCAGTCTGGGAATTCCCGACCATATTCTTTTCGAGCGTATGAACCAAGTGTTCGCTCGTTCGCCCCGACCCTTTTTCGCTGTTATTCTTTCAACAAATAACCACGGTCCTTGGATTATTCCCAAAGTCGAAGGCAAGTCATTTTACTCAACTTTTGACTACACCGATTGGGCTTTGGAACATTTCTTTGAACTTGCTAAAAAAGAAAAGTACTTCGACAGTACAATCTTTGTCATAACCGCAGACCACGGCTTGGTCGAAAATCCAATTTATGATTTACCATTGGAAGGCGTCCACGTCCCTCTTCTCATCTGTGCTCCAAAACTTCTTAAACATACAACAAGCAAGGCAATTGGCTCGCATATCGATATACAAAACACAGTTCTCTCTTTGCTTCGCATTCCTTTTGAAACTACTAACATTGGACGAAATCTTTTGTCAAACAAGCCAGAAAACGAATCTGGTTTTGCAATTTTCCACGAAGGTCAATCATTGGGAATTATTTACAACGATTGGTTTCTCATTGATAGATTAAAGTCAAAATGTTCTTTGTACAAATATAAATCCGACAATCCAACCTTTGATTATTCTGCGACTTATCCGGATACAGTGAAGTTCTTGCAAAATATTTTGGAGGCTATATATTATCGTTGCAATAAAATGGTACTTGAACGAAAAGTTAGCCCCGAGAGTTATTCTTTTTCCAACGGGTATAGATGAAATACCCCAGTGCAACAATGAAGATGAGTATTAAAACTACTTTCCAGTACAATTCAAGGAAACGAATAGCAGAACGCCAATTATTTCCCAAAGCCATTCCAGCGTAAAGGATTAAGAAATTCCACACCAAAGCACTGACCGTTGCCAAAATTGTACTTTTCCAAGTTGATAATTTGGCTAATCCAGCGAAAAATGAAATAACAGCACGGGTACCCGAAAGAAACCTATTTGCTACAACAATACCATAACCCCATCGATTGAACCAATTTCGAGTTTTTTCAAGGCTTTCGGGATTGATAAACTTAAATCGACCAGCGTCGAGAATTCTCTCGCCGAAAATTTTGCCTAATAGAAACATTGTAAGGAAGCCAGCCGAGGAGCCAATTGTTGCAACTATCAACAAAGGTAGAAAATTCACTTTATCAAAGCCAACAAGACTTCCTAAAAACAGAAGCACAACATCGCTCGGCGAAGGCGGAAACAAGTTCTCGATGTACTGGAAAAAGAAGGCCACTGCAAGAATCCATCCAGAAGTTATATACGGTGAGGAAAGGAATTCAATGACCTTCTCTTCCATCTATTTCAGAATTTTGTAAAATTCAAGCAAAGACGGGAAAGCAAAATCGGGTTGAACTTGGTTCGTTTCTGGAAGTCCAATCAAAACAGTTCGAACACCAGCATTTTTGCCTGCAAGGATGTCTTTGTCCGAATCGCCAACAATCCAAGAATTCTCTTTATCGATGTTCCACTTTTCAATCGCTTCGAGCAACATTCCAGGGTTCGGTTTCAATCGCCAACTGGTTTCAGTCGATACATCTGTACAATAGAAAATATCGTCGAAACTTTCGCCAGTTAACTCTCGCAACTTCCTTACCATAAAATTATTTATTTCTTCCAACTCGGCTTCGCTCATCAAACCCTTTCCAACGCCTTTTTGGTTGGAAACCAAAATCACCAGATAACCAAGTTGTTTAATTTTAGGAAAAACTTCGAGGAAGTCTGGAATGAAGCGGAAGTTTTCTTCTAAATTGATATATTCGCCTACAATACGAAAATTGACTATTCCATCGCGGTCGAAAAAAACTGCTTTGGGCTTTTCCATCTACTTCTCTTGCGTTTCTTCCAAAGGAACTTTGCTTCCGTCTTTTTCCGCCTCTTTTTCGAGGTTATTATTTTGCGACCCACCAAGTTTCATACTTTTTATCGCACGCAGTTTGCGAATATTTATTGGGGGAAGTTCTTCGCCCCGAATAAGCATATCAAGTTCTTCGCTTTCGAGGGTTTCTCTTTCAAGAAGAATTTTGGCTGTTTTGTGCAAAAGTTCCTCTTTCTCGCGAAGAAGATTTTCAGCCCGCTCGTAAGCATCGACAAGAATTTTTCTTACCTCGCTGTCAATAATTTGTGCAGTTGCTTCGCTATGGTCACGTGGTTGGGCAATTTCACGACCAAGGAAAACTTCTTCGTGCTTGTTTGCAAAAGTAACCGGGCCAAGAACTTCGCTCATACCCCAATCGCAAACCATTTTTCTGGCGATTTGGGTTGCGCGTTCGAGGTCGTTTGCAGCGCCAGTCGAAAGTGTGTTGAAAACAATCTTTTCGGCTGCTCGCCCAGCCATAAGGACAACAAGTTGAGCAGTTAGATATTCTTTGGAAAGTGTGTGGAAATCTTCTTTGGGCAATGTTGCAGTTACCCCAAGTGCACGACCACGAGGTATGATTGTAACCTTGTGCACTGGGTCGGCGTGTTGTGTGAATTTCGCAGCAAGAGCGTGCCCCATTTCGTGATATGCAGTAACTTCTTTCTCTCTTTCGGAAATCACCATACTTTTACGCTCGATACCCATAAGCACTTTGTCTTTAGCAGCTTCAAAATCATACATTGTTACCACATCACTATTTCGACGAGCAGCAAGCAAAGCAGCCTCATTTACGATATTTGCAATATCCGCGCCAGAAAGTCCGGGAGTCGAGCGTGCAAGGACTTCGAAATCCACATCTTCTCCCAAAGGCAAACGCCGTGCGTGTACACGGAATATCTGTTCTCGGCCTTTTACGTCCGGTCGGTCCACAACAATTTGTCTGTCAAATCTTCCCGGTCGGAGTAATGCTGGGTCGAGAACATCGGGTCGGTTCGTCGCAGCAATCACAATCACACTGCTATTTTGTTCAAAGCCGTCCATTTCGACAAGCAACTGGTTCAAAGTTTGCTCGCGTTCATCGTGCCCACCTCCAAGCCCAGCACCACGTTGGCGTCCAACAGCATCGATTTCATCGATAAATACAATGCAAGGGGAATGTTTTTTGGCTTGTTCGAATAAATCGCGAACTCGGCTTGCTCCAACGCCAACAAACATTTCGACAAACTCTGCGCCAGAGATTGAGAAGAAGGGCACATTTGCCTCGCCAGCAATTGCCCGAGCAAGCAAAGTTTTCCCCGTTCCCGGCGGTCCAATCAAAAGCACTCCGCGAGGAATTCTTCCCCCAAGCCGTTGGAATTTTTGCGGTTCCTTCAAAAACTCTACGACTTCTTGAAGTTCTTCTTTGGCTTCGTCGCAACCCGCAACATCCTGGAATGTTACTTTATTCTGGCTATCTGAAATCAATCGAGCACGCGATTTCCCAAAAGAAAAAATGTTTCTATTCGAACCGCCCCCGCTTCCAATTTGCATCCTTCGGAAAAAGTAAATGTAAATGCCTATTAAAACAACCCAAGGAAGAATGGAAAGAAATGTGTTCCACCAAGGGTTGTCCGCAGTTTCATACTTGACCGAAATACCTTTGGAAAGCCAGAGTTCTTCTGTCTTGGAATCGACAAAACCAAGTTTGGTAACAAAATTTCTTACATCACGCAATCGTCCGTCAATATTGATTTTAACTGGTTCTTTCAATTCTCCGTGAAATTCATAATCATTCAAATGTGATTTAACAATCACAGCAGATTTTATGTACCCTTCGTTCAAAAGTTCAAGATATTTATTATACGGCAATGGCCATTCGGGTTTTTGAACGGAGTTCATCATCATATAAATCATTACGACCGTAGAAAAAATAATTAACCAAAGGGCTATATTCCTACCAATTTTTGGCTTCTGGTTTTCACCAAAAAATTGTGGCTTCTTGAAGGGATTCTTGTTATCTTGACCGTCAGACATTTGTAGGTTCCTTAATTAATTCACTTTGATTGATGGGGGTTCCCCATTGATTTACAAAAAAGTTTTCTCCAAGTGGTCTTCTTTTTCGTGGAGCAAATTCACGTTCGCGATACGGCGATTCCAAATCTTCGGGATTTCCAGGATAACCAACAGCAATCATTGCGTATGGTTCGTAATCGTCTGGGATTTGAAATTCATGTCGCAACCGTTCAGCATCGAAACCAGCCATTGGGTGGGCATAAAGTCCAAGGTCGAATGCTTGCAAATAGATAGACATAGCAGAAGCACCAGCATCAAATGGCGCCCATTTATTGTTTTGCTTTCGGTCGCCTCGCCATTTTGTATCAGCAACAACAGCAATCAACACTTGGGCTCGTTTCACCCACTTTTGGTTTCCAACATCAAGAGTTTCAAAAGCTCGCCAGAAGTCCTTCTCCGATTGATTTCGGTCGAAGATGATAAAACGCCAAGGCTCATCGCCACCGCAAGATGGAGCCCAGCGCGCAGCTTCGCAAAGCGAAAGAATTTTCCAGCCTTCAACTGGTCGGTTTTCATCGAACGAACGGGCGCTCCATCGCTGTGCTAATAAATCATTTATTTTAACACTTGTACTTGCTAATTTCACCATTTTAACAACTCAAAAAAATAATTTCATCAACATAAAATACAATTTCAAAAACGATTTAAGAAAATCTATATTTTATATTGAATTACAACATTAACCTACTCTTGCTCTATTTCTTCTGCCAATTTTTGCAATTCAAAAATTCGCTGGTATCTTCCACCGAAGGAAACAAGTTCCTTGTGGCTTCCCTCTTCAACAATCTTCCCTTCGTCTATTATAATAATTTTGTCGCAATGCATAACAGAACTAATTCTATTTGAAATAATTATGCGAGTGGTTTCGGAAAAGTTGTTCAATACATTTTCTAAAATCAATTTTTCGGTTTCCGAGTCAACAGAAGAGAATGGGTCATCCATAATTAATATCTTTGGTCGCGAAATTAGTGCTCGGGCAATTGCGACTCTTTGCTTTTGTCCTCCAGAAAGAGTAACACCGCGTTCGCCAACAAGCGTGTTGATACCTTCGGGAAAAGTTTGTAAATCCCTTTCCATTCCAGCAAGGATAAGGAAATGCTCGACCTCTTCGTCGGTCGCATCTGGCTTGCCAATGCGTACATTCTCGGCAATCGTTGCTGAAAAAAGAAAAGGTTCTTGCGGCACTACTGAAATCAACTTTCGAACAGTTGTCTCGTCCAGGTCGTCAATCGATATACCTCCAATAAAAACTTTACCAGAAGTAATTCCGTAAACCTTTGTCAAAACTTTAACAATAGTACTTTTACCCGAACCCACGCTTCCGAGAATGCCAAAAGAACTGCTTGTCGGAACGAAAAAATTAATCCCTTGTAAGACCCAGGGCAAATCTTTTGTATATCTAAACCAAACATTTTCAAATCGAATGGAGCCGTCAACTTTTCCAATCAATGTAGGCAGTCCCTTTCCACGGGGGGTATCAGTTTTTCTTTCGAACACTTCCCAAAGCCGCTCTATTGACGCATTTGCACGTTGGATTAAATTGGTCACCCAACCAATTGCAGCAACTGGCCAAATCAATAGATTTATGTATACAAAGAATTGGGTAACATCGCCAAGCGTCAAAGTTTTATCGATTACGCGTAAGCCACCATAGCCAAGTACCACAAGTTGGGATAAACCAATTAGTACAATCAAGAGCGGTATCATCAACGATTGGAAAAATTCCAATCGCATATTCTTTCGACGATACTCCTCGCTCAAAGCCATAAACCTTTCTGCTTCGTATGCTTCGCGAACAAAGGCGCGAACCAATCGAATTCCAGAAATCGTTTCTTGGGCTTGCGTGGTCAATCTGGAAAATTGCTCTTGTACATCTTTGAAATGGCGATGTATTCTTTTCCCGATGGAATAGGTTGTGATTGTAATCAATGGTAGCGGTAAAATCGAAAGAAGTGTCAACTTCACATCCAATGAAAACATAAAGAACAATGCCAAGACGAAAGTCGTAATTGTGTTTGCTGTATACATTATTGCTGGACCAAGAAATTCTCGCGCGGCGGAAATGTCATTTGTCGCAAGAGACATCAACTTCCCGCTTGTATACTCTGTGAAAAAAGAGTATGGAAGTTTAGATAGTTTTTCGATAAAATCCTTCCGCAATTCGTACTCAATTTCGCGTGAGACAACAATAATTTTTCGGCGTGTTAAATACATAAAAAACCCGCTGGCAATAGTTAAGGCAATCAACCAAAAAATTTGTTGAAGAACAAAGGAAATCTGGAAATTTCCGCTTGCAATAACATCGATTGCTTTACCAACAAAGCGAGGAATTGCAACCGCCTAGCAGATTTGATATTGTAACAAAGAAGAAACCCCAAAGAACTTTCTTCTTGTGTTTTAAAAATATATGGGTAAATTTTCCTAAGAGCCATATGAATAAACTAAAAAAAGATTAGTCGATGTTAAATTGAATTTATTACTAAAAAATTTTTGCAACATTTTTTATATACAATTAAGATTTTGAAAACAACCACTTTATACGATTGATAATTTTGCCTTTTATTTAGATGAGATTGATTTTTTAATTTTGTAATTTTTATAAAAAAATTAGGGAGTTTCTATGGAACTTTCGCTTGTATATCTTATCCTTGCTTTTGGTCTGATTGGAATCATCTACACAATTTGGAAAACTGCTTGGATAAACAAGCAGGACCCAGGCAATGAGCGGATGCAAAAAATTATGGGCTATATTTCCAGCGGCGCAATGGCATTTTTGAAAACCGAATACCAAGTTATAGCAATCTTTGTGGTTTTGATTGCCATTCTGCTTGCAATTCAAGGGGCTTCGCTCGAAGATTCTTCCCCATTGCTTGCTATTTCATACATCATCGGTGCCTTTTGCTCTGGCCTCGCTGGTTGGGTCGGTATGCGAATTGCAACTAAATCTAACGCACGCACTACGAACGCTGCCCGCCGCAGTTTGAACGATGCTTTGAAGGTTGCTTTTGCTGGCGGTTCCGTAATGGGTATGGCTGTCGTTGGAATTGGGGTTACGGGTTTAAGCATTCTATTTTTAATTTACATTAATTTATTTGGATATGAAGATCAAAACTCTTTAATTAAAGTCATAAATGTTATTACAGGATTCTCATTTGGTGCTTCGTCGATTGCATTATTCGCAAGAGTTGGTGGCGGAATTTATACAAAAAGTGCTGACGTCGGTGCCGATTTGGTTGGTAAAGTCGAGGCGGGAATCCCCGAAGACCACCCACTGAACCCAGCAACCATTGCAGATAACGTCGGCGACAATGTTGGTGACGTTGCTGGTATGGGTGCCGACTTATTTGAATCTTTCGTTGGGGCAATCGTCAGTACAATGGTTCTTGGAACTGTGTTTTACAATGTACCAGAATTCCAGAACACATACTTCGGCGGTCTCTCCGCTGTCCTCTTGCCTGTTTTCCTTGCAGGCGCTGGAATTATCGTTTCTATTATTGGAACATTCTTCGTACGCGTGAAAGAAGGAGGCAATCCACAAGCAGCGCTTAATGTTGGAACCTTTGTTGCAAACGGATTAATGTTAATAGTTTCATATTTGATAATAAGTTGGCTTTTGCCAGAAACTTTTGTATACACCGACCCACTTTACGGTAAAGAATTTGTCATCCATTCTTGGGGCGTCTATCTTGCTACAATTTTCGGTCTTATCGCTGGCGTTGGTATTGGTCTTATTACTGAATTCTATACTGGGCTTGGCAAACCACCAGTGCGACGAATCGCCGAGAAATGTCTTACTGGCTCGGCAACCAATGTAATTGCTGGTATTTCAACTGGAATGCTTTCGACAGCAATTCCTATCTTGCTAATTGCTTTTGCGATTATTGGAGCATTTGAACTTGCTGGCCTTTACGGAATAGCAATAGCCGCTGTCGGTATGCTTGCAACTACTGGTATCCAACTGTCAACAGATGCATACGGACCAGTAGCCGACAACTCTGGCGGGATTGCTGAAATGGCTGAACTTCCACCAGAAGTCCGAGAACGAACCGATAAACTCGACGCGGTTGGGAACTCTACTGCTGCAATTGGAAAAGGCTTCGCCATAGGCTCTGCTGCATTGACAGCCCTTGCATTGTTTGGTGCATATATGACTGCAGCCCACGTACCATCAATTGACATTTCCAAGGCAAACGTTATTGCTGGACTATTTATCGGTGCTCTTTTGCCATTCGTATTCTCTGGATTTGCCCTCGGTGCAGTTGGTCGGGCAGCAATGTTTATGGTCAAAGAAGTTCGCCGCCAGTTTAACGAAATACCCGCTCTTAAAGCAGCACTCGAAGTAATGAAAAGAAACGGCGATAAACCAAAGTCCGAATGGCCAAAAGAAGATATCGAAACATTCGAAGCGGCTGACGGAAAAGCAGAATACGAAAAGTGTGTCGCCATTGCAACCAAAGGTGCAATTCGCCAAATGATTATCCCAAGTTTGCTCGCAATAGTAACCCCAGTTTTGATTGGATTCCTCCCATTCTTCGGAAAGGAAGCCTTGGGTGGACTGCTTGCTGGGGCAACCGCAACTGGCGTGCTATTGGCTATTTTCCAGGCTAACGCTGGCGGCGCCTGGGACAATGCGAAGAAAATGTTCGAAAGTGGCGTTGAAATCGACGGCGTCCGCTACTATAAGAAATCAGACCCACACAAAGCAGCGGTGGTTGGCGATACTGTTGGCGACCCATTCAAAGATACAGCTGGTCCATCCTTGAACATTTTGATCAAGTTGATGTCCATTGTGGCTCTTATTCTTGCACCACTATTATAAATTCTGACTGCACAAAATTTGAAAAGGCTGTCTCTACGACAGCCTTTTCATTTTTTACAACTTTCGGTTCCTATAACCAATGGAGAATTGTTCTTGTGTTAAGGATTTGAACTTCGTACTTCTTCCACAAATTTTTTAATTGCTTCTATTAAAAACAATGGATTTGAGTAATGTATATTTTTATCCGAATTCTCTGCAATTAAAAATTTTCCAAATGGAGAAAGATGCGAGAGTTCTCTTTGATTTTCCAGCCAAAAATTTTCGATTTTTTGCGATTCCTCCAATGGAATTCCAATATTGACAGAAAGATTTTCCATAACTTTTGGCTCGTGCGAAATAACCAGAAGTGGAACTTCTGGAAAAGAATTGGCTTCACCCAATTCTTTAATACTTTCGGGCAATGCTTCCATTTCATTGACAGTTGTTTGGAAGAAACGCTGGTCTGTTTGATAGGTTACCAAAGGCACTCGGTATTCATCGGGAAAATTGGCATACAACTCCTCAATCATCGGGACAATAACCTTTTTGAATGTTTCTTTGTCCATTTGAGATAGTTTCGACAAATTTTCAATTCTTGTCCGATAGGAAGCAATTTCATAATATTGGGGGAAATCTTCGCTTTCAAGGGCAAAGTAGTTTGAAAAAAGAGAGTCGACAAGGACAACGCCAGCAACGTAGTGGTGGAACAACCGAGCAAAATGTTGTACAAAAAGCCCGCCTTCAAGATGTCCAACCAGGATGTATGGATGTTCAACATCTGAATTGAAAAGCATATTGAACAATTCGTTCGCAATATTGAAACTGGTTCTCGGTTGTTTGGAACTTGGGCTTTCACCATAACCAGCACGGTCGTAAGTTACAACTGTTGTGATTTTTGCAAGTTCCTTTTGAATGTAGTACCATTCAACAGATAGCCCACCTATTGCTGGTTCAATCACTATTGGTGGATTGCCTTCTCCTTGCACTTTTAGATACAGATTTACATCCCCAGCATTGAGAAAAACGCCATCAATCAAATCCATTTTTGCTCCAAAAATTACAAAATAATCAAAATTTTCGAGCAAATAAGTAATTTATCTGGTTTTTGTATAATCTAAAGGAAAAAGTCAGTTTTTAGGATGAGCCCCGAGATACTAATATTAAATTTTG
>VSSL01000601.1_pt1 | contig 10892 bp, 7 predicted proteins | sample 4557531 | NCBI WGS metagenome assembly VSSL01 (sample SAMN10986726, study PRJNA523729) | hot springs metagenome | isolation source: hot springs | place: India:Timba, Gujarat | collected 2018-05-31 | reverse complement strand
CCGGCACGGCGGTGGAGGGATTGGGCAAACCGCCCACGTGGAGGGAATGGGCTGAACGCATGGCTCAGCCGCATGTGGAGGAAGCTACTGAGTATGAGCCGCGTGAATCCATGGCCCGGTTGCGTGAGATTCTCAGGGAATATGTGGCCCAGCCGGTGGCCGAGACTTTTGGCCGGGCCGCTGAGACAGCACGGCGTGAGGGTCCTGGAGTAGTGCGGGAGATGGTGGGGGCCGCCGGCAGGGCCGTAACCGCCGCACCTGAAAAGCTGGCCGAGATGACGGTGCAGCCTATGGCAGAACAGATGCGCCAGGAAGAGGAGGCCACCAAGGCACCGTTTGAAGCTGTTGGAAGACGAGTGGGTGAGGTATCGGAGTATTTGGGCCGGCCTATTCCGGTGGAAGAGACGGTGGAAAGTGTGCGCCGTGGCATAGCCAGAGTGCCTGAGATGGTGGGCAGGGCCGGTGAGACTGTCCGTGGTGCAGGTGAGACCGTCCGTGGTGCTACGGAAGAAGCAATCACCAAGGCCCGAGAAGCCGCCAGACCTGTTGACGAGCGGCTATTGACATGGGAACAGCAGTTAAAAGAGAAAGAAGAGGCAGTTCTCAGAACCCTGGAGCCTTATTTGGTGGTTACAAGCGACAAGGCTAGGAAACTGGTGGATGATGCGGTGAACTTCATGCAGGAGAACCTCAAGGATGTGCCTGCCGTGATGCAGGAGGAATATCTAATCAAGCTCCTGACACCTTATCTCAAAGTGCCTGAAGAGCAGGCGGTTCGCATTGTGACGGAAACTCTTGAACGGGAACGCGAGCGGGAACCTGGCGAAACTGTCGGCAGATGGCCGCGGAGATAAGCAATGCCTGCATTTGATGACGTTCTGAAGCAAATCCGCCGGGAATTTTTGGGGGAATCTCCGGAAGAAACTCAGCCGGAACAGGTGGCCCCTGCAATTGCTTCTCAGAGGCCGTCAGAGCCGCCACAGGAAACGATTGCGCCGGTTCCAAGGGCGACTATTGGGGAGGTGCGGCCATTCACTCAGGCGGCCTTACAGCGGGTTCAGAAGGTTGTTCAGCCGACGGCGGCAACCAGCACCTTCCCTACTGCCGATGAACTGCTGGCCGAATGGGAGGAGGTGCAGCAGCGTCGGCAAAGGGAAATGCAGATGGCCCCGCCCCCGCCAGAGAGCATGCCTATGCGGCTGGGCAAGGCTTTTCTGTCCGGTGCCTTGGGGACGGCAGAAGGCTTGGGGGGTATGGCGGAATGGGTTACTGGTGGAGAGTTTGGCAAGGATTTCGCTGATTTGATGCGCCAGTTGCGTGTCAAGCTAGCCCCTACTACTGAACCGACATTCCCTGAACAGGTTGCTTCAGGCATTGGTTCAATGGTGACTTTCTTCATTCCTGGCATGGGATTGGCCAGGGGCGCATCACTATTGGGCAAAGTAGCCCCATGGGCCGCACGCCTTTTGGGCGTTACCGGCATGACGGTCACGGAGGCGGCTACTGAAGCAGGCTTGGCTTACCGTGAACAGTTGGAACGCACTAAGGATCAGCAGAAAGCCAACGAAAGCGCCCAATGGACTTTTCTTCTTAATCTGCCGCTTTTGGCTGTCACCAATAAACTGGGCTATTTTGGAGAGCAAGGCAAGCTCCTGAGAAGAGCTTTGACCGCCGCGGGTGTGGAGGCTACCCAGGAAGGCGTGCAGGAGCTTATCTCCCAGACAGGCTTGGGCGATGATGTCAAAGTCAAGGATATTCTGACATCGGCGGCGGTGGGCGGCATCATTGGCGGTGGCTTTGGTGCCATAGCCAAGCCTATCACAAAAACAGAGGAAGCGAAGGTTGTCCAGGCGCAAGAACCTGCTCCAGAGCAGAAAGTAGAGCCTTTGGCAGAATCCATTGAGACCAAGCCTGAAGAGACCAAACTGCCAGAAGCACCTGAACTAAAAGAGGTCACGGAGCTTCCGAAGGAGGCAGAACCGGAAACAGTTGCCATTGAAGCTCAGCGCCCTCTTACCACGGCCACCACCGAAGTCACCACCGAAGCCCATCGGGCCTTGGCTGAAGAGGAGATCAAAACACGTCAGGCCAAAGCAGAAGAAATTGCAGAAGCACCACCAGTTGCCAAGGCTGAGCCGATTATCAAGAGACCAGGACGTGAAATTGAGGCTGTCCCGGACACCACGCCTATGGCCTCTAACGTGGCGGAAGTCACGTCTTTGGCCATGCCGCCTGCTGAGCGTCCGGTGGCGGAGCCGCGTCCTATTCTCCGCACCAGCCCCACTATTGCGACCGCCCTCAGGCGGCCACTGGAAATTGAACCCAGGGAGGCTCAGCCTACTCCTGCCCCTGCCCCAGTAGAAGCGGCACCGATTGAAGAGACTCCGCCTGTTGCAAGACGACCTGAACCCACCAGGCCTATCCTTCGCACTACTCCCACGCCTCAAGCCGCGGCCATGGCTGAGGAGATGGCCAGAAGAGAGGCAAAGCCAATATTGCCACCGCGGCCTGTTGAGACCAGAGTGGCAGAGGAACCGATTGCTAAGCCATTGGTGGCTGAGGAGATTGGGGAAGAGCCTTACAAACTGACATATAAGGATATAAAAGAAAGAATTGAAGATGAACTATATCGGAAAATGGAGCCTGCTGATGAAAGCTCTGTCATTAGGGCTACATTAGATGAGATTATTGGTGGTTATTCTAGCCTTGAAGATGCCCTTGAAGATGCAAAAATCTTGCAAGAGACTGGAGGAATTAGATATAGCGCGCCAGGATATGAAATTCATCCTGAAACTATCATAGAAGCTGTTAATGTAGCTAAAAAGCATCTTGATCTGTCGCCGATACCTGCAACGCATGAAGAATATCTGAAAGGTGTCAAGCCAAAACCAGCTTATGAGTTTGGCCAATACAAGCCAGATATTCTCAATCAGGCCATAGAAGCATATATCAAGACCAAGGAGAAAGGCAAAGGCCCCAAGGCCGCGCATACCCAGGCAATGGAGGCCGCTAAGAAAGCTGGTGCGCCGTTAAGGGGCGGCATCACCAATTGGGATTACGCCACCGCTGTGCAGGAGGCCATTGAAGACCAGCAGGGCAATCCTGAGCTTATCAGGTATGTGCAGGAGTATATTGCCAAGCCAAGGCAGGTTGCAGAAATACCTCAAATCAAAAAGAAGGAAAAAACTCGTTTTCATCGTGGTGACATGGATGATGCCTTGCGCGCCGCTTTGGAAACGGTGCGTGACAATCCGCTATATGTTTTTGGAACTGCCTATGGATGGCGAATTGAAACGTCACCGCCACCGTTTAACCAGAGTCATTTCGTTGTCAAGCCAGATCATACCATCACCATGATGAGACATCTCGGTGAAGGTCAATTTGAGCAAGCAGAAATCCCATACCGCTATGAAGCTGGCAAAGTCAAGACTGAAAAACCTGTGACAGTAACAGAACCGGAAGTCACTGAAACAGTTGCAGAACAGCAACCACCTGTTGTTCCACAGCCGGAAGCCGTTGCAGAAGCTGAAGTCAAGGTGCCAGAAGAACCGCGGGTGCCAGAGGTTGCTAAAGCCGAGACGCCTGAATCTGAGGCTATTATACAGCCTGAAGCTCTGGTGGTACAGAACATTAAGAGCCAGATAGATACTATTCGCAATGAAATAAATGAATTGGAGAATAATGTCAAAACCTTACAGACCAAATTGAAACGTGCCAAATCTCCTAAGACTTCCATTGCTACACGGAACGAGCTTGCCCAAACAAAAAGGGAAATTGATCAAAGATACAATCAGCTTGATGTTTTAACTAAATCTCTTGAACAGGCACAGCGGCAAGCCTTGGCGGCGCAAGGAGATGTCGGCCAGCAGATTTACCTTGCCGCTAAAAACAAGGAGGATGCCAAGACCAAACTTCAAGAGTGGGTCAGGAAGGAGTTGTCGGCGCATGATTATTCGCCCGACATTATTGATGCCGGTGCATTGCATTTCGCCGACCGCATTGCCGCAAATGCAGAAACCACAACTAGTGAGGCTTTGAAAGATGCCGTATCTTACATGCGGCTTCAGGATGCCTATAAAACCGCTCTGAATTTGATTGAGCAGAAGTTTGGCAAACTACCTGAAGGATTCCCTGTCTTTAATTATGCCAGACAGTTGGCTGATTATGTTCTGGCTGGCAAGACAGACAAGGCCGATTTCATTTATACACAGATAGCCGATGCTCTGGAGTATCACAATAAAAGGATAGGAGAACGCCAAGCTGAGGAGGAGCGCAAAAGGGCTGAAGAGGCGCAGAAACAGGCTATTGCCGCTCGGGAAGAGCAGACTAAAAAAATGTTGGAGGAATGGCGCAAGGAGCCTTTGACCAAAGAAAATCCATCGCCGCTTACGCCCAAAGAACAGCTGGCATATGCCCTGAATGAAATCCGCAAGGCTTTAAAAGAGCTTCTGCCGGATGAGAAATTGTTTGCCAAACGGCATGACAAAAAGACTTGGGCAGAGATGGACCCGAGTCTTGATCCTGACCGTCCGCCCCTTGTCAGGATTAAAATCCCTGGAGACGGCGATTTTGTGATAAGAAATACCGTCTCTGCTTTATCACAGGCAGAGCAGGCATTTGAGAAAAGGTTTCCGGTCAAGCCGCCACAGCCGCCAGAACTGCCTAAATATCCTTCCACCAAGCCTACTGGAAGACGGCCGTCTATCACCGAAGAGGGTGTCTATGGTTATGAGCCTTACAAGCCTCACACAGTAAAGGCAGAAGCGATTGCTCAAACATATGAGGAATATGGGGTCGGTTATGATGAAGGGTTCCTTTTAACTCCCAGCTTGTTTGTCAAGACAGAACAGCCGAAGATTAAGGTATCAGATCGCTATACAGGCAAAATAAGCAAATTCTTTGAAGAAAATGCTGATTATCTGGCACATGCCTCTCAAGCCACCATTGAGGGCGTCTTCTATTATGCGAAAAATGAGCCTGTAGTGGTTTTGAGCAAAGGTGATGTGCGGGTGGCAGTAAATGCTACATATCTGGATGCTCTCATGACGGAGCATCCGGAAGCGGTGCCTTATATCTATAACGAAGAAAAGCCTGTCTGGTTCAGGGTGGGAGAAGAAACTGTCGGGGCAATATCGCCAACAGAAATGCCTACTCAGGCATGGAAGGTCTATGACGAACTGTCGCCTTTTGGCAAAGCCAAAGTCCGCCCCAGCTTGGCTGAGAAAGTTGCCGGCCCTCCAGTTGATCTGACCGAAGACCTTCTCCGTGAAATCTTTGGCCCCAAAGCGGAAATCTACGAGGTCAAAAACAAAAGCCTCTTCGACGGTTTTCAAGTCAAGCTCCCCAATGGCTACAAAATCATGGTGGAGCGCAACGCCGAAATCCATGTGCCGTTAGAGACTATCAAGGCCACTTATGGCATTGAGAGACTGCCAGATGGTGCCGTAATCATGGGCCTTTACAGGTCCATTGATACAGGTGGCCTCATTGCCCTGAGCAAATTTGCCGACAAATTCACCTTGCGCCATGAGGTTTTCCATGCCGCGGTGGACATGATGCTGACTGAACAGGAGCAACGCATCCTGTTAAGCAAATACGGCGATTGGGAAAAGGCGGCCAGAGCTTATGCCAAGTGGGAACCCGCCAAAACTCCTGATACCATCTTTCACAAAATCCTGGATTTCTTCAGACGTTTTGTGCGGCGCATCTTTCCTAATGCCGAGACGGTCTTTGAGAGAATTAAGTCCGCTGAAGTGTGGGAGCGGATGGAACTGGGGCCAGGGGAACTTGGGGCTGACCAGGTTTTCGGCCTAAGCCACCTTGAGCGTTATAGTCTGGAAACCCTTAGTGAGGCCGACAGACAGGCCCTTGAGGCATGGAAAGAGGACTACATCGCCCCTCTCAAGCAAGACACCACCTTGTGGCAGATGCTCAAGGCCCGTGATTGGCAAGGGGCCAAGACCGCTTTAAAGCAGTATTTCCAGAACCTTTATGACCAGATGGTGGATGCCTATGCCCCTCTGGAAAGACGGGAACAGGAGTTAGTCAGACAGGGAAAACTGTCCCCCCGGCAAATCTATGTTTCCCATTCCATCGCCTTGATGCGCGGTTTGCCAGAAGTCATCAATGCCGATCTGATTGGCGACAAAGTCTATCACCATGATTGGGAATTCGATGCCAAGACCGGCATGAAGCTGGTGAAGGGCGAGAAGCTAGTTGCCCAAGGTTCGTCTTTAATCCACTACATGGAGCAAATGGATGAGGTTGCCAAGGCGTTGGGTATAGACCGGGGCGAAGTCATCCACGACACTTATAACTACATCATGCTGGCTCAGCGTCATGTGGGCTTGGAGGCCAAGCGTGGTGAAGTAGCCGGAGTTGACATGGTCAGGGCCAATGAGGTTCTGGCCATCATGCAGAGAAAGTATGGCAAATACTTTGACCGCCTCTTGGAAATTGCCGGCAGACAGTTGCCGGACGGCAAATCGACAGGCATCCGCCGGTGGCAGAAAGAGGCTATTCTGGACCGCCTTTATCAGGCCGGTTTCTTGACAAAACAGCGTTATGACACCATCCTGAACGCCTCTGAGAACGAGTATTACCTGCACATGCGGCGGGTCTATGAAGAAGTCAATGGGCATGTGGAGGGCGATTTAGGGGCCATAGGGGCCTTGAAGGGCTTCAAAGGCAGTGAGCGGCTGATTGAAGACCCGTTCCAGGCCATGATTGACCTGCACCGCAAGACTATGTATCTGTATAGCCGCAACATGCTGAAACTGTCCGTGGCGGCTATGGGACGTTTGGGAGACCCGGACATCCAGGTGACACCTATTGAACGGCATATTGTCAAGGGCTTGGGTTATGAAGCCCACAAGATGACGGTGCAGGAAGTCCGAGAACAGTTAAAGGAAATGGTGAAAACGGGGGAGATCACCAAGGAGCAATATCGAGAACTGGTGAAGCATCCTGTGGCCAGGATAGCGGATTTGATTGCTCCTCCGGATGCGGTGGCGTTTTGGGAGAATGGCGAGAGGAAGTGGTTGCGGTTGCCGCCAGACATGCAGCATGCAATGAAATACATGCAGCATACTGAGGCCAATTTGCTCTTGAAGATTGTCAAGGCCCCGGCGGACATGCTCCGGGCCGGCGCTATTCTAAATCCGGAATTTATTTTGCGTAACCCTGTGCGAGACGTAACCCAGGCATGGATAATGAATCAGTATGGCTTTAATCCATTGCTCTGGCTAAGGGACATGGTGGCCATTATCACAAATAATCCCAATATCAAGCCGATTAAGGCAGAAATGCAGGCCGGTGGCGGGTTATTGGCAACTTTTGCAGAATCCGGTGGCACACCAAAGACACTTACTGAAGAACAAATTACCGGGAAGGCCAGTAAACTGAAATACTTTGCCAATCCTCTGGAAGGACTAAAATACCTTTCGGCATTTTTTGAAAACCTCACCCGCATGTCCATTTATCGCCAAGCGCGGGAAAATGGGGCATCGCATGCCCAGGCGATTGTGGCGGCAAGGCGCACTACCTTGGATTATGCCCGGATTGGCAATCATCCGGTGGTGCGTATCCTGAACATGGTGATTCCCTTCTGGAACGCCACTATTCAGGGCATGGACAAATTGTCCGGCGAGATTGCCAAGACACTTTCTTCTGATCCAGCTACCAAAGCACAAGGCATGCGGGTGATGCGCCGCCTGGGCATGTTGACGCTTTTCTCTATGTTGGCGTGGGGCTATGCCAGCGGCGATGACCGCTACAAAGAACTGGAAGATTGGGAACGCATCTATTTCTGGCATATTCCCTTGTGGCATAAAGGGCCAATGCTTCGCATACCCAAACCCTTTGAGGCCGGCATCTTCTTCGGCTCTGTTCCAGAGCGTCTGGCAGAATGGACTATGGGCAAGGAAACCAAGGGGCTGAAGAAAACGCTAATGGCCGGGGCGGAAGCCTTGGTGCCGGAGATGATTCCCACTTTCATGCGGCCAATCATAGAATCCTGGACTAACTACAATTTCTTCATGAAGCGGCCCATCGAAGACATCGGCCTGCAAAACCTGCCCTATCAGCTACGCACCAAACCCTGGACTTCCCAGGCGGCCAGGTGGTTTGCTCAAAACATCTCCCCGCTTTTTGCACCGGTGGTGGAAATTAGTCCCATCAAGATGGAGCATTTCATCCGCAACTGGACCGGCGGGCTTGGCTCTAATTACGCCTTGCCAGTAGTGGATTACCTGGGCCGGAAATTCGGGTTGTTTGAAGACATCCCACGGCCCCAGCGCGAACTGATAGACCAGATGTGGGGCATCAGGTCTTTCTTCACCAAAGAACCCACCGGCTATCGGGCAAAGAGCGTGAACGACTACTTTGACCGCTACGCCGCCATTGTTCAGGCAGATCAGGGCTGGAAGCTACTCTGGAAAGCAGGCAAGACGGAGCAATTGAAGGACTTCCTGAAAGAGCATCCCGAGGCTGTCTTTGCCAAGATTGCCAGAAAGCATTTCCAGGACATGACCAAAATCAAGCAGGAGCGTGAGGCCATTTACAACAGCAAAACCATGTCGCCGGAAGATAAGAAAAAATATCTTGACATTCTGGATGAAAGGATTTTGAATATTGCGAAGATTGGCAACGCCTTTATGGATGAGAAAGTGGCCGAGAAAATCAAGATGCCGGCTTTTAGCGGTGCCAAAAATCCTGAATCGTATTACGAATACGCCACTAAGCCGGTTTATGATGCTTACATGGCACTGAAGCCCAAATTCCCTCAAATAATCCGCATGTCTGACGATGAGCGGGTGGCCTTTATTGCCAATTATGTGGCCAAGGAACGGCGCGGAACCACCATGCCAGAAAAGAAAAGCAAGACGGAACCTATTTTGAAACCCATTTTGCGCTGGCAGTAAACCGGCCAGGAAGGGGGCACAATGCACAACCAGTATAAACATTTTAGGCAAATCCAGACATTGACTTTTGGTGCCACAGGCACAGAGAAGTCATTCACCCTGTCAGTCAATGGTGAAGCACAACACATCCGTTTTGTGGTGCCAAACTTCACCAATGCAGTGACGGCCACCTTGACCGTCCATGACGAAGGTGGATATGAGGTTTACAATTCCACCGCCAAGGCCAAAAACGCTTCCTATTGGCTGTCGCCGGTGCAAGTCCCGCTGACTGGCTATAACACCGTCAAGGTTACCCTGAGCGGCAATGCTGGCGGCACGGGCGGGGACGTGGTGGTGGTTCTTTATTGTTTCGGCTGGGGGCCGTCTGTCTAATCTGTAATCTGGGGAGGGCATATGGATGCACCAGATAGTCCTGGGCGAAGAGCTTTGGGGATTAAAGGTGGCGATCAAAGGCCGCCCCCTGGATGAGCAGGGGTGCATTGTGCTGGCCCGGCGCATCATCAAGGCCATCAACATGCGCTATCGGGATGCTACCACGGGGGTGGTCTTGGAGCCAAAGGTTTGGCACTATCCTTGGGCAGGCAATGGGGGTGTGGGGGACACCGTGTGTCAGCCGGCCTACACCATCTGCCAGCCATTGTTTGAATCCTTTTCCTTTCTGCTACCAGGCATGGTGGCGATGGATACCTGGGCAGAGCATGAAGGCTGGTATCTGGTGGTGGAAAGCTGCCGCAAGTTTTCTCACCGGCGAGTCCTTCGTTATCTCCAGCGTTTGGGATATGAAGTGATTGATTATGCCACCAGCTATGTCAGGTTAAAACCGAAGCGTCGCTGGCGGAAGTGGTGGCGCAAATGGATATGGTGGTAATATGATGGGCATCATTTGGGGTTTGATTTTGGCCGATGACAATTTTATTCCGGTGCCGTCCCAGGACATTGAAGTGGAAATGGTGCCGAACCCGGTTCTGGAGGTGGAGGTCTATACAGACACCTTGGTGGTGGAGTTAATCAATGAATGAACTGGTGATTAAACAGAAGGAATCCAAGCCTGTTAGGCTGATTGTGACCAAAGGCGGAGAGCGGGCAGATTTAACCGATGTGACGTTGTTATTCCAGATCAAGCGACGAAAAGGTGATGCCACCGCCTTGGTGACAAAAGAGGATGACGATTTCAACAAAACCGATGCCGCTAATGGCCTGGTGTGGTTTGTGCTGAGTCAGGCCGACACTAATCTGGCACCGGGGTCTGGATATATAGGCGAACTGCAATGCACTTATCTTGACGGTACGGTGGATAAGTCTGAGGACATTAGGGTGATTGTGCAGCAGGCGGTCATCATGGAGTGAGCCATGCAGGTGACAAACGAAGTGCGCCAGCGCTGTGAGCTATTTCTGGCCAAAAGGGCTATTGAGAAACTGCCCTTGGCAGATCAAAAGGTCAAGAAAGCGATGGTGGAGGCCATTGCAGTTGAGATAGCGAAGGTTGCCAAGATGGTGGAGAAGGTGAAATGAGCGACTTTGTTTACAATCCTGATGCAGACGAAATTTACGAATTGGTACCGAACCCGGTTGCCGCCTACACCAAAGAGGAATGGTTAGCCATCCTTGACCATCTACGCCGGGAGCGGGATGCGGTTCAAAAAGAACTGGACAGTTACCCGCAGCCACCGAAGGACTGGCCAGAGCAGGCGCAAGCGTTGTGGTGGACAATCCATGAAGAGCATTTGAACAGATTGAGACAACGCTTGGCTGAACTGGACGCAGAATTGCAGCGGCGTGAGGGGGTGGTGTAAGTGCCTATCACGTTCAATGACCGGTGGGCAAACGTACGTTGCGCATCGTACTACCAGGCCAGTTCTGGGACCTATACGAACAGAGGCACATTGGACAACGTTTATAACGTTGACGTATTTCCAGATACTGGTGTGGCAGTTGGCGATGCGTTTGTCATTGGCATAAACCGGAATTTTT
>VSSL01000600.1_pt1 | contig 10895 bp, 9 predicted proteins | sample 4557531 | NCBI WGS metagenome assembly VSSL01 (sample SAMN10986726, study PRJNA523729) | hot springs metagenome | isolation source: hot springs | place: India:Timba, Gujarat | collected 2018-05-31 | reverse complement strand
GTCCAAGCTAAGACCGTCCATGCATCCGCACGGAACTTGGGGCGTAGTGGGCGCAGCTTTTGCCGCAGGGAAGCTGCGTGGACTCGTCGCGTCGCAGCTTCGAGAGCTCATAAACCTTAGTGCGACCTTGGGGATTGCTACCAGCCGCAGGACTATGCTCGAAGGAGCGACTGTGCGCAATGCGTTCTCCGGAATAAGCAATCATCTTGGATTACTCGCCGTTGACCTTGTTCTTTCAGGTTTTACGGGAGAAAACGACGGCTTACAAACCATATACGGTAACGTGATTTCGACGAGTTTTGCCCCGGAAGAGATCACGGCGGACCTGGGAAAGCGGTGGGAGGTCACTCGAAACTACTTTAAACTACACGCGTGCTGTCGGTATAATCATTCTGTACTGGATGCCTTGGAGATCATCAATGCCTCTCTGCCAGAGAAACGAATTCCTGTTGAACAAGTGGAGAAAATAGAGGTGGAGACTTACTCGCTAGCTGCCCAGCTTTCGGGGCAATCTCCCAAAAACATGCTAGCTGCTAAATTTTCGATTCCATTTGCCATTGCAACATACTTAGTGCGAGGCAGCGCAGGGGTCGAATCCTTTCGTCCACAAGCTCTGAACGATGAGAAGACTGCTGCTTTGGCTTCCAAGGTACGAGTGGTGGAGGCCCCTGACCTTACAGCTATGATGCCGGCGCGTCGCCCTTCCCGTGTGCGCATAAAACTTACCGATGGACGAATCCTCTCTGCAGAGACATTCATCAACCGCGGCGACGCAGAGGACCCTTACGGTCCCGATATACTCAAGGCAAAGTACTTCGAACTGGCGACGCCTGTTTGGGGTAAAAGCTCAGCTCAGGCTGTCTGGGATGACGTCTCAGCGCTCGAAAACCTCAATGACGTGCGGACCTTGACTGCCCACATTCAGAGGGTTTGAATGGCCGTGCGTTCCATATTTGAGTTGCAATCTATTTAATTGACTGCTCAGCAAGACCGAAAACCAGCGTCAAGGCTTTGGGATTGTGGAGCTTGACAATCGTTGTGTCCCACCAAGAGGGGGATTCCAGCCGGCGACGTCATGTTTTCATAGAAGGGCATGGATGGTCCTGGCAAGCCTGTCCAACGAGCGGATGTTGTGACCTGGGAGGAAGAAGTCAATATACGGTAGGGCCGTCCTCATGCCTCTGCACGTCGGTTCGTATCCCCGACCGCCCAGGAGGGGATTGATCCACAAGAGTTTATAGCAACGTCTGCGCAGCCGAGACATTTGAGTATTCAGTTCTCTGGCGTCCCCGCGATCCCATCCATCGGAATAAATGACCACAAGCATGGAATTCTCCGCGCTTCCCGCCTCCCTGAGCGCGTTGAAATGACCGAGGCACTCACCGATACGTGTACCGCCGCCCCAATCCTGAGCTGTCGCGGCAATACTCTCCAGAGCGCGAGCAAAAAGGGGCGTTCTTCGCAACTCCGTAATTCTATGGAGGCGCGTCGCAAAGACGTACGTCTCGACCCGAAGGTTGATGCGCTGAAACTCCTTTATAAAACTCAGCATCGAGCGCAGATAAGGATTCATGGAACCGCTCACGTCACACAGGAACGCTATTTTCTTTACCTTCAACTTTGGCTTCTGCCGCGGTAGCTCATAGACTTCTCCTCCGTGCTGCAGATTCTTCCGCAGCATTTTGCGAAAGTCGATGGAAAGGCCGGAAGCTGCGTCTCTCTTTTGCCAACGTGGATAGTGCGCCAACGGTCGAATAATGGACCGGATAAGCCGTGCAAGCTGCGCATCGTTTTCCACCGGAATGCTGGCCAGGTCTTGGCGCTTCAGCGTCTCGAGCGGCGAGTAGAGGCAGTATGGTCTCTCATTCCATGCCCGAACTTCTTGCGATTCGGAGACCCCTACTTCTCCTGCCCACAACGCAAAAGTCGTTTCTTTCGCGCCATCATCTGCCGCTCCCTTTTCTTCGTCCTCTTCATGACCTGCGTCTTTGTTCACGCCAAGAGTTTCCAAAGACCAAAACTGATTGAATAAGTGGTCAAAGAGTGGGATCTCTTCGCTGCGCTTCACGAACGCCGATCTGAGAAGCGGCTGCAGAAAATCCGTGCTGGTTGGCGAACCCCCAACCTCGCCGACGGCGTGGAAGCGCGCTCATGATGTCAGGCAGCGACACGAAGAAGCCGTGATCTCGGAGCAACGCGGCGAAAGCGCCTGTGGTGTGCAGAAGGCTGTTCTTTGGCATGGTCAATGCTTGCTCACAGCTTGATCGATGCTCAGCGGCGCTTCCTCATGGGAACCCCCAAGAGACAGGTCTGATCCAAGAAACGGTCGATAGGATACACCGGCGTCGCAGCCATGTCCTCTGCATCCCACGGAATCACAGAGACCAAGGCCGTGGCCGCGTATGACGCGACTCAATTTTACCGGAACATGCCATAGATCTCTTCGGAACAGTGTTTTCAGCTCCCGTGGCGACCCTCTGGTCATGGGAGTTCGTGAGAAAGCGCCGCGTCGTCACCATGGGAACGAAACTTCTCAGGACAATGGAGCGCCGCACGCCCCTAAAAGCGATTCCCGAAACGCCCCATCTTCCCATGATTCTCCAAACAGCGCGATGTCTTCTCGATATTTGAGGATGCATCCCAAGGTGTCTTCAACGGTCTGTTCGTCCAGCGAATCCCGTTCAAGGGCTATGAGGGCTTCTGCCCAATCGAGGGTCTCGGCGACGCCTGGCCGCTTTAGAAATTCCTGCGTGCGCAAGCGACTCATGAAGGCCGCAACCTGCATGGACAGCTTCTGGGAAATCCCTGGAATACGCGCCTGAATGATTTCCATTTCTCTTTGTTGGCTGGGATAGTCAATCCAATGATACAGGCACCTTCGTTTCAATGCGTCGTGGATGTCACGAGTTCGGTTGGAGGTGAGAATGACGAGCGGGCGTCTGATGGCCTTGAGTGTGCCGATTTCAGGGATAGATACCTGGAATTCAGACAGAACCTCGAGCAGCAACGCTTCGAATTCTTCATCAGCGCGATCTATTTCGTCGATAAGCAGCACAGGGGCCCTGTCCTGACTGGACAATATCGCCGCTAGAAGCGGTCTCTTGATGAGAAACTCCTCAGAAAAAATGGCGCTCGCAAGACCTTGCGGGCCCTGTTGGCATTGCTCCGCCATCTTTATGGCGAGGATTTGTCGCGGGTAATTCCACTCATAAAGGGCATGGTTGGCGTCCAGTCCCTCGTAGCATTGAAGCCGGATGAGTTCCGTATCCAGGATGCGCGCCATTGCAACAGCCGTTTCTGTCTTGCCCACACCTGGTTCGCCTTCCAGAAACAAGGGCTTCTTCAATCGCCAGGCGAGGAAAAGCGCGGTAGCCAGTGAACGGTCGGCAAGGTAGTTTTGCTCCAACAGGGCCGCTTGGACTGATTCAATGGAGTCTAGCATGAGCACTCTCTTGATTTGCAAGGGGTAATGGCCGCGACAGCGTCAGAGAGGACGCTCACGGCCTTTTCGAGATCTTCACGGGTATGATCGCTCATAAGGGTAAACCTGAGTCGAGCAGAGCCTTCCGGTACGGTGGGGTACCGGATGCCGTGGGCAAACACGCCCTTCCTCAAACATTCTCTGCTTATTCTCATGGCAGCGTCCGAGGGGCCAATGATGACCGGCGCAATATGACTGGGAACCGCTGGAACAGAGTTGCACAACGAGCCCGTCTCTTTCAGCAGGCGGTGAAACTCTATGATGTTCTCATGAAGCTGAGCCCTTCTGTGCTCGCCTTCCGGGGATCGGATGAGACGCAGCGCCGCCAAGGCGGCCGCCGCTGTCATAGGCGGCGGGGCTGTGGTATAAATGAGTGACCGAGACGTGTTGACAAGAAAATTGATCAGACTTTTTTCGCCCGCGACGTACGCCCCTGCCACACCTACGGCTTTTCCCAAAGTCCCCATTTGAATCTCGGGGATCACGCCCAGCTCAGCCGCAAGGCCCGAACCGTGGGGCCCGCGTATCCCTGTCGCATGAGCCTCATCAACCATGAGCATAGCGCCTCGACGCCGGCAGACAAAACTCAAATCTCCCAACGGCGCGGCATCCCCATCCATGGAAAAGACAGATTCTGTGACCAGCAATTTTCTGCGGGCCGGGTATCGCTTGAGCGCCTGTTCAGCATCCTCTACGTCGAGATGTCGATAAATCGCCACTCGCGCCCGGGACAACCTGCATCCATCTATGATGCTTGCATGATTGAGTTCATCTGACACAATGAGGTCTCGTTCATCCACCAACGACGAGATGATCCCCACATTGGCCTGATAACCGCTGCCAAAAACGAGCGCAGCCTCGGTATGCTTCCATTGAGCGATGAAATCTTCCAACCGGCGGAAAATCTCGCTGTTGCCGGCAATGAGCCGGGACGCCGTTGAACCCACGCCGAATTGTCGCGCCGCGTCAATGGCGGCCTCGATGACTTTCTCATGACCTGCGAGTCCTAAATAATTGTTGCTCGAGAAGTTCAAAGCAGGTTTGTGATCTACGACAACGGAACGGCCCGGCATGCCGGCTACCAGGGGCATAATACGAAACAACCCCTTCCGCTCAATAGCATTGAGTTCTTCCTCCCACAACAGTGTTGGAGAACTCTCTGCGCCCAATGAAAAGGGATATCTCGCGGTCATCTCTTATTGCTTCCGAAACACGTTGCTAAGGAATAGAGGCATGGTCTCTGCGAGACCGAGTTCTGTCTCAGAGACCATCTCTTCATAAACCCTCCATTTATAGCACATCCATGCGACGCGTGAAAAGTCGCGCATGTCGAATGCGCGGTGGCTTGAAGTACGCGACAGGCTTCATTGGTCAGGAGCCGTCGCCTGGTAGTGTTGGGGCGCCGATACATTCCCAGGATAGGACATTCCCGCAGCTTCTTGCATATTCGAATATTTTGTTTGACAGTCGGCTGAGTATTCCTTATACTCACACGTCGGTCATCACATGCGGCCTGGCCGAATATCTGCATGGCTATTCACACGTCCATGGGATGTTTGGCATGTACGCGCCGTTTTGCCGCCCAGAGAAGCCGGCGCGACCGGTTTTTTCACGATTCTGACAATCGTAAGCAACAGGAAGGAGAGGCTCCATGAAGAAGTTGTGGCGAGTAGGCGTATTGTGTTTTGCCGTACTTATGGTTTTTCAATGGCCCGCCCTGTCTGCCCCGGACGCCATTGTGGTAGGCGTCCCTACGTCCCTAACAGCCATAGAGGGGAGAGAATCGCTCAAAGCAGTGCAGATGGCCGTTGACGAAATAAATGCCAAGGGCGGCGTCGCCGTGGGGTCGCAAAAGCTCCCCATAAAGATAGAAACCCTCGATCTCAGGGACTCCTCTCCGGGCGTACCCGTTTCCGAGGCGCTGCTCGGGCTGGAAAAAATCATTACCGAGAAAAAGGTACACGCGATCGTGGTGGGGCCGTTTCGTTCAGAGGCCCTGCTCGCTGGCATGGATCTTTTGGCCAAATACAAGGTGCCCATGCTCGGCACCATAGCCATGACTCCTAAGTCAGAGGAGCAAGTCAAAGCAGAACCGGACAAGTATAAGTACTGTTTCCGAGTCTGCCTCAACGCGCGCTACCTCGTGGGATACTTGGCGCAATCCATAGGAAATCTGCAGAAAGAATTCGGGTTCAAGAATCTGTTTGTCATGTACCAGGATGTATTATGGGCGCGCACCACCGGCGACGTTACGGCCAAGGTGCTGACGGAAAAGATGGGGTGGACGTCCTTGGGCGTCGAAGCGTATCCCACTGGCGCATCTGATTTTTCTGCTGGTCTCGTGAAAGCAAAAACCAAAAACGCCCAGATAATATTGCCTGTCTTTGATATGCCCCAGAGCGGTATTCTCCTAAAGCAGTGGCAGAGCATGAAGATTCCTGCCCTTCTGGCAGGGTTCATTTCTCCCATGACCGGCCCCGGCGCGTTCAAGACTTTTGAGGGCAAGATCGCTGGCCTCCTCAATTCATGCTTTGAATTGGGCAGCGCGATTCCCTCGGCAAAGTATGAGCCCGCGACGAAGTTTTACAACGACTACATCAAGAAATATGGGGTTCCTATGGAAGCCGGTCACGGACCTGCTCCATCGTACGACTCCGTCTATATTCTCGCTGAAGCCATTGAAAGGGCAGGCTCATTGGACCCTGACAAAGTGGTTGACGAGATCAAGAAGACAGACCGCCAGGGCGTCATCGGAAGAATCAAATTCGACGACGGCAACCAGGTCGTTTACGGGGATGACCCTACCAAAACAGCTATGGGATGCGTCTTTCAATGGACTGCTGACGGCAAAAGGGTCATCGTGTTTCCCCAATCCATTGCTGAAGGGCCAGTGGTACTGCCCGACTGGGTCAAGGCTGTCAAGTAATTCTTCGCAACTGTTGCGAGAGGAGAAAAGCCGTTGCTCGAGGTTACCCTCATTTACGGTTTTATCAACAGCGTGATCCTGGCCCTTGTCGCGCTTGGATTTAATTTGACGTTTGGCATCAGCGGCGTCTCCAATTTTGCCTACGGCGCCTTGTACATCCTTTCCGGCTACACGGTTTGGATTCTCATCAATCAGCTCGGCATACCATTCTTGGCCGCAGCGCTGATATCGGTAGCGCTCACGGGCATTCTCGGCGCTCTCCTCTACCAGTTGGTTCTCTTGCGAGTGAGGGGGCAAGTGATTTCCGAGGTGATTGCCACCTTCGGAGTCGGCCTTGCCATCCTCGAACTGTTTCGCTACATGGGGTTCACCGGCTTCGAATACACGCTGCCGCCTTTTAGCGACGGCGCCATACTCATTGGCAATACGTACGTGGACCACCAACGTCTCTGGATAGTGGGCTCCGGCGTTTCCATAGCGGTGGGCCTGTATTTCTTCACCCATTACACCAAAGTGGGTTTGGCGTTCAGGGGTATAGCCCAAGAGGAGAAGACCGCTCTATCCCTTGGGATAAACTCAGATTTTATGGCAGGGCTGAGCGTCGCGTTTGGGTCTGCTCTGGCGGCCATAGCAGCCATATTGGTGCTTCCCAGGGGGACCATCTCAGTCAACGACGGGTATGAAGTACTAATCAACGCCATGGCAGTGTGCATTGTTGGGGGATTGGGCAGTACGCCTGGGGTCATTTTGGCGGCCTTTGTCATCGGGTATGCCCAGATGATAACCGATGTCTTGAGTGGGCCGCACTGGAAGATGATCGTTTCGCTCGTCGCCATATTTGCCATTTTGGTCGTCAAGCCCTCTGGATTATTCGGCAAACAAAAGGAACTTGAGGAGAGAATATAACCTCGATCAGTGGTTGAGGCGCTCCAACAAACGGCGAGAAGCGACATATCGAGAGAACGAATGAGGCAGAAAAGAAAAGAGCGTATAGATCGGGGCGTCAAAGTCAGAGCGGAAGATATTTTCGCATTGACGTCGTACCGCGAGATGCTCTACATAGCCGTTCCTCCTGCGATACCTGTTGTGCTTCTTGCCATACTTCCGTTGATTCTCCCTGCGTATTGGCAAAAGGTCTTCATATCGACTGCGATTTTCGCTCTATTGGCCATGAGCTGGGATTTTCTGGTCTCAGTAGGCATGGTATCCCTGGGGCAGGCCCTGTTTTTCGGTCTAGGCGCATACGCATCAGGGGTGTTGGACCACTACTTCAAGCTGCCGGTGTGGTTGACCATCCCCCTCGCCACTATCCTCGGTGGACTGTTGAGTACGCTCTTTCTGCTGCCAGTCTTGCGGCTGCGCGGCATCTACTTTTCCATGGTCACGCTCGTGGTACCGCTCATGTTTGAGCGCATAATCGAGGCAACCGGCGTCTTCGGGGGAACAGAAGGGCTGACCAGGCTTCAACCCATTGGCAATCCTTGGGTTGAAATGTATGTGGTGGCCATCGCTGCGCTCATTGCGCTCTTTGGGTTTCGCCGTCTCATGACATCCGACTATGGGTTGGTCTTGAAGGCGGTGCGTGACAACGACAGGGCGGTGATGGGCGCGGCTCTCAACATATATTGGCTGAAAACGCAGGCGCTGTTCATCACGGCCTGTATGGGGGCTTTCTGCGGCGCATATATGACTCATCTCTACATGTTCGTAGGAATGCCCGCGTTCGCGCTCGACTATTCGATTCTTCCGATTGCATCGGCCGTGGTCGGCGGCATGGGCACTTTCGCGGGGTCTTTTCTGGGCTCGTTTATACTCGTGCCTCTTTCTGAGGCCCTCCGAGGCATCGGCGGTCTGAGAACGGTCATCTATGCGATGTTTCTTGTGGTATTCATCGTGGCTTTGCCTGAAGGCATTTTTCACTATATGCAGCGGAAGTACCAGCAATTTGAGCGCTGGGTGGACGTTGAAAAATGAATCGTCGATGAAAGAAGCTTCGTGACTGCCTTTCTTGGCGAGATGGTCTTGGGTTGCATGCATTCTGAAAACGCGGCGGAAAAAATTCTGGACGTTCGTGAACTGAGCAAACGCTTCGGCGGTGTGCGCGCCGTGGATAACATCAGCTTCCAACTATATCGCGGGGAGCTGCTTGGCATTATCGGACCCAACGGTTCCGGCAAGACGACCCTTGTGAATCTGATCACTGGGTTTGTGAAGCCTGACTCAGGCAAGGTGTTTTTTCTCGACCGGGATATAACAGGTTGGATGCCATACAAAATAGCGGCCTTAGGCATTGCGCGGACCTTCCAGATGGCGCGGCCATTTGCCGCGCTGCCCGCATTCAAGAATCTGATCATACCTCTTTATTCCAGGCGAGTGCGCAAGCTATTGGGTGGCAAGTACGGGGACAGAGACGCCGTATCAAAAGACCTTTTGGAAGAGGTAGGCTTTGAAAGGGATTCAGCCGTTATCAGCAAGGCAGCCGGCAGCCTGCCGCACGGGTACTTAAAACGCCTGGAACTGGCAAAATGTCTGGCGCTGAGAGCGGACTTGATCATACTGGACGAGCTGTTTTCGGGACTGAGCATCGCGGAACTGGCGAGCATCCTCCCTATTATTGAGAAACTCCTGGCAGAAGGCAAAACCATTGTGATGATCGAGCACAGGTTGAGGGAGTTGTTCAAAATAGCGTCCCGCGTGGTTGTTCTGAACTATGGTTCCGTGATAGCCGAAGGTAAGCCCGCGGAAGTGATGGACAAGGATGAGGTCAAGAAGGCGTATCTCGGAACGGAGGATTGACGCTCGCCAAAAGACGTGTTGTGCGGCCTTGAAGTAGGAGATGATTTCGTGAACCTCGGCCCTTGTATCTCAATATCTGCGTCAATGCCAATGAGTGTGCCAGCCACGAGAAACCAACTCTGCGTGTTTGCCATGTCGAGAAAAACGTGGTCGATCGACGCGACGATCTGAGGGATCAAATCAGGTGATGCTCGAAGTATCCAATTTGATGGTGTTTTATGAAAATGCCCTCGCGCTGAACGATTTCAGTATGCGCGTGGCGGAAGGGACCATTGTCGGCGTCTTCGGTTCAAACAGCGCGGGCAAAACCACCCTCATGAATACCATTTCGGGCCTCATTATCGACACCAAAATAAAGGAACAGCGCAAGGGTGGAGAGCGGATCACCTTATATGGAACCATACTCTTTGACGGACAGGACATCACCGATCTGCATCCCAGCGAGCGGGTAAGAAGAGGCATGGTGCTGTGCCGTGAAAGGCACCCGATTTTTCCCGAGTCGGATTTGCTGGAGAACCTGAAAATAGCCGGTTACTTGAAAAAAGGGTCTGAAGTCAAAGAGAGGATCGATTATATATTCAGTCTCTTCCCGACATTGGTCAAGCTGCGTCGCCGAAAAGCGGGTTTTCTGAGCGGCGGGGAACAGCAGATGCTCACCCTCGGCATGGCCCTTATGGTGAAGCCTCGCCTTTTGTTGCTGGATGAGCCTCTGCTCGGTTTGAGTCCTCTCATGCAAAAAACGCTGGTGGATGCCGTAAAAAGAATTCAGCAGGAAACTTCCCTCACCATTGTGGTGACGGAGCAATTTGCCCGGCCCCTACTCCCTGTGATTGACCATGGCTATGTCATCGAGAATGGCATGCTTGCCATGGAAGGTACCGGTCAAGAGCTTATGGAAAACCCAGAGGTAAAAGCCGCATATTTTGGGGTATAGAGTGAATTCCCTTATCCGCGTCGCAGACCGCAGCGCTGTAGACAGAGTAAGCGGCAGGGTATGGCCTGATGCGACGAACGTCGTGCTCATGCGAAGATTTATGAGGTTTGATTGACGAAGCCATTCACGGTCCGTCGCGAAGTCAACAGCGGTGATGTCTCGCCGCGCAGGCGACGCAGCAAGGTTGCTTCCCCCTTGACCATTCAGGGGGAAAACGCGTTGCGCCAACTCATAGTCGGAATGCTTTACGTATGAATCCAGCGGACTACAAAAATCTTTTTGAGGCGTTTGCGGCTCTTTCAGAAAGGCATCCAACAAAAACCGCCGTCTATTTCCTCGGTACGCGCTACACGTACGCCCGCGTCAGAGAGCTTTCGGAACGGTTTGCCGCCGGCCTACACAGTCTGGGTCTCAGGTCTGGGGACCGGGTACTCATGTATATACCCAACTCGATCCAGTTTGTGGTCTCCTGGCTCGGGCTCCAAAGATTGGGAGGAATCCCTGTACCCATCACCCCCATCTACACCACCAGGGACGTCAACTACATCCTCAAGGATACCGATGCGAAGGCGGTCATTTGTTCTGACCGCAACTACGGGTACGTTAAACAAGCCATGGAAGGCTCCTCCGTGACCCAAGTCATCGTGACGAATATCGCGGACCTGCTACCCGCATGGAAGAAAATTTTCGGTGTTCTCGCGGATCGAATCCCCAAGGGAACCATTGAGAAGGCCCCGTTCGTACATTCCTTCAAATCG
>VSSL01000599.1_pt1 | contig 10896 bp, 12 predicted proteins | sample 4557531 | NCBI WGS metagenome assembly VSSL01 (sample SAMN10986726, study PRJNA523729) | hot springs metagenome | isolation source: hot springs | place: India:Timba, Gujarat | collected 2018-05-31 | reverse complement strand
TTTTTTGGAAGGAGTATCTATACTTACGGTAGCATAGTTCTATAACGCTTTACCAGAAATTCAAGTGTGTATCGCCATAGAGAGGGTGCGGTGTGAAGGTTAAGCATGTGTGGATACGCCAGCAGGTGCTGGAAGAGATTCAGCAGGGACGATACGGCAAACGTCTGCCGACGAAACAGCAGCTGGCTCAGCAGTTTGGCGTGAGCGTGGGCACTATATCGCGTGCACTCGATGCTTTATGCCAGGAAGGATGGCTGGAGTGTAAGCGAGGCGCCGGCATCTATGCGTGCGTTCCTTCCGTTCCCCGCATCAAACAGGTGGCTTTTGTGGTGAGTGCTCCTGCCGATGTGATGGAACACACCTATCACGGACCTCTCTTCCGCGCTCTGTGTGACGTATGTGCTGAGGCGAATATTAATCTGATGGCGGCTTTCATCCCGGCGTCGGAGTGGCAGCACTTACCGGAACGATACCCGGACACCGCTTTCTACGTGGTGGCGCCGCCAGCTACCAGCGTAGACGTATTGACCTCTCTCTGGCAGCAAGGCATCTCTCTGGTAGCGGCTGGAGCATCGTGGCACGAGCCAGTGCCTTTTCCGACGGTGGATAGCGACAACCACAGTGGCGCGCGGCGCGGTGTGGAATATCTGCTGCATCTCGGACACCGGCGCATCGCCTACGTCAACGGTTCAGAGGCGAGCACGAACTGCCAGGACCGCCTGGCGGGCTATCTGGACGCTCTACGCGCGTGGGGCATTGAAGTGGAGCCTCAGTGGATTATCCGTCCTGATGACGACACCCACCTTTCGCCTTCCGCGCGAAACGCCCTGACGGACCTGCTGTTGATGCCAGAACGTCCCACCGCCGTCTTCTGTGCAGGCTACTTTCTCACACTGGGCGTGATGTCGCTCGCTGAGCAACTGGGCATTGCCATCCCCCGCCAGTTAAGCGTTTTGGGAACGGATGACCCGGTCTCGGCGCAATACTTGAATCCGCCGTTGACCACCCTGCGCCAGCCGCTGTCTCAGATGGGCAGGCGGGCGGCACAGGTGTTGCTGGAGAACACCAAGCGACAAGCCGGACGGATTGTCGTGCATGAGAAGTTACCGATGGAGCTGGTCACACGGGCATCGTGTGCACCGCCGGAAGAACGAAACCGGTAGCCATCGTCTGCTGAGGCGGACGTTAGCGATAAAAAACAACCAAACAACTTCAAGTTCGAGGAGGTCGTTTCAACCATGCGACGCAGCGGTTTTACGCTGATTGAGCTGCTCGTGGTTATCGCGATTATCGCGATACTGGCAGCGATTCTGTTCCCGGTCTTCTCGCAGGCACGCGAGCAGGCACGCAAGACTTCCTGTCTGTCCAACACGAAACAGATTGGGCTGGCGGTGAACATGTATGTGCAGGATTACGATGAGCGGTTCTTCGTTCAGCCCTGGCCCGGTGGCTGTCCCGACACGGGCTACTTCACGGTGAACCCGTCTCACCCCAAGCAACACTGGGCAACGCTGATTTACCCGTACGTGAAGAACGGAGGCATTTTCGACTGCCCCAGCTATGCGGGTACCACCTACGTGGCGGCGTACGCCCTGTGGGTATGTGGGGACCCGGAGAGGAAGCGCATCGTGCCGTTTGTCGAATACGGTATCAATGAGCTCCTGTTAACCGGTGGCACGTCCCTGGCGGCGATTCAGTCGCCTTCAAACATCGGCATTATTGTCGATAACAACTACATCTTCAGCTGGCGCAACTGTCTGGTAGGTCCGCTGGATAGCCAGCCCCGCTACTACTGGACAGAGGGGCGCGGCGGCTGGGAGTTTTACCAGGGCAATCCGCGCCACCAGGGCGGTATGAACTTCGTGTATGCCGATGGGCACGCGAAGTGGGCGCGCTCGACCAACAACCCCAATCCGAAGTCGGACCGACCGTATGAGTGGGGTTACTATCCCGTGCTGATGTCCGACGATACCTGCACACCTCCGTAAGCGAGGGAGAGAAGGCGATGAACAAGAGTATCTCGACGCCGGTAGCTATCGCGATTATCGTAGTGGTGCTGCTCGTGGTCGGCTTCTTCCTCTACCGCGGAATGACCGGTGGCGTACAGGGCAACGGTCGTGAAGGCGAGGTGCAGGCTGCCCCGCCGATTCCCGGTGGAGGAGCACCACCCAGCGCGGTTGCGCCGGGAAGCCAGTAAAAAAACAAGAGGGGAGAGGCTTAGCACCTCTCCCCGACCTCGTCCGGTCTGTCTACCCCACTGACTCCTGCTTATACTGGCGGCTTCATCAGCGAAGTGTGCTTGCCGCTCTCCGCGCGTCTTCCCTGAAGCACACCAAATCTGCTACAATCTGGTCTGAGGGCGGTTATCGCACCGCGAGGCTGGCGGTGATAGCATGGTCAGAGGATGTCTCATGTCCAGGTGGGTGTGGGCACTCATTCTGTGCCTTCTGGCGATGCTGGCGTCGCTGACCCTCCTGTACCTACGCAGCTTTCACCTCGATTTCCGCACGCCGGCGAAGCAGGGCGATCTGGTTTTGTATGGCGTTGACGTGCTGCCCGCCAGTTCCTCTGCGCCAGCGATGCCTCGATAAGGGTGCTGATCACACCTCACCGCAGCCTGAAGATACCCTGGAGTGTTCATCCCCCCACATCGATGGTGCCGATATATGCTCGGCTGCGGGCATCGGTGCGGTTGCCGGATGGTCGCGAGTACTGGCTGTCCCTGGCTCCCAGCTATCGTCCCCGTCAGCTCACCCGCCTGCAACGATGGTGGCTGAGCCTCATGAGCTCTGTCGGCTTCTACTCTCCTCCCGCTATCACTCCTCTAGAAGCGCTTATCCCCATCGCCTACCCGAAGGGTGTGCGCTGGCTAGAAGTGAGGGTGTACGACCGCCACGATGGCAGGCGAATGGCGAGGTGGCCGTTACTTAATCCGCCCACGCCGCCGCACAACCTGTCCCCCACCGTCCGGTTTCAGCAGCACTACGCCGCAGAAGGCATCCGGCTTCATCTCGATGTGTACTGTGACCCGATGCGCTCTACCCCGCTGGGCGCACACGACCCGGCAGTTCCCTGGGGGCGGTTCCTGCTTCGCTGGACGGTGCACTACCGACGCCCTCCCGGAGGGGAGTACCGGCTGACTGTGAAAAACATCCGGGTGCTGGCTGAGTGGGGATATGCTTTGGCGTACTATTCCGGGGGCGTAGAGCTTTCATCAGACAGAGGAAAGGCTTTGGAAGAAATGGTTCTCGACAATTTCATGGACTTTCCTTTCTCTGCCTACCAGCGCGCCGTGCGAGTGGAGGCGGACCTGGAAGAAGTGGTATACAAGCAACACCTTCTGCACCTTCGGCGGATAACTCTGCGTTCGTTTACGACGGCGCGAGGGAACAAGTTGCTGGCGGCTTCGCCATCCGAACCGGTAGAGGTCGGTCGCATCGACGGACGCCCTGTCGTTCTGCTGCCGGTGCACTCCTTCTACCAGCAGTTTCTGCACGAGACGCCGCCGCCCGCGAAGGGCAAGGTGAAAGTCGTCGGGTTCCTGAAGGGGATACCGCCGGGTGCCCACGGCGACGAGGCGACACTGCGCCAGGAGCCTCTGCCTTGCTCTCTGCGCTGTTGGTGGACCCTGTGGAGACACAACTGGCAGAACTTTCACCTCCTGGCGGTGGATTTCCCTCCTGGGCGTCATCTTTCTACCGGAGACCTCACCGTGCTGGTGCACGAGTTAAAAATCACACGCACCGCTCAACTTACCCTGACCGCGCCCGTTCTGCGCTGGAAGCAACCCGAACCGGAGATTTCGCTCTTCGGGTTCTTGGACTACAGGGGGCGCACATCCGTGCGCCCTACTTGTTTCTTATCCGAAACAGCCTCTTCGTTGCCTGAGCGGGGGCGCGTCCATCCAGCAGGATGCGGGCGATGTCGGCGTACATCCGCAGGCGAGCCACCGTGCCGCGCAAACGCCCCAGCTTCTCCTCTTTCATTGGATGGGTGACGCCGACCAGCGGCACGTATTGCACCCGCCACTGCTGGCGCACCGCCCAGCGGGTGATTTGCGTCTCCACCCCGAAGCGGGCAAACTGTACATTGGGCACCTCCAGGAAGAGTTCCCGCCGGATGGCGCGTTGACCGCTGACGAAGGGAAACAGCTTCTGCGCGAGGTCGGTGGCGCGTCGACCGCCGCGGAACACACCCAGCGTCATGTCGGCATCGCCGCGATAGACCGGTTCCACCAGGCGGTCCACGTGTTCGGGGGTAAGCCCAATCAGGTCAGCGTCCAGAAAGACAATCACCGGCGCTTCGGTATGGCATGCGCCCACGTGCATTGCGCCGCCCTTGCCCAGATTCTGGGGAAGCTGCAACGCGCGGACGCCATCGAAGTTACGAGCCACCTCGTACGTGCCATCCACCGAGCCGTCGCTGACCACCACGATGTCGTCTACCAGCACAGCCGCGCGCACCGCCTCCAGCACCCGGGGCAGACGGGTCTCTTCGTTATACGCGGGGATAATCGCTGTGACTTTCATTGCCCCGGCGCCGCGCTCGGAGTTTGCCGGTTGGGCAGTTCCGCGATCAACTTTTTCGCCCTGAGGATACGGTTCTCGGTCAGCGGGTGGGTGCGCAAGTTCGCCAGCAACCCCTTCATGGGGCTCTTCTCCAGCTTTTGCAGTTTCTCGAAGAAGCGCACCAGCCCTTCCGGGTCGTAGCCGGCAGCGTAGGTGTACTGAATACCGCGTCGGTCGGCGTCGTACTCATCGTCACGGCTGTATTGAAGCATCACCAGCGAAGTGGCAATGCTTGCCATCTTCTGCGCGCTGCCCTTCGTGCCCAGAGAGATGGCAAGGTCTGCCAGAATACTGCTGGATATCTGTTTTGCGGCATGACGCCCCACGATATGCCCCACCTCATGCGCGATAACCGACGCCAGCATATCTTTATCGTCGCCCACCTGCTCCATCAAACCGCGAAAGATGTATACCGGACCCCCGGGTAGAGAGACGGCGTTAATCTCTTTGGTATCCAGTACCTTGAAGGTGAACGGGAAATCCGGCGCGCGTTTGCCCTCCACTTGCCTCATTCCTTCCAGCACGCGCTGTCCGATTTCCTGCACCAGCGCCACGCGCTCGGGGTTGGTGTCCAGCTTGTACTCCTTCTCGATAGCTGCGGCGCCTTCTTTACCAATCTGAATCTCGTCCTGTTTGCTGAGCAGGTTCGTGCCGCGACAACTCGTTAGCGAGAGCACCGCCGGCACAACGAGAAGGAGCACTGCTATTCGCGTGAACCATGCTTTGCGTGTCATGGCGTTTTCTCCTGTTTACCTGACCAGAAGCGAGCCAGTTCCTTGCGCGCGCTCTCCATCATTTGCTGGAGCTGCTGGAGGGCGTGCTGGGTATCGCCGTTCTGATGGGCAACTTCTGTCAGTGCTTTGCTGCCCTGTTCCATCTCCCTCTTCGCCTCATCCAGCTTGCCTGCACTCATCAGCTGCAAAGCGCGTTGCAGGTGGCGCTTCGCTTCGGTGATACCTGCAGGCTCGGCGCCCTTCTGCTGGCTCGCAAGCCTTATCTGTATCTGTTCCACTTGCTGGCGGATATCGCGCAGTTGAAGGTAATTATGCGCTACTCCCGCGCATGCTATCACCGCCAGCAAGAAGGTAATAAACCGCATCGCTCATTCCCCCTTCCCGTGCAGGCGCGCCTGTAACCACCACCAAAGACGGGTCTCCCCATCTATCCGTTTGCGCCATGCCCAAGCCAGTGCTCCTCGCGCGTGGCACGCCCGCCGATGCCACTGTACCTGCGGTCTCCACCGGTACTTGTACGGCTCATCACCGCGCAGGAAGTCGAACACCGCACAGCCCTCCTCGATAGCCCGACGGATGGCGTGGGCGGTCAACACCGTGCCCATGCTATACCGAGCCAGCGCGGGGTCAAAGCCCCCCCAGATAGTAATACGCACGCCGCCCGAAGTGAAACACGTACAGCACCGCCCGAATCGCTCCGCCTGCCCCGAAGAGTATGCAGGCGCAACCAGTCGTTGTGCAGAGCGCACTGCGCCCACTCACGATGGAACTGCCTCACGCGCGGATGGAAGAACCCGCCAGGCAACATCCTCTGCCGCCACCGGCGCGTATGCAGGTCAAACAGCGCATCCAGCGCGTCCGGCAGGCTTTCGGCATCGGCGGTTTCTATCCGCACGTCGCCGAAATCCCGTCGCATCTGCCTCTGGGCATAGCCGATGTTGAAGCGCGTCTTCTTACTTAAAGACCCCCAGTAGGCTTCCCACGTTTCAGGCAACACCACGTACGGGCACTTCTCCTGCCCGACTACATGCCACCCGCGCGCCTCCGCGATGCGCGCCATCCACGAGCCTTCCGCCATCTGGTGCAGGTCGGCGCAGGGTCGACCCTCCAGCCATTCGGCGACCGCTTGAGCAACGGCTGATTCATGCTCCGGCGCGGCGATAATGCCCAGTCTGTCGGATACGCCCGTGCCTATCCAGCGCAGCACTCTACCCGGTACCGTCCAGCCGACATACAGTGGCGCGATGCCAATCGTTTCGCCGCCGTCCTGTACGCAGAGTACCTGTGCCCTTCTACCCTTGCCAAAGTGCCTCCACCACAGGCTCGCCCACTCCCACGTCTGGAAGAGCGAAACCTGTGGGTTCATCGCCTGCAGCTCACGCCATGCGCAGCGCAAGCTCTCCTGCCAGTCCTCGCCAGCGACAACGACCTGAATGCCAGCCTCCTCCTCTTACCGCCTGATTATATCCCTTCACCGGACGGGGTGTCAACCGCAGCGGAGCAGGCTGCTCTTTTATACCCCTGTGCGCAAGAGGAAGTACAGCGACACCATGAACCACACTCCGCCCACGAAGCCCATGACCAGCCCGGCTATCCCCAGCGCTTCCCAGCGCAGAAGCAGTCCAATCATGCCCAGGGCGTAACCAGACAACGTGGCGATACCCGACGCCACCACCTGCCTCTGGTAGCGTTTGCGCTGGGGATGTTGTATCACGTAACCGCACTGCGGACATGGCTGAGCGGGGTCATTCACCTCAGCGGCGCATTTCGGGCAACGAACGTTTGGGTTCATCGTGTCTCCTTCCGAGAGGGTCACGCCGGAGCGTGACCCCCCATCGTAAGTATCAGTCTCTGCTTACAGCGGGCTGGCTAAAGATGCTGCGCACCGGCGCGGGCATCGGGTTGTCTGCCCCCTTCACCGACCGCCAGATAATCTCGCTGAAGAGCAGGTCATCCACGCGGTCTTCCTGGCTCAGGTCCATCGCCAGCGACTCGCGCCAGCCCCAGGCGTTTGCCGGGTTCTTCTCGTTGATGTCCCAGCGAGCCGGTCGGCGTTTGTAGGGCGTGAAATCGGGCTTATCGGTAAAGCACCGGTACATGGGCATGGCGGCGGCGTCGTACTGGCTCAACGGCTCCAGCCCCAGGATAAGCTCCATCGTGCGCAGCATCGAGCAGGTGGTATACAGCGTGCTGTCCACACTGCGTCGCTTCACGTAGGGTGAGATGACCAGCGCGGGGCTTCGATGTGCGTCCACGTGGTCGGGACCGTTTTGCGCGTCGTCCTCCAGCACAAATATCGCCATCTCCTTCCAGTACCGGCTGTTGGTCAGCGCCTCTACCAGTGTACCTAACGCGAGGTCGTTTTCCGCAACCATCGCGCGTGGCGTCGGCTTGCCCGGGCGTGTGCCATAGGTGTGGTCGTTAGGCAGGCGCATAATGATGAAGCGCGGCAAATCGCCGTTCTTTTCATACTCGCGAAACTCGGTCAGGAACTGCTCTACCCGTTGCATATCGGGGATGTCCAGATTGTACGGGCTGAAGATGGGGCTGAAATGCCCTTCTAACGAGGGCATGGTCGCTTTCAGCGTGCCATCCGTATCCTGGGTGATGAACTCGGCGTAGGAACGGTAGCTCACCCCTGCCCGCTTGCAGGCATCCCAGATGAATCCCGCGTCGGGGTACGTGATGGGGTTCGTTCCTTCGTAGTCGTAGCCGTGTCCGTGACCACCGTAGCCGTAGGGCCAGATTTTCTCCACGTAGTCGGTGGCGTAGGCAGCGGTAGACCAGTTATGTCCGTCTGCCGAGACCTCTGCGTCCACGTAAAAGTTATCCAGCAACACGAACTCGCGGGCAATGGCATGACGGTTCGGTGTAATCTCCTCTCCGAAGATACACAGGTTGGGGTCGCCATTGCCTTCGGGCATATCGCCAAACACCTGGTCGTAGGTGCGGTTCTCCATGATGATATAGATAACGTACTTGATAGGGCTGGGGTCGCCTATCTTCGCCGGAATCACCCTGGGCAGTTTGGAGGGCGCGCGGGTCAGCTGGCTGTCCCTGTAGGGCATCAGGTCGCGCACGCGCCCGGTATACTGGCGCAAGGTCTGCGCGTCGGGCACAGGCACAAACTGTACAGTGCCGCGCAGGATGCTGCCGATGTACTCGCGCTGTGGGTTGGCTTTCGGGGTGACGCCTTTGGAGTTCAGTACGTAGACCATGCTGTTATCGGGAGCGACCCGCACGCCCGCGGGATACCAGCCTGCCGGGATGAACCCCAGTACCCTGCTCTCCTCGCCAGAAACGTCCACTACCGCTATGCTGTAGTTATCCGCGTTGGCGACGTAGAGGCGTTTTCCGTCTGGAGAGAGTGCGACGCTATTGGGCGTAGAGCCCGCCGGCGCACGAGGCGACAGCGCGACGTTGATTTGCTCCACCGCCTTGCGCGCTGGCACATCGATGACCGTCACCGTGTTGTTGTTTGCGCAAGCCACGAACAATCGCTTCCCGTCCGGGCTGAAGACCATTTCGTTGGGGTGCGTGCCGGTGGGTATCTGCGCGACGCTTTGCCACGTGCCCGTGTCGAACAGTTCCACCGACGCCATTCCCCACCGGCTGACCGCCAGCAGGGTGCCATCGGGTGAAACGGCGACGCCGTATGGCGAACCCTGCACGCTTAGCTTCCGCAACAGCCTGCGCTCGCGTGCGTCTATGACCGCCACGCCGTTGCCTTTCATCAGCGCAGCGTACACCAGCCTGTCGTCGGGGCTGACCGCCACCTGAGCGACGAACTGAGTGGCGTTATCGCCCGCCGGCTTCACCGAAATATCTCCGTCCTCGATGAGGCGTGCTACGCCCGCCCGGAACACCCGCACCACGTCGTCGGAACCGCCGGAGACGTAGAGACGCCGTCCATCGTTGCTCCAGCAGATACCTATCCAGCCCTTGGCGACGGGCAGCTGGTGCAGAATGCGACGGTTCGGAGCGTCGATCAACATGACCGAGTGTTTGGGCACGCCGCAATGCAACACCGCCAGGCGCATCCCGTTGGGCGACAGCGCCATGCCCAGCGCGCCCACGTCAATCTCCAGCTGCTCGCCCACCGGATGGATACGCCACCCGTTGGGTAGAAGCACCTCGCCAGAGGCTTTTTTACCGGGCAGCTCGCCCTTCGGCTGAGCCAGCAGAGGGGCGGCGACAAGAAGCAGTAAGCCCAGTATCCACAGCCTGAAACAGCGGTTCATCTTCTGAAGACCTCCTCGCTTTGCTAACACTTCTTTCGCCATAGCAAAAAAGCCTTTCCTTCACGGGAAAGGCTCAAACCGCTGCATCACGGAAGGGTTCGGGCGGGCTAGTCTTCTTCTATGGTAAACCGGAACATCAGGTTGTTGTACTGCACTCCGTTCCAGATAGCCGGGTGAGTTTCTCCCAGATAATCCAGACGCACTGCCTTCGCGTGACCATCACACCACACCACGTTGGTCAGCTTCATGTGCCTTCCCAGGATTGCGCCGTTGTTGCGGCGGTTGAGCAGCGCAGGGAACGGGAAGGTCTCATGAGGCGTGGTCGGTTGCGGGTCGGCGAGGTCTCTGCGGTAGAAGTCACCGCTCTGCCCGTAGCCCTGCACCTCCGCCACCAGCACGGTATCCGCTGGCTGGGCGATGCGAGCCATCGGCTGGTTATTGGGCGGAGTGAAGTTGTCGGTCTCCAGGTAGTACATGTTGTTGATGGCATAGCTTCCAAAGCGTCGTCCTACGTTGGTGGTGCCAAGCGGGTCGCCGCAGTCCGCCTCACGGAACACCTGTGAGCCGTCCGGCGAGTAGGGCTGGAACACATAGCGCCTGTTCTCCATCAACGTGTGACGCTGCCCCGTCCACAGGGTGCCGCTAATCGGGGAAAACGGGTCGCTGGGGCAGTTGAAGACCTGCAAGTTCTTGATATAGGGCTGAAGTACGTCCATCCAGCGCGGCGTGGAGCAGTTGACGAAATGGTCCCCTTCGCGCACACGAGGCGGGTCAGCGTAGGCGTTGCGGGGTATCATCTCGTCGTAATCCTGGGCGTACATCATCATCGCCGTGCCAAGCTGCTTGACGTTGCTGAGACAGCTCGCCTGTCGCGCCTTGTCCCTCGCCTGTGCGAAGACAGGGAACAGTATCGCTGCCAGAATAGCGATAATGGCGATAACGACGAGCAGCTCAATCAGCGTAAAGGCTTTCCGAGAACGCATCGGACACCTCCTGCCAGTTTGTTTGTTATCGCTAAGATGTTACCAGAGGAGTGTTAAGGGGGTTTTATCGGGCAGCAGCGTCGTGTATCCATGCAGAATCTCCCGGGGGAGTCACGCGCCGTCGTGGTGAGCCGCGAAATGGTGAAGCCATCCCATACGTTCGAAGGAGTTTGCTTCGTGTGCCAGCGCGCCCTCGCCATGACACAAGGAACGGCTCGGCGGGAGCCTCGCCCTCCCCCAGAAAGACGCTTGACGTACGCATTAATCTGTCAGACCTGTTTCTTAACATCCTGCTATTGCCCCGGCGATTAAAAATCGCGGGCAACAGCAAACGAAACCTGCTAACGCAGGTTATCAACCCCCGAAGGGG
>VSSL01000598.1_pt1 | contig 10896 bp, 10 predicted proteins | sample 4557531 | NCBI WGS metagenome assembly VSSL01 (sample SAMN10986726, study PRJNA523729) | hot springs metagenome | isolation source: hot springs | place: India:Timba, Gujarat | collected 2018-05-31 | reverse complement strand
CTTCGTAGTAGGAGCAAATCTGGCAGATGCGCATCGGGTGCATGTCTGCTGGGGGCGCGATTTCGCTGAGCCGACCTGGGCGGACCTGCGGGTGGCTTCCGCCGGCGACCGATGCGCCCGTTGCGGAGGGGAACTGACTTTACGACGGGGTACCTTTGTGGGCAGGCTGCACCAGTGGCGCAGCAATCACAGCTTGATATATGATGATGCTCAAGGGGTACAGCGACCGGTAGAGGTAGTAGTAGGGGAACTGAATCTGATGCGGGTGTTGGCAGCTCTGGTGGAAACGGGGCGCGACGCCGATGGGATGGTCTGGCACGCCCGCATCGCACCCTTTGAGGTGGTGGTTCTGCTGTTGAATCCCTCAGAAGAGGCACACCGGAATATCGCAGAGAGGCTGTACCTGTCTTTGCGGGAGCGAGATATCGACGTTCTACTGGATGACCGCGACGAGCGAGCGGGCGCGAAGTTCAAGGATGCCGACCTGACAGGCATACCTGTTCAGGTGGTCGTAGGACGGTCGGCGTCGGAAGGGTTTGTAGAGGTACGTCTTCGCCGGGACAGGCAGCCGCGTCAGGTTGCTGTAGAGGATGTACCCATTGCGGTAGAGGAGTTAATCTACCGCGAAAAGGGGGCGAATGATTGAAAGTTATCCGTGTTCTGGTTCTCCTCGGGTTACTGGTGGTGGTCGCGTTGCAGTTTCGCGCCTGTCTGCGCCCAGCGATGACGGGCAAACCGGCGGCGGAACTGTTTGCCTCGCGCTGGTGGAACTCTGAGCCGTTGACCATGCGAAGCCTGCGCGGCAAGCTGGTGCTGCTGGACTTCTGGTCGGTGTGGTGAGGCGGCTGCCTGGCGGGGCTGCCGGAGGTAGCCCGGTTGCACGAAAGATACTCCTCTCGTGGGCTGGTCGTGATTGGGGTACACGACGCTGCAGGCAAACTGGAGCAGATCGAGCAGGTGATTCGTGAAAAGGGCATCCAATACCCGGTGTTTCGCGATACGGAAGCGCGGGAGACCTTCTCCGGTTATCGAATCGCCGGTATCCCACATCTGATTCTGGTGGGGAAAGACGGTAAAATACTGGCGGATGGGAAATCCCTTCGGGAGATGGAGAGGCTGATTCAGCAAGAACTGGGTGCACCATGAGCGGAGAAACAGCGGTATTGACGGTGACCCTCAACGCGGCAGTAGATAAGACCTATCGCGTGGAGGGTTTTTGTCTGGACAGGGTGTTCCGCGTGGAGGCGGGCAGGGTGGTCGCCGGTGGCAAAGGCATCAACGTGGCGCGTGTACTGCATACGCTGGGCGTGTCGGTGGTCGCAACCGGCTTTTTGGGCGGTCACAACGGCGCGTTCATCCTGGACAGCCTGCGGCAAGAAGGCATCCCCGGCGACTTCGTATGGACGCAGGGGGAAAGCCGCGTGTGTCTGGCGGTCATTGACCCCATCGCTGGCACGCAGACCGAACTGAACGAAATCGGTCCCGAGGTTTCCGCCGAAGAGGTTTCGGCGTTAGAGCAGAAGCTGGCACAGTTACTGCCCCGGTTTGGATACGTCACCCTTTCCGGCAGCGCGCCGCCGGGCGTGCCCGCCGATTTCCACGCGCGGGTGATTCGCCTGGGGCACAAAGCGGGCGTCAAGGTGGTTCTGGATAGCAGCGGCGATTTGCTCAGGCACGGGGTGGAGGCTGTCCCCTGGATGGTGAAGCCCAACCGCGCGGAGTTGTCCGCTATCTTCGGGCGCGAGCCGGCAGGCGTGGACGAAGCGACGCAGATGGCGCGTCAGTTGCTGGCAAAGGGGATAGAAGTTGTGGTGGTGACGCTGGGCAAACAGGGGGCAATCTGGGTAAGCGCAGAAGGCGAGTGGTTCGCCCAGCCGCCGGAAGTGGAGTTCGTCAGCGCGGTAGGCTCTGGCGACTCGATGCTGGCGGCGATGCTGTATGCGTTCATTCAGGGCATGTCGCCTCCCGATATTCTTCGCTGGGGCGTTGCGGCGGGTGCGGCCAACGCAGCGGTATTCGGCGCAGGCTTTTGCACGCGCGAGCAGATTGGGGCGCTGGTGCCAAGGGTAGTGGTACGAAAAAACGAGTAGGCGAACAAGGTTCTTTAGCGAGCGCCCAGCGAGGTGGACGGGTGTCATTGCGAGCCGCGAGGCGGCGAAGCACTCTCCAACAAGAGCGGGAGATTGCTTCGGGTGCCGATGCCCCCTCGCAATGACACGCAGACGGCTCAGCAGGAGCCTCGCCCTCCACCAGCCCCCGGTTAGTGGTTACAACTTGATCGCTGTAGATTTCGATGCCTGGCGCACCTCGTCTGCAGTGACCTCGCGTCCCAGCTGGTCGGACAGGTAAATGCCCTCGCTGATGAGCATGGTCGCCAGGGCGATTTCGGCGGTTGGCAGCAGCTCTACCCGTCCCTGCAGTGCAGCAATCCAGTGATGCTGCGGCGAGTCGTAAGCATCGGTATTTTCGAACAGTTGGTGCCACCGCCAGTCTGCGCTGTTGAGGTCGAAGGTGGCGTTCATCTCCATGTCGGCGACGGTGGTATAGTAGCCGAACGGGTTCAGCCGAATGCCACCTCTGGAGCCGACGATGCTGCTGCCTTCGAAGCCGTCGAGGTGAATCGCCCATGCCTCGATGATGTCTATGGTAACTCCGTCGGCGCATTTCACGAAGCCCAGTCCGAGCTCCTCCACGTCGTAGCCGCTAATTTCACGACGGCGGGGGTCCATGTCTGTTTCCTGATAGACCTTTCCGCTGATGCGCTCCACCTTTGGCAGCCCGAGCAGGTACAGCACCTGCGCGATGTGGTACACGCCCATATCGTATAGCGCACCACCCGCCGCGACCGCCTTTTGCACAAAGGACGCCGTTCCGTAGCCGTCCACGTACGGTCTACCTCGTCGGCGAAATCCCGTCGAGCGAGCGTGGTACAGCTTGCCCAGGTAGCCCTCGTCAATCAATCGCTTAGCGGCTTTGGTCTCTTTGGAATAGAGGGTTGCCAGCTGGATAGAGAGTTTCTTACCGGTGCGCTTTGCCGTTTCGTACATCGCCAGCGCATCAACGTATGCGCCCGCCATGGGCTTCTCGCAATACACGTGCTTACCAGCCTGCAGCGCCTCGATGGTCACCGGCGCGTGCAGGTTATTGTGCAGGCAGACGTCGACGGCGTCGATATCATCGCGCTCCAGCAGCTTGCGAAAGTCGGTGGTCGTGTACGGAATGTGGTATTCTTCGGCAACACGTTGCAATTCCGCTTCGTTAATGTCTGCAGCGGCAACTATCTGCGCTCCCGGTATCTGCGCGTACTGGCGCAGATGGCTCTTGCCAATCTGCCCCACGCCAATCATTCCAATCCGTATCGGTTGCATCTCGCTTCTCCTGTGAGCTATACTTTGTTATCACATTCTACTCGGTTCCGAAGATTCCTTGCCAGCTGTCCATCTGAGCGGAGGAAGACACGTTCTGGAAGGGGGAGAAAAACGCTATGGCAGTACGGATACCCGTCGTGCTAACGGTTGGGCTATGGGTGGTACTTACCACGGGATGTCTCACGGCACAGCGTCAGGAACCTTCGCCCAGCGCGAGAGTAGATACGTCGGCACAGCCACAACAGCAAGGCATGCGCGGTCCCAATGTTCCCGCCTTCTGGGTACGACCGGGCTATCGCGTGGACCTGGTCGCAGAGGGCATCGAGAACACCCGCTTCGTGGAGTTCGACGACCGCGGCACCCTGTATCTGAGCCGTCCTCAGAAGGGCGATATCCTCGCTCTGCGCAAGCGTGGCGACCGCTATGAGGTGGTGAACACCTTTGTCAGCGGCTACCCAACCGTTCATGGGATGCACTTTGCAGACGGATGGCTGTGGTTTACACAGACCGGCGCGATTCACAGGGCGCAAGACCGCGACGGCGACGGGAAAGCGGATGAGGTGGTCACCGTCATACCTGAAGGCTCTTTGCCCCGAGGTGGAGGACACTGGTGGCGTTCGATACTCGTCACCGACCAGTATATTTACACCTCCATCGGTGATGCGGGCAATATCAACGATGAGACCGAAACGGAACGGCAGAAAATCTGGCGGTTTCGGAAAGACGGAACCGGCAAAACGTTGTTTGCCAGCGGAATCCGCAACACGGAGAAATTGCGTCTGCGTCCGGGAACGCAGGAGGTTTGGGGTGTAGACCATGGCAGTGACTGGTTTGGGCGACCTCTGGGCGAGCGAGCGGGTTTCCAGCCGGTCACCGACTTTAACCCGCCGGACGAGTTGAACCACTATGAAGAAGGCAAGTTCTACGGGCATCCTTTCATTGTCGGCAACCGGGTTCCCCGAATCGAATATCAGCAGCGGCAGGATATCCTGGAGCTTGCCGCCAAAACCGAGCCCCCCGCGTGGTCGTTTGGCGCGCATTGGGCGACGAACGGATTCACGTTTCTGACGAAAACGCATTTTCCGGGTCATCAGGGGGACATGTTCGTTGCCTGCCGTGGTTCGTGGAACCGGAGCATCCCTGACGGCTATCGCGTCGAGCGGGTGCTGTTTGACCCGGTGACAGGCAGACCTTACGGTAGCCTGACCATTGTCAAAACGCTCTCTGCGGATAATCAGGTAATGGCACGACCTGTAGACTGTGCCGAGGCGCCTGATGGTAGCGTGGTTTTCACCTGCGATACCACGAACCGAATCTACCGCATCTCGTGGGTGGGGCAGGAGGATAAGAAGACAGGAGGAGCTGATGAGCAGAAGCGGTAGTCTTTTCATCTTCACCGTTGTGTGGGGCGCGGTGGTGGTGTGGGCAGCGGCGCTACAGCCCGCTCCATTGCGCGTGGTCGAAACTTACGAGAAGCAATGCAGTTCATGTCATGGGCAAGAGGGAGCGATGTTCGAGCCGGGCTTCGAGAAGAAGTATGCTACCGCTGGTAACCTGCGGGAAATGGTAGAGACGATGCCGGGCGTTTCAGCGATGCGCAGTGATCAGGTAGATGCCCTGGTGGCATATGTCCGTTCTATCAGCAGGGGGGAGGCGTACCTTGTCTGGACGGATGTGAGGTCCAGAGTTGTGGAAGGAGAGGTTGCTCCCCGCAGTGCATCTGTTCGTGCTACCGCACGCGGGAAGCCTTTAGCTGTGACGCGCCCGACGCCAAACCGCTGGCGTGTGGAGATTCCTTCCGGGCTGAAGATAGAGGACGTTCAGATAACCGCACGGCTTCGGGCGAAGACATCCGTCTTGATACTGAAGCAGAGTTCGTATACGCACGTGCGGTAGTTGCGTAAAATTCTCTTAATTTTGCGGTGTAATCCCTTGACAAAGATGTGGAATCGATGTACTGTATAGATGTGAGGACCCGACCCGGCGTTAAGACCGGGCTACGGAGCCTAGAGGGGGTTTGCCTGCCCGAGCTGAAGTCGAGAGGCGGGAGGTTTCCCGTCCGGCTTGGTTCGGTACCTGCCCCGCCCTCTCCGGTGTGAAAGCCCCCCGCTTAGGGGTAAGCCGCTGGATCCAGAGCGCGGAGGTAAGGATTCAACCCCCTCTTCGGTTTTTTTATACTCCTTTTTTCTCCTCCGGCAGCACCACGCGGATATGCAGTTCCTGCAGTTGCTTCTCGTCCACAGGTGCGGGCGCACCGAAAAGCAGGTCCTGTCCAGTAGCGGTTTTGGGGAAGGCGATGACCTCGCGGATGTTCTCGTCATCGGTAAGGAACATCACGAGGCGGTCGATACCGGGCGCGATACCGCCGTGCGGTGGGGCACCGTATTCAAACGCCTCCAGCATGTGTCCGAAACGAGCCTGCGTCTCTTCCTCGCTATAGTTGAGCAGCCGGAACACCTTTTGCTGGATGTCGCGACGGTGGATACGGATGCTACCGCTCGCCCATTCCACGCCGTTGCACACCACGTCGTAACAGGATGCGCGCACGCGGGCAGGGTCGGTATCCAGTAAAGGAATATCCTCGGGGTGAGGCATGGTGAAAGGATGGTGCATTGGGTCCCAGCGCCCTTCTTCCTCGTTCCACTCCACCAGCGGGAAGTCCACAACCCAGCAGAACGCCAGCATATTGGGGTCCAGCAAGCCCAGCCTCTTGCCGAACTCGTTGCGCAGGCGCGAGAGCACGTTGGCTACCACCTTCGGCTGGTCAGCCACGATAGCTACCATATCACCCTCTTGCGCTTCGGTGGCGACGCGAATGGCGTCTATCTCCTCATTGCTCAGGAACTTGGCAACAGGCGAGCGCACGCCCGTCTCCATCCACTGAATGGTAGCCAGCCCCTTCGCCCCGAAGCGGCGAGCAAACTCGGTGATTTCATCTATGTCCTTCCGGCTGTATTGCGCGCCGCCGGGGATGCGAATGGCTTTGACCTGACCACCGCTGTCCAGCACGCTGCGGAAAATCTGTGCCTGTGTTCCTGCCAGCACGGGGGAGACGTCTACGAGCTCCAGCCCGAAGCGTAAATCCGGCTTGTCGGTACCGAAGCGCGCTATCGCTTCGTCGTAGGTCAGGCGGGGCCAGGGCTTAATCATCTTCTTGCTGGACACCGACTCCACCACGAAGATGGTCATCTCTTCAATCAGCTGAAGGATATCCTCTTGCTCCACGAAAGACATCTCCAGGTCCAGCTGGGTGAACTCGGGCTGGCGGTCGGCACGGGTGTCCTCGTCGCGGAAGCACTTGGCTATCTGGTAGTAGCGCTCCACACCACCTACCATCAACAGCTGCTTCAGTTGCTGAGGCGACTGCGGGAGGGCGTAGAAATGCCCCGGATACAGGCGCGAGGGAACCAGATAATCGCGCGCTCCCTCTGGCGTGGATTTAATCAAAATGGGGGTTTCGACCTCGATGAACCCGCGCTCGTTCAGGAACTGGCGCATGAGGTTTACCACCTTATGACGCAGTTCCAGCCGGTAGAACATTTCGGGACGGCGCAGGTCCAGGTAGCGATAGCGCAAGCGGATTGCTTCATCCACTGTCAGGTTCTCGTCCGAAATCTGGAAGGGCAGGGGACGGCAAGTGTTCAGCACCTCCACATCCGATACCAGCACCTCTATCTCGCCGGTAGCCAGTTTGGGGTTCTCCAGCCCTTCCGGTCGGCGACGGACTGTTCCCCTCCGACTGCCAGCACGTATTCGGCACGTACCGTCTCGGCAAGCGCGTGCGCCTGTGGGGCGGTACTGGGGTCGAACACCACCTGTACCAGCCCGGTGCGGTCGCGCAGGTCAATGAAGATGAGTCCTCCATGGTCGCGGTTGCGGTGCACCCATCCGTTGAGTATCACCCGTTGTCCAACATGCTCTGGGCGCAGTATTCCACAAAAATGCGTGCGTTTCCAGCGTTGCAAAGGTCAAAACCTCCCCATGATGCTGACTGAAGCAGCATTATTATACACTGCATCATTTCCCGATGCAAAAATCGCTGAAGATACGCTCCACGATGTCTTCGGTGACCGTTTCGCCCGTAATCAGCCCGAGGGCGTCCAGTGCGCCGCGCAGGTCTACGGAAATCAGCTCAGCGGGCAACGTAGATTGCGCGCTCTGTAATGCCTGCTGGAGGCTATCTATCGCCCCCTGCAGAGCAATCTGATGGCGTTCGTTGGTTACCACAGCTCCTTCGGGAGTCAGCCAGTCGCTGCCCAGTAGACGCTCGCCGATGGTATCCACCAGTTGTTGCAGGTTCCAGCCCGTCAACGCGCTGACCGCGAGCGCGGGGGACGAAAGTTGTTGTGCAAGGTCGGCGAGAGCCTGCTCGGAAAGCAGGTCACATTTGTTCCACACCAGCAGGCTGCGCTCTGGCGGAACGCGACTCAGTAGCCGCCTGTCCTCTTCAGTAAAGCCCTCCGGCGCGGAGATCAGGAACAGGATAAGGTCGGCATCCTGCAAGGAGCGGTGTGTGCGCTCTACTCCGAAGCGTTCCACCAAATCCTCGGTATCGCGCAAGCCAGCGGTGTCCCATAGCTGCACCGGAATACCGTGTATCTGGATACTTTCCTTAATCACGTCGCGCGTGGTGCCCGGGATGTCGGTGACGATGGCGCGATCTTCGCCCAGCAGGGCGTTCATCAGGCTGGACTTCCCCACGTTCGGTCGTCCCGCGATAACTACCATCGCCCCTTCGCGGGTGAGGCGTCCGTAGCGGGCGGTAGCCAGCAGGCTCTGGCAGCGTGCAATCAACTGGCGCAGCTGTTCGCTCAAGTAGCCATAGTCTATCTCGCCGATATCGTCGGAGAAGTCCAGGTAAGCTTCTACTTGTGCGAGCACGCCCACCAGTTCGTCGCGGATAGCGTGGATGGCATGGGAAAGTTCACCTTCGTGCTGTCGCATGGCAAGGCGCTGTGCGCTCTCCGTGCGGGCGCGAACGAGGTCAGCCACCGCTTCTGCTTGCGCGAGGTCCAGCCGTCCATTGAGGAAGGCGCGGAGGGTGAACTCGCCGGGTTGGGCGAGGCGCGCGCCGTGTTGCAGGGTCAGATTCAGCACGCGACGAAGCAACACCATCCCGCCATGACAGCTGAACTCCACCACGTCTTCGCCGGTATAACTGCGCGGAGCGCGGAAGGTCAGCAGTAGCGCGCGGTCTACGTGTTCGCCCGTGTCGGGATCTACGATAGTGCCGACGTAAATGCGGTGGCTTTGAATCTCCGCCGGGAGCGGGGTGAACATTTTCCGGGCTATCTCGAAAGCCTGTGCACCGCTGAGTCGCACGATACCGATACCGCCTTCACCGGGCGGGGTGGCGATTGCGGAGATGGTATCGCTGGAAGGCAACATCGCGGACCCTCAAGAGGATAAAATGGCGGAGCGGGTGGGATTCGAACCCACGAGGCACGTTTTGCGCGCCCACACGCTCTCCAGGCGTGCGCCTTAGACCACTCGGCCACCGCTCCCCGCAAAGCAATTATATCACATCCGGCAAAAGCGTTCAATGTGCGCAGGGCTGGTGCTGTCAGGGTAAGCATAACACCAGCCCCCGAGGATTCAGGAACGCACCATCAGGGTCGCCGGGTAGTTCGAGCCAGCCAGCGGCATGGTGCGAATGGTGACCGTGCGCTTTTGATTCGGCTGCAGGCGAATACGGGTAATGGAGAACTCATTGGGCGGAAAGGCACGGGGCACACCGCGCACTTCGCTCCCAATGACGAACACGCCTCCTGCCTCGCCGCCGCTGGGCTCGAAGGCGAGCTCTACGTCGCGCACCTTGTCGGTGGGATTTACCAGCTCCACGCGAACCTCGTAGATAACACCGTAGTTGCCGTCCAGTTTGCGTTGCTGGTTATGGTTGCGCACCGCCTGCTCGCCAATGCGGATGAATTGCCAGCGCTGCCCAATCAAATAAGTAGCGGTCAGCACTTTGTGGCTGGTGGGATAGATGTGGTCATTGCCGGTGATTTGACGGCGTTCCTCGGCGGTCAGCGGGCGGGGTGGGGTAAATCCCCAAGCCATCGTCGTTCCCAGCAGGGGGAGAGGCTGATTCTGGTACGCCTGCATAGAGACCTTCACCACGCAGGGTGCAGACGGCTGCGCGCCCTCGACGGGCAGCAACCTCATCTGCAGCACGCCGCTGGCGGTGTCCAGTGGGCGAATCTTTTGAGCCAGCAGCACGACCTTGCTTTGTGCGGGAACGGCGACAGTGTGCCCGATGTTGTTCACCAGGGCGCGCAGGAACAGTTCGCCTGCCACGTAGCCAACGCGCACGGTATCCCGCATCGGAGAGCTCGCTGCGCCGAGCACATGCACCGTGCGGGGTGTATCGGTAGGATTGAGCAGTTCGATCTGCAGCAGACCGTGCTGCGCCATGCCGTTCATGTGGTGGTAGAGAAGGCGTGCCCCCTGCGCCTCTGTCATCTCGCCGGTAAATAGGGTCTGGGGCTTTTGGACGCGCTCGGGGTCGTTACTCACCATCAGCAGTACCGGTTCGCCTGAAGTCAGGGGGCGGTTCACCACGGTAAGTTTCACTTCCTGTTCGCGAGGGATATAGCCTGAACCAACAGCGCGAACCTGCACGCTGGCAGTGGTAGACTGCCCCACATCGGGCACGGAGCTCAACCGAACGGGAGAAGCAAGCCGCACCTCCGCACCGGGTTCCAGCTGCGCCGAGCGCGCCACCGCCGACTCCACCGCTTGCCTGACGAAACTCGCCGGCAGGTCCATTCCGGTAACTACCACCGGCTCGGCTACCTTCACCTCGCCAGCGTACTTGCGTACGGTGACCATCAGAGGAACGGATAGCTCCCCAACGGAGACAAGCACCCGCTCGCGTCCTACCGCCCGTCCGGTAATGCGAACGGTGCGCCCGTCGCCGATGACCGCCGGGTCGGTTACCCCATCGTCCGGTGCTCCCGTAGGGGCGACCACCGCGGTGCCCTCCAGCCAGCCGTTGATTCGGACGGTGCGCGACTCGCCGAGCGGCACCAGCAGCTCGTTGGTGCTGAGGCTGAGCGGTGGGATAGAGAGGCAGTGTCGCAACGAGCTTGCCCACGTTTGCGCCAGACGCAGCGGAGTGGTTCCGGCAGCATGGGCGTCGGCGCGGGTGGCGTAGAGCAGGACACCGCCACCGATGGTTACTACCGCTCTGCGCCTTTCGGCTTTAACACCTACATGACGCGCTCCCAGCCCGCGAGCGATAGCGGCTTGGAGCCGCTCTGCGGCGATTTGCGCCCGGCGATCCGGGGTAAGGTCGCCGTTTGAGACGCGTACGCGGATGGCTGTAGCGCGGTTCACGATCAGCGTGCTACCCTTGACCTCCACACGAGGCGAAAGTTGTGCGTGTGCGGTGAGTGCTACGAACAGTACTGCGAACAGAGTGGCAACAGATTTACACATACTCCCCTGTACCATTTTCATCTCCTGACGCGGTCTACTCCTGATGATGATTTTCGGCAATCAAGCGCAGAATCTCGTCGCGCTGGGG
>VSSL01000597.1_pt1 | contig 10898 bp, 11 predicted proteins | sample 4557531 | NCBI WGS metagenome assembly VSSL01 (sample SAMN10986726, study PRJNA523729) | hot springs metagenome | isolation source: hot springs | place: India:Timba, Gujarat | collected 2018-05-31 | reverse complement strand
TGAGGAACCGGGAGGGGCTTTCCGAAAAGAGGGCCACGTCGTTCCTCGCGACGCGGTCCAGCGGCATGTCCGCGAGCGCGACCTCAGCCCCGAATCCGCCCGCAAAGGCGCTTTCCGCAAGGGCTATTCCGAGGCCGCCGTCCGAGAGATCGTGGCAGGAAGCGACGAGACCCTCCCGTATAGCCAGGTGCAGTTGGCGGTAATACGAAATGACCGAGCGCGGATTTAGGACCTTGGGGACTTTGTTTCCTATGAATCCTTTTTGGGCAAAGTATTCGGAGCCCCCTGTTTCGTCGGAGGTGACGCCAAGGATGTAAATGTCATCGTTGGGCGCCTTGAAATCCGACGATACAGATCGCCGGATGTCTGGAACGATCCCCAGCGCGGTGAAGAGCACAGTGGGGGGGATGGATATTTTGGTGTCCCCGATGGTGGTAATCGTTTTTTCATGCTATCTTTGCCGGAAATACAAGGGATGCCGTATGCGGTGGTGATGTCGTACAAGGCCTGGTTGGCCCTGACGAGCTGCGCCAATTTGTAATGCCGTCGGGAGTTTTTTTCCGAGTGCACAGGGTCGCACCAGCAGAAGTTGTCGAGGCCGGCTGTTTGATCGGGGTCGGCGCCCACGGCAACGATGTTCCTCATGGCTTCGTCGATGACTGCGGCCATCATCCAATACGTATCGATGTCCGAGTATCGGGGAGCGATGCCGCACCCGATCGCCACGCCTCTGAACCGACCGGCAACCGGGCAGATCACCGCGGCGTCTGCCGGACCATCCTCCTGTTCTCCGACGAGGGGTTTGATGATTGTCCCGGCCTGCACTTCGTGATCGTATTGCCGAACGAAAAACTCTTTGGAGCAAATGTTCCAGCGCACGAGGAGCTGCTTCAACTCCGACGTAAGGTCGTTGGGGCAGTCGAACGAGGGTTCCTCATGGACGGGCTGCTGCCATCGAGCTTCGAGCCTCATCTGGGGCAGGCCGTTGTGGAGAAAATCCAAGGGCAATAACACGGCGGGTTCTTTTTCCCACCACACCGAAAAGAATCCGTCGTCCGTAAATTCCCCGAGGTCTGTGGCTTCGACGTCCATCTGACGGGCGAGTTCGAGGAATGCCGTCACTTTTTCAGGGGGGACTGCGACCGTCAGTGCGCTCTTGAGCCTCGGAGAGCAAGACCTCCCATGGCTGCAACCCGTGATATTTCAAGGGCGCTCGATGGATGAACAACCGGGGCGCCGCCCGCTTCACGAGCCATTTCTCCTGCCGAGGAAGAAAGGCCGCCGGCGCCGTTATCGGTGATGGATGTATAGAGCCCGCGATCCCTGGCGACCAGGAGAAAATCGGTCATCCTCTTTTGGGTGATAGGGTCCCCTATTTGGACTGCGCTGACCGGCGAACCTTCGTGGAGTTCTTCCGATGAAAAGGTTGCGCCATGGATGCCGTCCTTTCCGATCCGGCCGCCGGTCATGATGATGTGATCCCCAGGACGCGCCTGCTTGATGTGGGCTGGCTTGCCGTGGATCCGCGCGGGCATGATCCCTGCGGTGCCGCAATAGACCAGGGGTTTCCCCAGATAGCGTTCGTCGAAGACCACCGCGCCGTTGACCGTGGGGATGCCGCTCTTGTTGCCGCCATGCTCGACGCCTTCTCGCACGCCTTCGAGGATGCGTCGGGGATGGAGAAGACGCGGAGGCAACGTCCCAGTGAAGTCAGGCGGCGCAAAACAAAACACATCGGTATTGAAAATCAACGCGGCGCCCAAACCAGTGCCGAAAGGATCCCGGTTGACGCCGACAATGCCGGTCAACGCCCCGCCGTACGGGTCGAGCGCCGAAGGAGAATTGTGCGTCTCCACCTTCATCACGAGGTTCCAGTCGTCGTCGAAGCGAATGACGCCGGCGTTGTCTCGAAAGACCGACAGGCAATAGTCATTCTCTCCCAGGCGGCGCCGTATCGATTCCGTGGCGCCCTGGATATACGTGGGAAACAAACCATGGATTTCCGTCCTGCTCGCGCCGTCCCAATAGTCGATCACGGCATTGAAGATCTTGTGCTTGCAATGCTCTGACCATGTCTGAGCCAGGACCTCCAACTCGCAATCCGTGATCTCTGGGCCCAGCCCGACACGCTGACGCGTTTGTTGAAACTCTTGGCCGCGAAAAAAATCCCGTATCGCAACCATCTCGTCCAGACTGAGCGCGAGCACGCCTTCTTTGCTGAGCGCGATGAGTTGCTCAGGCGATACTTCCAATGATATCCGTCTTATCACTGCGTGGGCTTGTTGGGCGACCCGAGGCGCAACGCGAAGAAACCGATCTTCGCCTCGCTGAAATACGCGCCATGTCTGGATGAGCTCATTGGCGAGCATGTCCCGGGCGAGAGATTCGACTTGACTGCGAGGAATGGCCCCTGTGATGAAATATATCTTGCGGGAATAGACGCCTTCGTCTGGCGAGAAGGAACAGTCGAGGGTGCGTTGTATGGCTTCCCGAGCCGTGCGGGCCACGTTGTCGGTGACGCCCGGCTTGAAGCCCACCTCGATAACCCAATCGTATTCCACAGGGAGCGGTTCATCTATAGCTGCGTCGTGAATGACAGGGTCTTGGAATACCTCAGTTGCGATGAGATGGAGTTCGTCAGGGCTCATATCCCGTTCGATGAGATATGCATCCGCGACGCGTACATCCTGGGGATGTATGTCCAAGTGCAGCGCAGCGCGTGACGCCACTTTGCGGCCCATTGGGTCGGGTACGCGTTTTTTGAGACAAACCTCTATGCGATGAATCATTGGCAGTCCTTGGTGCGTAGTTCTCGAAACCGTTCTGGCGAGCCGACGCCCGCGGCGGCGCGCTATTGATCTCCTGAATGAAGGAAGATGCGCGCGTCCACCGCAACCGCGCCCGCAGGCGAAACGATAAGAGGATTTATATCGATAGATTGGATTTCAGGAAAGTGCGTCATGAGATCCGCGACCCTCACGATTGCATCCCTTAAGGCAGGGCGATCCACGGCCGGTCTGCCCCTGACGCCGGAGAGTATTTCCGAGCCGGGCAATTCGTCGATCATTTCATCCACGTCGGCCCAGGTGACCGGCGCCATCCGCAGCACGCCTTTGGCAAAGATTTCCACAAACAGGCCTCCATGTCCCAGGAGGGCCATTGGGCCGAACTGCGGATCGCGTTTGCCGCCGACAATCAATTCATACGCGTCCACTTGTCGAGGGACCATTTTCTGAACGAGGATTCTGAAGGCGTCGCGGGAGTCCATGGCCGCAAATCGGTCAAACATCGCCCGGCATGCGCGCTCCAAGGACACTGCATTTTCGAGATTCAGCATGACCGCGCCTCGATCGGACTTATGTGAGATGTGGGGGGAGATAGCCTTTACTGCGTACGGGCCTTCCAGGTTTTGCAGACATCCTCCAATTCATCGACGCGTTTGAGCACGGCCATGGCTGGCGTGGCAAACCCGGCGTGCGCGATGATGCGCAGCGCCTCATGGAGGAGCGGAGAGCGCCGCTGCGCAAGGCACGCGTCCAAATATTCTCGGATGGCAGGCCTTTGGGGCGGTGGATTTGGCGAGGCGTATTCATGTTGTCTTGCCACGAAGCGCCGCCTCTGTTCATGACGGAGCGCGGCGTCTAAGGCGCGCACAGCCCGTTCAGGACTCAAGAAGATGGGGAACTCGAGCTCTTTGTGAAGGTTCGAGACCTCAAAGGGTTCCGTGGCCACGCACAGGGCGACTGGTTTGCCGTATTCGTGGGCCATGGCCGCGGCAGAGCGCAGCAACCGCCGGGAGGACGCGCCTTCAATGGCCGCAAAATACGTGTGGACGAGCAGCACGCCGTCGTACGCATCCTCTTGGAGGATGCGGCGAATAATCTTGGCGTACACGTCAAAATCGAAGAGATCGCCAAGGTCCAGAGGGTTGGTGAGTTTGATGACGTCTGCCCTCATGTGTTTTCTAATTTCCTGCAAGAGGTCGGGGCTGGGCGCGGGCAGATTGAAGCCATAGGTGTAGGCCGCATCAGCGGCTATGACCGCGTGGCCGCCTGATCGGGACACGATGGCGAGGTTTCTTCCGGTCATGGGAGGGAGCTGGAGGATCTTCACAAAATCCAGGTAAGACTGCATGTCACGGAATCGGGCGACGCCCACTTGGTGGAGCGCTGCATCGACGACTTGATCGTCGTTGGCCAGCGCTTCAGTGTGCGACTGGGCTATGACTCGGCTGAGGGCGCCGATGTTGGCCTTGTGAACCACGATGGGTTTGGGCGATCTGCGCCCCAACTCGGCGAAACGCCGCCCGTCCTTGATGGATTCGACATATAGGCAGATCACCTTGGTTTCGGGGTCCTCGATCAGGTATTCCACAAGGTCGCTCTCATCCACGTCCAATTTGTTGCCTATACTGGCAAACTTGCTGTATCCGAGCTGCTCGCTGTCGAACATGTTGAGGAAACTCAAGGCCACTCCGCCGCTTTGTGCCACAATGCCGACGCCGCCTTTTCGAAATACGTTGCGCAATGTGGGAAACGGCGTCGCCAATCCGTTGGACGCGTTGATGAGCCCAATGCAGTTTGGGCCGATGAAGCGGATGCCGTACTGGCTCGCGATCTTCCGCAGTTGGGCCTGCAAGTCCCGTCCAGCGTCGCTGAACTCCCCGAAACCGCCGCTTTCGATGATCACTCGCCGAATGCCCTTTTTGCCGCACGCTTCCAGGATGGAAGGGACGGTCTTTGCTGGGGTCAAAATAATCGCCAGGTCGATGGGATCTTCTATTTCCTCGAGCCGCGGGTGGATTTTTCTTCCGAAGATAACGCCTCCGTCCAGGCCTACGAGATGGACAATACCGTTAAACTGAAATTCCAACAGGTTTCGGGCAATTTCCTTGCCGAGGTTCGAGGGAACCGTTGACACGCCGATCACGGCTACGGAAGATGGATAGAAAAAATCCTTCATATTGGTTTTACTCCTGTTCATGCGGCTGCGTTTGAGGCTAGAGACGCGGAAAGCCTCGTTATGATCTATTGATCGGCGTTGCTCGTCAACCCTCGTAGCCCTTGGGATGTTCGGAAAGCCATTGGAGGACTTCAGCGGCTATTGCTTCGATATCGGAGCGTTGGGGCGTCCAGTCGAGTATTTCCTTTGCAAGGCGCGGGTCGGCCACGAGTTCTGGCGGGTCTCCCGGACGCCGGGGCCCGATTTTTGGGCGAATGGCGCGGCCGGAGACCTTGGCCACGGCGTCCACCACTTGTTTGTTTGACAAACCCGTCCCGGTCCCCAAGTTGACCTGCAACAGGGGCTCCTTCTCCAGCATTTGCAAGGCCTTGAGATGCGCCTGGGCAAGGTCTGTGACGTGAATGTAATCTCGGATACAGGTACCATCAGGGGTCGGGTAATCGTCTCCAAAGATGGTCAGTTCGCTCTGGAGGCCCAGCGCATACCGCGCCACGTTGGGTATGAGGTGCGTCTCCGGATCGTGATCCTCGCCCCAGGTCAAAGGCAGGCTCGCATCCCGCGGCATTGAAATACCGCAAGGCAGCGGACCGTATGCCATAGGCGCGTTGGTAATCATCGAGCATCCATTCGATGGCCAATTTGCTGCGTCCATACGGCGAAATGGGATTCTTGGGATGGTCTTCTGAGATGGGCAGGCGTTCTGGGACCCCATAGACTGCGCAGGTTGAAGAAAAGACCAACTTGTTATGGCCGGTAGCCCGCATGGCCTCGAGCATCGTAAATGCGGCAATCACGTTGTTTTTATAATACAGAGACGGCTTTTCTACTGATTCGCCCACAAGACAGCTCGCCGCGAAGTGAAAGATCCCGTCGTAGTGATGATCGGAGAGATGCGCTTCGAGGCCGGCCTTGTCCAGGAGGTCGAGATGGACGAAACGATGAGCCCGTATTGCGCCGCGATGCCCCGTGGACAGGTTGTCCATTACCGTGACGTCATAGCCTTGGTTGGAGGCGAACAGGGCAAAATGGGAGCCCACATAGCCCGCGCCGCCGATCACAAGAATCTTGGCCTTGTCCATCGAAAGATCCTCCCCTGTACGCGGCTTGCGCATCTGTATGCCCGGGACGCGGAAGACTCCGCGGCGAGAGCCGACCTGCATGCGCATGCAGTCTGCGTCGAATGAAGAAAAACATAGTAACATTCCGGACTCCGACGAGCAAACGATTCTTTCCTCTCTATGCAGTGGCCTGCAATCGCCGTCAGAACGGCTGGGGCTTCAAGGACGCGACGAAAACGCGACCGGCGCGAGGGACTGTCCACGAAGAAATCGTTGAATATAGTTCGTTCGGGGAGTATGGTAGGAGTTGAGGTATGACGGGCGCATGCATGAGACAAGCTCGGTTCAGAGGAGGTCAAGATGGTATTCGACATTGCTGATGTAAGGGCAAGAGAAATCTTGGATTCTCGAGGCAATCCAACGATCGAGGTTGACGTGATGCTGGATGGCGGGGCAGTGGGAACGGCTGCGATACCTTCCGGCGCCTCCACAGGAGAAAAAGAGGCCGTGGAACTGCGGGACGGCGACCCAAAGCGTTATGGAGGCAAAGGGGTCCTCAAGGCAGTCGAGAATGTGATGCAAGAGATTCGCCCTACCGTAGTGGGGATGGACGCCTTCGATCAAAAAGCCCTTGACGCGGCGTTGATTGAACTCGACGGGACGAAGAACAAGAGCAAACTAGGGGCGAACGCGATACTTGGGGTGAGCGTGGCCACGGCGAAGGCGTGCGCAGTGGAACTCGGCGTCCCTTTGTATCGTTACATCGGCGGCGTCGGCGCGAATCGTCTGCCCGTACCGATGATGAACATACTCAACGGCGGAGCCCACGCAGACAACAATGTGGATATCCAAGAGTTCATGATCGTTCCCCTTGGCGCATCGTGCTTCCGAGAAGGGCTACGCATGGGAGCGGAAATCTTTCATACCTTGAAAAAGGTTCTCAAGGCAAAGGGACTGAGTACGTCTGTTGGGGACGAAGGGGGATTTGCGCCAAACCTCGATTCCAACGAAGAAGCCCTGGAAGTCATTATGCTCGGCATCCGAGAGTCTGGATACCAGGCGGGCAAGGACGTGTTCCTGGCGTTGGATCCGGCGGCGAACTCATTCTACAAGGATGGGTATTACAACTTGGCGGCTGAATCGTCAAAGAAGACGTCAGAAGAGATGATTAGTTTTTACGAGAACCTGATCAAGAAATATCCCATCATCAGCCTGGAGGATGGCTTGGCTGAAGACGACTGGGACGGCTGGAAACTGCTTACCGAACGGCTCGGAAAGAAAATACAGATCGTGGGAGACGACATATTCGTCACGAACATCGAGCTGCTGCAAAAGGGCATAGACATGGGCGTGGCAAACTCGATTCTCATCAAACTCAACCAGATCGGAACGCTCAGTGAAACCCTCGAGACGGTGAACCTCGCCTGCAACAATGGGTACACGTGCGTGGTATCCCATCGGAGCGGAGAAACGGAAGACACGACCATTGCAGATTTTGTGGTGGGGATAGGCACGGGTCAAATCAAGACGGGCTCTGCGTCGCGGACCGACAGAATTGCAAAGTACAACCAGCTTTTGAGGATAGAAGAATCTTTGGGAGAGAGCGCGGTGTATGGCGCTCCTGGTTTGCTGCGCTGAATCGTGGACAGTTCTTGGAACAGGGGAGGGTTGCGCCGATTCATTCCAGAATAGCCCCTGTTCCAAGTGAATCCGCGGCTGAGCGGGGATGGCGACGAGGGGACAAGCGGGCGCAGACGGTAGGAGGTAGGGATGGCTGAAACGCGCGTTCAGAAGACGTTTGCCGAAATTAACAGGAAGATCAAAGAGGGGAAGGCCGTGGTGGTGACCGCGGACCAGATGACGCATATCGTTCGGGACCATGGGCCAGTAGAAGCCGCGCGAAAAGTGGACGTGGTGACCACCGGAACGTTCGGCATCATGTGCTCGTCGGGCGCGTTCCTGAATTTTGGGCATACCACCCCACGCATTCGCGCGAGCAAGGTGTATATCAACGGCGTCGAAGCCTATGCGGGCGTCGCCGCGGTGGACTGCTACATTGGCGCGACCCAGACTCGGGAGGACGATCCGCTCAACAAGGTTTTTCCCGGGCGTTTTCGGTATGGGGGCGGACATGTGATAGAAGACCTCGTCGCCGGCAGGGAAGTTTTGTTGCAAGCGTCTTCGTACGGCACTGACTGCTATCCCAACAGGTCGCACGAAGCAAAGATGCGACTCGATGACTTTGTGGACGCGTTTCTTTTGAGCCCGCGAAACTGCTATCAGAATTACAATTGCGCCATCAACTTGTCCCAAAAGACCATTTACACGTACATGGGGGTGTTGCGGCCGGAGGCATCCAACTGCACGTATTCGACCGCAGGTCAATTGAGCCCTCTCTTGAACGATCCCTATTATCGCACCATAGGCGTTGGCACGAGGATTTTTTTAGGGGGCGGCCTTGGGTACATCATAGGGCCTGGCACCCAACACAATCCCCACGTAGAGCGGTCGCCAAACGGCGTTGTCATGGGCGGCGCGGGGACTCTTGCCGTGCGCGGGGACCTGAAACACATGTCCCCAAGCTTTCTCAGGGGCGCTTCTATCATCGGCTATGGATGCTCCCTGTGCGTCGGCATCGGCATTCCCATTCCCATCCTGGACGAAGAAATGGCTCGATTTACCGGCGTCTCCGATGACGACATACTCATCCCCGTGGTGGATTATGGGCTGGACTATCCCCAGGGCAAAGGCCATCCACTCGCCTATCTCACCTGCAGTCAATTGAAGACGGGAGAAGTGGAGGTCAACGGCAAGAAAGTCACCTCGTCTCCCCTGTCCAGTTATTCCAAGGCGCTCGAGATTGCGGCGATCCTCAAGGAATGGATCGAGTCCGGGCGTTTTCTCCTCGGGGAGCCGCAAGACACGTTGCCTTCGGTATCATAGGAGGCAAAGAGTTGCTGGGGAACATCGTCTTAGAATACCAGCCGAGGACGTATCGGGATTACCGCGATGCAGGCCGTTTTTGCACGTTTCGCGTCACGGTGGAGACCACTGACCTGTACGTGAAGGCGCTCCGTCGACTTGAACGAGAGACCGAAGAATTGGTCCGGGAATGTCGGGGTCAAATAGAGGCGGCGATTGCCCGGCGGCCAGAGTTTCTTTCCAGCCTCACGCCTCTTGAAGAAGACCCGCGAGACAGTCCTGCAGCGATGCGGATGATTAGGGCGGCGATCAAGGCAGGCGTCGGTCCCATGGCTGCAGTGGCGGGCGCGGTTGCAGAATTCGTCGGGAGGGCTTTATTGGCCCTGTCCCCAGAGATCATCATTGAAAATGGCGGAGACATATTTGCCCGGGTGGACACGCCATTCGTCTGCGGTCTTTTCGCCGGCGCCTCCCCATTTAGCAATAGAGTCGGGTTGAAGATCGAGCCGACTGGTTTGCCGGTGGGGAATCTGTACGTCGTCCGCGACGGTAGGGCCCTCGCGGTCGTTTGGCAGGGCGGACGCCGCGGTGGTGGTTTCATACGACGCGGCCCTTGCAGACGCGGCGGCGACTGCGTTGGGGAATCGTATTCAAGGGCATGCGGATCTCCGCAAGGGAGTTGAATGGGCTATGACAATACCTGGCGTCACGGCCGCGGTTGCTGTCCTCCATGACAAAATGGCCGCATTGGGAGACATCGAATTAACGCCCGTATCGCCGTGAGATCGAGGGAAATTATTTGGCTTGTGGGAAAGGTTCAAGCCGCGAGGAAGAGACTATGGCATCGAAAAATGTATTACTGATTTTCAAGTCAAGCATTATGTATAAGCCGGTGATTTACCGCCTGGCCAAAGACTTTGACCTTGTCTTCAACATCCTCGAGGCCAAGATACTACCTCGCCGAGAAGGACGCATTCTCCTTGAACTCAGGGGCTCGGAGTCGGCCATCGACGAAGGCATCAAGTTCCTGGAAGCCCACCAGGTCGTTGTGGAAATGCTTGCTGACAAGGTCTGGCGAGAAGATGAAAAGTGCACACATTGCGGCGCGTGCACCGGCCTTTGCCCTACCGGCGCCCTGCGCATCGAGGTACCCGAGATGAAGGTCGTCTTTGAGGTGGAAAAGTGCGTGGCATGCGGCATGTGCGGCCTCGCCTGTCCTTTTGGCGCAATGAAAGATATCAAACTGTTCGACCCCTTTGCCGAAGGCCGCGCAGGTTCTTGAGCCTTTGGGAAGAAAATTGTGTTTTGCGAGCCTAGCGTCTCCGGGGGCTGTTTCGGCGGGAACACGGCGGGGGCGTAAAATTGTATTGAAAATGGCTCGATTGTAAGCTAGTGTGAACCAATCACGGAAAAGACTCAATGGGAATGAATCTTATGAGGAGGGATGGAGCAATGGCGTCTCGGATTTTCAACTTCAATCCAGGGCCGGCCGCGCTTCCGTTGTCAGTTCTGGAGGAGGCACGGGAGGAGTTCGTCGATTTCAAAGGGTCTGGTATGTCGGTGATGGAGATCAGTCACCGGTCTGCACTCTTCGAGGACATACTCAACGACGCGGTGGCCAGAATCAAGAGGTTGCTCACGCTGGGCGATAATTTCAAGGTCCTGTTTCTCCAAGGGGGAGCGAGCACACAGTTCGCTATGGTCCCCATGAATCTCATCCCTCCGGGAGCGTCGGCCGATTACATCAACACAGGGACATGGGCGACGAAAGCCATCAAAAGAGGCGAAATCTTACAGAAGCCCCACAAGGTGATCGCATCGAGTAAAAGATAGAGATTTCAAGTGACATTCCCCAAGACATTCCAGGTGTCCGAAATGGAGCGGGCGTACCCTGCACATTCCAACCTTCCAACAAACACCAATGACCAAAAGGGAACGGCCAGGTGGACCAAGATC
>VSSL01000595.1_pt1 | contig 10902 bp, 10 predicted proteins | sample 4557531 | NCBI WGS metagenome assembly VSSL01 (sample SAMN10986726, study PRJNA523729) | hot springs metagenome | isolation source: hot springs | place: India:Timba, Gujarat | collected 2018-05-31 | reverse complement strand
TGAATTTGTTAAAGAGTTAAAGAAAGCTGATATAAAAGGAAAACCACCTGTGATTGTTTTAAGCAGTGATATTGACAGAACAATCGCTACAGATTATCACGAACTTGGAATTGAATTTGTTTTCCAGAAACCGGTTAATCTTAGTAGCTTTAAGCAGGCGTTGAAAAGGCACTTCATAAGGGATTATCTATCAACTGACTCTGAGAAATTATTATTTCTTTTATACAACAAAAAAGGCGAGTTATTCACTCGCCTTTTCTGATTTTTATAGATTCAATTACTACTTGACAAGCATCATTTTACGGGTTAATGAAACACCATTAGTTTCCAAAGTATAGAAGTACATTCCGCTTGCCATGTTTGGCGCACCGAATTTTACTTCATAAGTGCCAGCAGTTTGTTCCTGATTAACCAAAGTTACAACCTCCTGACCAAGTATATTATAAACTTTTAGCGAAACAGGACCTTCTTTAGGCAAACTATATCTTATTGTTGTTACAGGGTTGAATGGATTAGGATAGTTTTGTTCGAGAACATAAGTTGCAGGAACAACATCACTAATCTGATCAACTGAAGAAGTGAAATCACCGAAACGATTATTGATAACAATTAATCCACCAGGTGCCTGGAATAAGAATAATCTGTGGTTCTGACCGAATCCAGCTTCATTATCAAGTGGATTTGAACCACCATTAACAGTATCAGCGCCAGGATACATAACACCAAATTTATAAGCATAATTTCCGGCATTTGTTCCGGCTGGAGCAGTAACTGTTATAGTCCATTTGTTTGTTTGAGGAATTCTCTGAAGAACTTTCATCTGTCCTGTAGTAGTATCATCTGCACACCAGCAGCCACCTGAGTTCCAGCTTCCTAAGAAGTCTGCACCGCCACGCATACCGACGAATTCAATCTGATCAATTGGAACAGGTTCATTATTGTAAAAGTTAACAGCTCCTGTCATATCAACAGTAATCTGAACATTGACATCAGAACTTAATGGTGCAAGAAGTGGGAAAATTTCAGGAACAATAACACCAAGATCCTGAGTAGTACCATCAGCTTCAAAAGTAACTACTCTGTTTGGTCTGTCTTCCCATCCAGTATTTGCAAATCTGTTATCAGGATATGCTTTAAATTTCCATTCCTCATTTGCACCAAGGAAACCTGCAACATCTAAACTTGTTGTATAAATTCCCGGATTGAAAGGATCTGTATTAAAGAGTCTTCTGTTACCTTCATTTAGTACAGTTCCATTGCCTGACCAGGTCATTCCCATTACAAGCAGTGAGTCTGAGTTTGGATCAAAAGCACCACCAAGACCAATACCGAGAATTCCACTGATATCTGCAGTGAAATTAAATGTATTAGTTACAGCTGTTCTGTACAAGCTATCATCGTTAAACCAATAAGTAGGTAGAACAACGCCAGGTGCTTGAACTGTAAAAGTTCTGTTCGGTGAGCCTTCCCAACCATCAGGAGCGATTACGAATTTAAATTCATAATTATTCCCATTTGTTGTACTAGGGAAATCAACAGTAAGGGTGTAGATCGTATCTCCATCTGTATCAGTCATTGCAAAAAGATTTCCCTGCCAGTTACCGCCTGGGTCACCAGCGTCAGCCTGGAAATCTCCTCTGATCACAACCTGATCAGTAGATGGGTTAAATTGACCCTTGAAAGCAGCTACGCCCATATCAACATTAAATGTAACAGGAATTGTCTGAGCGAAGCTGAATGTAGTGAAAAGCATCAAAGCAGTAATCACTAGTTTTTTCATATTATACCTCATATTTAGTTAGGTGAATATTTTTTATAGACCAACACTTAAAGAGAATCTTGAAACTTCATTAAAAATTCCCAGATTTGAATAGCTGTAATCAAATTTAGCAAAAAAATCCCCAAAGTCATATTGAACTCCTACACCTGCAGTCAGACCATCAGAACTCTGTGAAGAAAATAATTTGTCGTTCTTATCTTTGAACAAACCATAATAGCCACCGCGCAAAAATAACATATTGTTCCAACCAACTTCAACACCAACATTTGCGTGTGTTGATTGGTTATTAGGAATCACAGCATCCGATGTTAAAGTAACATTCCACTGTTCAAGAAAATTCAAATCATAAGCAAGCCCGACTGTAAAAACTAACGGAAGAGGCCAACTATCTGTATCAAGAGAACCTGCAATATTCGGATTGTTACCAGCATTTGAAGGATCAACATCTATTGGTCTCTTCAAATCTTTTCCATCAAGTTTCATTTCTGTTCCGAAGTTCGAAATGTTTGCACCTAATCTTAATCCATCAAGTTCAGTGTAGAACAATAATCCAATATCGAGAGCAAATGCCGAAGCACTTTCGTTCCAGATTTTCTGAGTAATGTATTTTACGGTTCCACCGATTGAAAATCTATCTGTTAAATTGCGGGAATAAGATAAACTCACTGCAAGATCATTTGCTGACCATTTCTGACCAGTGCCATCTGGTTGATCAGGTGTGGTTATCTCTTCTTCACCATAATCAAGCTGGTTTATACTTATACCCACGGCATTATCATCATCGAATTTGAATGCAAGTCCAATCCAGTTGAGTCTTGTATTAACAAGCCACTCAGCAGTGGTTACGGTAAACTCACTTCTGCTCATTCGAGATAAACCTGAAGGGTTCCAGAATGAAGTTGTAGCATCATTAGCAACTGCAGAGAAAGCTCCTCCCATTGCAGTAGCTCTTGGTCCAACAGGAATTGTTAAAAAGTTTGCAGCAGTAGTTCCAACCTTCGATTGTGGAATTATTAAAGCGCTTGCTGCTATTATTAAAATCAGAGAGATTATTTTTTGATTCATATTAAACTCCGCTTAAAACTTATTTAATAATTGCAAGTTTACCGGTCTTTTTCTCGCTCACTCCATCCATTTCAACAACATAGAAATATACTCCGTAAGCAACATCAAGACCTTCTTTAGTTCTGACATCCCAAACAACAGTACCATCATTTAAGTCACCATCGTGCTCAATAGTTTTAACATGATTTCCACTAGAAGTATAAATATGCACACGACTTTTTGGGGGAAGATTAGTAAAGTAAATAACCCGTTCTCCTCTTCCTCTCACTGTAGGTGGAAGTGGTTGTTCATATACATTTGAAACAACATAAGGATTTGGTACAGCTTTAACTCTTTCTAATTGCTGAACTGCATTATTTGGGTCGTAAGTCGGTTTTGATGTTGAGAAAGTAAAAACATCCTGTCCTGTTAATGGTTTATTTATATAGATAAATAGTGTATCTCCACCTAACGGTACATTAGAGGAACTATCTCCATTAAATGTAATTCGCCAGGAGAATTTCTTACCTTCAGGATCTGACAGGATAACTACATCATTAAAAGAAATAGTATCCCTTCTGTAGGTGATGGTTCACTGAAACCAAATTGTACGCGAACAGGATTATTCTTATCCGTAATATCGTAAGCTCTGAAATTAACAAGCTTAGCAGGCGGAGCATAGTTACCAAAAATTTGAGTCAGTTTGTTTGAAGAATCGGAATAAGAATCTGTGAATACCAACATATAATCTTTAGGATACTTAGTAGCACTGAGATTTGCAGAGACAAATTGATCGACTGTAAATCTCAGATTTCCCGGTCTGGTATTATTCCATCCGCTTCTATCACGATTAAGTCTAATGCTATCAAGTGTCTGATATGAATTATCAATTGATAATCGTGTTCCATTAAATACTATTCCATTTTCCGGTTGAATCTCAACATTGTTTAATATGGGCGTATTGGTTTCAAGATCAATTACTGAATACTTATCTGAAATACTTACACTGTCTTTGATATTCCCTGGAGTTACATAGTATTTATCATTAAAAACAATTTTATAATTTTTATCAAATACTCTGGTTGGATCAAGCACCTCGAAATAAGGTGTAACATTTGAGTAACCGCTTTGTCTGGAAGCTGCCAAGCCTGATGCGGGCGGAACATAACCTGCAACAGGAGCATTCGGAATTACTGCAACAGTGTTAATGTCAGTTGAAATATTTCCAAGAGCATCTTTAGAAATAAATCTGGTATTTTCTGAAGGGAAGATATCCTTGGTTGGGTCACCTCTGTCGTAAGCAACTACTGCGTAGTAATAAGTTCTTCCGTTTATAACATCATTATCAACATAGAAATTCTGAATACCATTATCAGAACCAAGATAAAAAGGAGCACCACTTGTTAGCTCGTACAAAGTGGCAGACGGGACAAATAATCCTTTCACTCCATTAATTAAATCAAATTGTGCAATGGGTTTATAGAAAACTCTGTTACCAGAAAAATCTGTAATCAACAAAGCATCACTTAAATCCGGGTCTGTACCTTTATAAATTTTATAACCTTCAAAATCTTTTATTCTTAAAGTTGGATCAACGGATTCTTCTGCAACCCTGTCCCAATAAAGTGTAACTTTTCTATCGCCTGCAACTGCTGTGACAGTTGGTTTTTCAGGAGGTTTTGGAAAATTGTAATTAGCGTTATAGATGGTCTGAGCTATTTGTTTTGTCTTTAGAACAGCAGGAAAATCTGAACCGAAAGCAAGAGCTAATGAAAATCTCTCTGTCTTACCCGCAAGCAATGGAAAATAACCCGAGCCATAAATGAAGTCACCATCTTCGCCACGGATAGCAACATTATTAACAATTGACCTTGGTACCTGGAAAAATCCTGGTTTCATTCTTCTCCACGTATCAAAATCATCATTCATTTTGATATCTATAGCAGGAACAAAATATTGAAATGAAGTCAAGCCAATCTGATCGGATTCATCAACATCAGTAGCGTCAAAGTTTGGTTCACCTGGTGTTGGAATACCATCGCCTTCACCAAAGTCATTTGTGCCAGCTTTTCCATCAGCACCGACATCATCGAATTCAGCATCCCAATCACAATCATTATCAACTAAATCACTTCTTGACTCATCGAGCATTTTATCAGTTGTTCCAAGATTTCCAACAAAATCTTTGTACATAACAGGTGAAAGCTGATCAATCAGGACAATTGGAACTTGCCCTGATCTATCAATTTTTAAAACTCTGTAATGAACAAGAAAGCTTTCATCAATAATTCCATCAAGATCGTTATCAATACCATCAATTGCATTGGGATTTACAGAACTTGTCTGTTGATTAAAGTTTCCTTCGGTAAGCTGAGTCACTCCGGGCTGAAGGAAGAAAGGAACTCCCATTGAGTAAACAGTTACTGTATCATTTGGCATTGTGAATGTAGTTCTTTGAAAAGAATTCTTATCAATCAAAACTAACTTTTGTCCTGCCTGAACAGTTCTGGGTTGAAAATCAGCTTCAACAAAGTTAGTTGCGAAAGGTGAATAACAATCATAGCCGTTATCATTGTCAGCATCATTATCTATTCCGTCATATTCATTTCCGGGAGATTCAAGAAATGCATAAGCAATGTAGCCAACTTGTGTAGGATCAGGCAACCACCTTGGATTTGCAGATGGAGAAATATATCTGTCAAAATCCCAGGTATAAGTTATTGCTTCGCGTATATCGAAGAAGGATACATCATCATTCCATTCAGGGGTTTCTACTCCAACATAAGTTCCGACCAATACACCAAACACTGCCTGATCATAATTTTCAGTTCCATCATTCTTAATATTATAAAGCCAAAAAATTACATCCTGAGCAAGGAAGTTTGACCATTGAAGTCCTCTCACCGAAACCTGAATTGCCTGACCTCTTCGTGATGCGTCAAGACTATCGGGCAAGAAACCATATAGTATATAAGCTTCCTGATCCCGGTTATCATCCATCCAAAAATAACTTTCCTGATCAGCATTTAGTTGACCTCTTCCAAAAAATCCATTCCAGTCAACCTGCGGAGTAACATCTTTTCCGTCAATAATTATCGGATCACCAGAGTAAGTCCAATCAGGATAATCTGGCCAGAAAGGAGGCCAGGTTTCTGGCTGATGACTCATCGCAACTCCTTTACCAACTTCTTTGGTAAATGGATTGGCAAAGCCGGGAATTGGTTCGAAAGTGTATGAACCACCAACGCCACCTTCTCCACCTCCGGGACGATCAACCGGTGTAATAATAACAGAATAAATTGTATCAGGTCTGTTTAGTGAATCCGGTCTCCAATCTCTTATCGGAAGTCTGAGTCCAACAAGTGGTGAAACATCGCCAACATATCCATTAGCGTCATAACGCCAGGCACCTCTTGGTCCTTCATTACCAGGTTGAGCAATAACTCCGTAATTTGTAAACACGGTTCTAACCTGATTACCGCGATGAACTCCAACTTTTCTGAAATTAGGAGTTCCTCTTTCTGTAATTCGCTGTTGTGCAAATACTTCCAATGGAAGCATTGATAACAAAGCTAAAACTATTATCAGATTTTTAACATTTACTTTCATAATTTTTAATCCGTTTTTTTCCATTAAAAGAATAATGTTGCTCCAACTTCTATTCTTCTTGGTTCAGAATAGAATGTTGGGTTTCGGTAATATTCATCAAGTGTATTAACTAATTCAGGATTTCCCTCTCTGCGTCTTAAATATTCATCAATTGTAATCTGCTGTGCCGCTGTCGTTGTAAACATTAACCTGATTCTGAATATCAAACAAATTGTAAACACGAGTGAAGAAACTTATTTTCATAAAACCAAGCTGAATATCTTTATAAGCTCTTAAATCAACATTGAATGAAGATGGCTTAAGTTCGCTATTGGTTAACAATGCCGACAAATTAAATGATTGAGTTGGAGTGTAAGGGAAACCACTTCCATAAGAGCCAATCAAGCTAAAGCCCCAATCAGCTTCTGATGTATATGAAAATGTTGCATTAACGGTATGAGTCTGATCCCAATCTAATCTTACTAACTGAATTTCAGGTTGAGCTCCACCAGCAATAGCATTTCGGGTTGCAGCAGGATCAGATGCATTTCCTTTTGCGGATTGGAATGTATAATCTATTGTAGCTGACCAGTTGTTTGACAATCTTTTTGTTAATGTGAAAACAATTCCTTTAACAAATCCAAAGTCACTATTCACAAACTGACTGTAAGTGGAAGTTCCGCCAAATATTCTTATTTCATCTGCTCTTGTTCCGGCAAGATTTCTTATATCTCTGAAATAACCTGTTAAGTCAAAAGTGATATCATCAGTAAAGCCTGTTGCAAACCGATTTCACCACTGATTGTCTGCTGTGGTTTTAAAGTCCGGGTTTCCGGCAATTCCAAGGTTGCCAGTTCCGAATCCAAACTTATATTCCGGGTTTGTGAAAAGAATATCGAAGTTTGGAATTTGAAAGAAGTGTCCGTATGAAAAGTGAATTACTCCTCTGTCGGTAATCGGAAACGCAATACCAAGTCTTGGACTAAGCTGTATTTTATCAGTTGGATCTTTATACCATTTAGCTTTTCTTTCTTCGAGTGAAAGAGCAATATTTTCTGGTTTTTTTGGTCTGTAAACATCAGGATCAGTTGGATCAACCAGAAGTTTTCCATCCGGTTTGAAATAATCCATTCGAACACCAACATTTATAATCATTTCATTCAATTCAATTTTGTCCTGAAGATATGCGGAAAATTCTATTGGCTTGCGGATATAACGATTGATGTTAAGATTTTCATTCGGGTCATCGGGATTAGGTATGTATCTTCTTACAAAAGGATTTCTCGTAACTCTTGGGTCTTCTGTATTTAATGGTTGCATAAGATAAATATCATCAAATCCGAGGTTGTGATAATTAAATTCAACACCAAATTTTACCATATTGATTTTATCAACCTGCGAGGTGAAATCCCATTTTAAGCCATAAGTATTTGTAAGTCTCTTAAAGTTTCCTGCCTGAGTTCCACCTGTTCTGAAACTTGGAACCTCAGCCGGCTGTTGACCGAGCAATACATCATTTGTATATCTTGGATCGTTCGGATCTTCATAAACATACTGCTTGTAACTCTTAAAGAAGTAAGTAAAGTTCAGAGTATAAAATGAATTTGGGGTAAGTGTGTGAGTTAAACCGAGAATGTTTGTATATCCTTTTCTGAATCTTTTATAATCACCATCAGGATTATAGGCAAATGAATGATCATAATCACGATAATCAACTTTATCGAGAAAATAACTATAGTTTATTTTGAAATTGGTAAATGGTCTGTAAGTAAGTTTTCCTTGTCCATAAATTTTTTCATTCCAATTCATCGGAACAATTTCTCCATCACCTAAACCACTATCAGGATTAACACTTAAGATATATCTTTCTGAAAGCGGAAAAGATGCGCCGCGATTTTCAGTTATGTTCCAGGGATTAAATACCCTTTTTCCGTTTATCCATCCGCCAAAGTAAATATATCTAGCATTCAGATAGAAGAATAAAGTGTTCTGAATGATAGGACCACTGAAACTTCCCTCGAAATTTCTGATATTAACTGGCTGAAAGTTTTTGATGTCGCGGAAGATTTTATTGTTAGTGCTGTAATAATCACAATATAAGAAGTGAAAGTTCCGTTAAACTTATTATCACCATCTTTTGTGCGATGTTAACATAACCTGAAAGCGCTCTTCCATATTCAGCGTTAAAAGCACCACTTATAAACTGAAGTTCCTGAATTGAATTTGCATTCACATCAACAACCGTTGAACCATCGTAAACATCTGTTACAGGAACACCATCAATTGCATAAACAACTTCACCTTTTCTTCCACCACGAACTGAGCCACCAACAATTCCTGCTTTAAGATTTAATACTTCCTGAAATTCAGTAACCGGCAGAACAGATATTTCATCAGCACCAATTATAGATGTTGATGAAGTTAAATCTTTAGTCACAGGTGGACGAGTTGCAACTACAACAACTTCTTCTTTCAGTTCAATACTTGTTTCATAAAGAGTAAAATTAACCTGGGTTGTCAGGTCAATTGAAACTTTAACCCCCTGAACAGTCTGCGGATTATAACCAATAGCAGAGGCTTTAAGATTGTATGTTCCCGGCGGAACTCCGATGATACTGTAATTCCCATCAATATCAGATGCAGCACCATAGTTAGTTCCTTCAATAATAATATTTACAAAAGGAATGCCTTCGTTAGTTGTACCGTCTATTACTTTACCTGCTATTTTACCGCTTTGTGATAGGAGTGAAGTTTGAAATGAAATAAATATTAATAAAAAGAAAATTAATTGGTAAGAAAATTTTTTCATGCGGACCTCCGCTGAGTGTTATGTTTCAACATTTTTAATTTCCTGGAAAGTGTAACAATTATGCTATAACTAATTCTCTCAAAAATTTTGTCAAAAATAGTTGTCCGTGCTTTAATTACCAATTACTTATGTCATAATTAAAGGGCAATTATTAGCCACATACAATAACTGAGAAACAACACTAATTATGAAATTAGTTCAGAAAATTTATTTTGAAGTCTTCAAATAAATAATGGAAATACAACCATAAAATAGATTTGTTAATTTGGTAGGTTTAGATTTTCTAAATCTACTTATTCTGATTTTTATTATTGTAGTATTCCGTCATTCCACCTATAACATAAATCGTGTTATATCCGTTTTTATTTAAGAATTGCGATGAAGCATAAGAGCGATTCTGAGTTCGGCAGATTACATAGATTTGTCTGTCTTTATAAGGTTCTAATTCATCTATTCGGTCAGGCAATTCCTGAATTGGGATGTTTATTGCTTTATTAATTTTACCTAATGGTCCGGCTAGTTCAGCAGGAGTTCTAACATCGAGAATGATTACAGATGAATCCTTCTCAATCAATTTTATAAAATCATCTATATTTATTGAAGGTACCTCAGAATTTGATTGTGCAAACATATTGAAAGTCAAAATTATGAATAATGTGAGTAACGCAGATAATTTCATTTTAGTTCCTTTATTTATTCGTCGCAATCTGAAAGGTTCAGAAAATTCATTAGTCGTTTGTGAGCATCCTGAGGAATTTCAACATTGTATTTTTTGTAAAGATCAATTTGTAAGTTCAACAGTTTTAAAGTAACTCTGGCATCCTGAACAATTATCAAGATGATGTTTTATTGCAATACATTTTTCTGAGTTCAGGTTCTTCACCTAAACTTTCGCAAATGTGTTGCATCACTTCTTTGCAATTTGGATTTTCTTTACTCATCGGCTGAATGCCTCATTTAATTCTTTTCTCAAAAATGCTCTTGCTCTGTGTAATCTCGACTTAACTGCAGGAACAGATAAATCAGTTGCTTTTGCAGTTTCTTCAGTAGATAAACCTTCAACATCACGAAGTAAGAATACAACTCTGTAATCCGGTGCAAGTTTATCTATTGATTCATCAAGTATTCTTCTTAGTTCATCGTTTTCAACATTAAGATTCGGAATTCTGCTCCAGTCAGCAACATATCTATCTTCATAAAGATCATCTTCATTATCTTCATTTATCGAAACAAAGTATCTGTTTTTTTCTTTTCTCGCTTGCATCAAACAGTGGTTGGAAACTATTCTGTATAACCAGGTTGAAAGTTTTGAGTTACCATCAAACTGATTTAAGTGTTTTACCATACTCAGAAAAGTTTCCTGCATTATATTTTCAGCTTTTTCACGGTCGCGACAAATCTTAAAAGCAAAATTATAAACTGTTTGTTCGTGATCCTTTACAAGTTTTGCAAGCGCTTTTCTGTCACCACTTTTAGCAAGTTCTACTAATTCTTTTTCTTCCATTGCGTAAGATGATTTAGGAAAAATTTGGTTTCTTTTTGTGTAAAAATACCAAATAATTTTATTATGAACCTATTTTAAGCGGTTTTTCTTGACTTCTGTCAATCAACTTAATGGCTTAAATTTTGCCAAAATTTGATGTATTTAATAAATATTAACAGGAATACAAGTAAATGATTG
>VSSL01000594.1_pt1 | contig 10914 bp, 12 predicted proteins | sample 4557531 | NCBI WGS metagenome assembly VSSL01 (sample SAMN10986726, study PRJNA523729) | hot springs metagenome | isolation source: hot springs | place: India:Timba, Gujarat | collected 2018-05-31 | reverse complement strand
CGGCTTTCGTGTGGTGCCATTGTTGCCACCTGCTCGTGTTTAGGGGGTGGCTCGGCGGGAAGGAGTATTACGTGTATCGGTGTTTCTGTTGGCAGGCATTGTGGTGGGTTCGTTCATGTGGTCGGTGGTGACGCTGATGCTCACGCTGGCGGGGGCGGATGTGGGGCGCGTGTTGTTCTGGCTGATGGGCAGTTTTGCCGACGCCGAGTGGACGCGCGTGCGGTTGCTTGTGCCGTTTTTGGTGCTGGGTATGGTGGGATTGCGAGCGATGGCTTACGGTTTGAACGCTTTTGCGCTGGGCGAGGAGAGCGCAGCGCATCTGGGGTTTGAAGTGGAGAAACTGAAGCGGTGGGCGATTGTGCTGGCGGCGTTATGCACGGCGGCGGCGGTGTCGGTCAGTGGTATCATCGGGTTTGTGGGGCTGGTGGTACCGCACATCGCCCGGCGACTGTTCGGCGCAGACCATCGGCAGTTGTTCTGGACCGCGGCGGTACTGGGAGCGATACTGATGGTCTGGGCAGACACGCTGGCGCGGAGCATTGCCCGCCCGGCGGAGATACCGGTGGGGGTGATTACCGCTCTGTTGGGCGCACCGTTCTTCGTCGCGCTGTTGAGGCGTGAAAGATTAGTGTAACGTCTTCTGAGAGGCAGACCATGGCACGGAAGGCAAGTAACGAACGCAAACCGACAACCGAACAGGCGATTATCGAGCAGGCACAGCGCGAGCTGCGTGTGATATGGTGGCGCTACGTGCTGTGGATCAGTATCCTGATGTTTCCTGCACCGGTGCTGATGACCGTTCTGGCGGCGCTGCTGAAGATGGGGCAGGTAAGCTTTCTCCTGCTGAACTTCATCGTGGTGTTCGTGCTCGTGCAGGTCATGATGTATCACCTGCGCCAATCCTACAACCGGCTGAAGCAGCTGGGGCGAACAGCGGTACAGAAACATCTCTGGCAGGCGGCTCGAGCGGCGCTGGAGCCGTTCTCGCGCTTCGGGAACCGGGGCTTCGATTGGGACGGCGAAGCACACTATCTGCTAATGCGCACCTACCTGTCTTTAGGAGATACCCAGCGGGCGGCAAAGGTGCGTGATTTCCTGTTGCGCTATCGACGGGGCAGGTGGGTGGAACGCGCCCGCAAGGCTATCCCTCCAGAGGAGGAGGACTAATCCTCCTCTTCCTCGTCGTTCTCCTCCTCGAAGTCGAAACCTTCGATATCTTCCAGGTCCACGGCGGGGTCGGTGTAGCGTCCAATCTCCTCGGCGCGGAAGACATGCACCACGAAATCCTCGCGTTCGAAACGAGGCATGTAGCTCGACACGATGTCCTCGTCGATCATGGTAATGAGGGTCTCTTCCTGCTCAGGGGCGAAATCCTCCTCCAGCAGCAAGGTGGCATAGATGGTACCCGACGCATAGTGAATGTCTACCTGCCCGATGCGCTCATTGTTGCGCCATATCAGGTAGATTTCCGAGCTTTCCGTACGAACCAGACGGTTCAGACGCACGTTGTTCATGCCACTTCTCCTATAGCCTGTCCAGCGATTTCACCTGCACCCGCGCCTCGCCTCGTACCACGGTAAAGCGAACCGCGTGCATCTCGGTTTCCACGAGGTAACTGTATTTGCCAATGGTTACCTTGACGCCCGGGTAGACCACACCCCGCACGATCACCTCTGCCCGGGTAGGGGCGTTCACCGCGATAGTGATGCTGCGCTTCTCGTGCTGCAGTTCCTTCAGGCGCGCTTCCAGGCGACGGCGATGCGCCATCAGCCGTTGAATCGCCTCCTTTTTCTCCGGCGAAGTCACGTCTGCCGTCACCGAGACGAAGGGACGCAGGGCGACGTTAATCTTCTGTATGTTATCCTCGCACTGACGCATCTCCTCTGCGATTTCAAACAGCCGCTCGTCGCCCAGTGTGTCTACCCCCGCTACCACCTCGGTAGGCGTCCACGCGGGTGTACCAATAGTATACGCCTCTATCCCTTCAAATGCCACAATGCGTCCGCCTGTAATGGGCGCGTTTTCATTCAGCGCGATGACGCGGCGGCGGGTGCTGATATTACAGTCCACGACGCCGGAAGCCAGCAGAACGTTTCCATCCGCTGCGATGTCCGAACGCTGTGCTCCGCCATGTAGATAACAGCTGCCCCGTGCGTTCAGCACCGCCTCTTCACACCGTCCACCGATAGCCACGTCGCCCTGAACCCGTACCTGTGCTCCGGCGAGCAGATTGCCCTTGAGAACAAGCGATACCGGAAACTGCTGGGGCGTTCGGATATCTTCTGCAACCGGTAACGCCGGTAAAACGCAAAGTTTCTCCCCGGAAAGGTAGACGTAACCCGCTGTCTCTGCGGTAAACTGCAGGTTATCCTCCGAGGCGAGAACGTTGTCGCCCGCGCGCAGGTTTGCTTCTTTGCCCGGTCGCTGAGGCACATTCTGAGGGGGGAAGGTCAGGGTGCGTCCGGGACGTCCGTGTTGAGCCGGCACCACGGTAGCAATGAGCTGTCCTGCCTGAATATAGCGCGCCGGGTCTAACTGTAGATAATCAATGCTTCCATCCGGCAGGTAGGGGAGCGGACGCAGCACCGCCTCCTCCGGCAGACGATAGTTCACTTTGGCGTCGATGCCATGTACGGGCAGAACACCCTGTGCGACCACCGCCTGAGCTTTATTGGCGATATTCGTTGCCCGCTCGATGGTTTCCCGAATCGCCTGCTGGTCAATCCCGTAGGCGACTCCCATCTCTTCTAACGCGCGCACCACATCCGCCACCCGAACAGGGTTTCCATCCCCCTGCGGTGGAGCAACCAGCAGCATCGCTTGAGTTTTGTCCTCATTGAAAAACACCCAGAAGCTGCCATCTGCGGAAGCCTGCGCCGGACACTTAGCGGTCATAATGTCGTCCTCCTCACAATGTGCGCCTGTATGGCTTCGCCCGGAAACTGTTGCTGATAATTGCAAGAATACTGATGAACGGCTCGGCTCAGCTCACGAAAGCCATCACTAAGTATTATCGGCAGGAGACTTTCTTCCGCTGAGGCAGAAGGAGATTCTCCATACAAGGCACAATTAAACGATTAAGAAACAACCATCTCATGAAGAGTTTATAGAGGTAAACGGATGCTTTCCTGGCGCAAATGGACAGTACCTTACTCTTCCAGTGTAGCGAGAGCGCGTGTGCAGGAACCTGCCGTTACCGCGGTATCCGCTACCGGACGCACCTTAACTTGGAGAGCGTGGATTATCGGTATCATCTGCGTCGCGCTGGTAGACCTGTGGATACACTGGGCGGAGCTGGTGCTGGGGGGACGTGGACATACCGCACTGGCGAACACTTCCATCCCCGTCGGCGCGTTTAATGCTCTGGTCGCTCTGGTGGTGATGAATCTGCTGTTACGGCGGGTGGCGGTGCACTGGGCACTGGGTCCACAGGAGTTGCTGGTTATCTACGTGATGATGACGGTCGCTACGGTGCTTTCTTCTTCGGGCGCCCTGCATTTCATTGTGCCAACGGTTACCGCGGCGTTCTACTATGCTTCTGCAGAAAACCAGTGGGCGGAGCTGTTCCACCGTTTCATCCCCGACTGGCTGGCGCAGAAGAACGAGTTCGCGCTGAAGTACTTCTATCAGGGCAACGCCCCGTTGCCCCTGGGCTTGTGGTGGAAGCAAATCGCCGTCTGGACGCTGTTCATGACCGTATACACCTTCACCTGCCTGTGCCTGATGGCGATTATGCGTCGGCAGTGGGTGGAGCGTGAACGTTTGACCTTCCCGACGGTCGCTCTCCCTCTTGCGCTGATTCGTGAACCGCAGTCGCTGTTCAGCAACCGGTTATTATGGTTGGGATTTGCCATTCCCTTCGGTCTGGGTACCATGAACACGATCCACCTGAACTATCCGGCGGTTCCCGAGATACCCCTGCGTGCCACCAGCCACCTCGACATCGCTCAGTGGGTTACGACCCCTCCCTGGAACGCCATTGGCTATACGCCGATGTCTTTCTACCCCTTCGTGATTGGCATCGCCTACCTGCTGTCGCTGGATGTGACCTTCAGCTGCTGGTTCTTCTATCTGATCACCAAGATAGAGTTAATACTCGGGTCGGCGATGGGGTGGACGGCAGCAGCGGGAGGCGCGGCGCAGAGCGTGTACCCCTGGACCGGGCATCAGGGCGCGGGGGCGTTTCTGGGGCTGACTGCTATCAGCCTCTATCTGGCGCGCAAGCACCTGCGGGACGTATGGCGAACCGCCTGGCAGGGGCAGGGCGATGACCAGAACGAGCCAATGCCTTATCGCTGGGCTGTGATAGGTTTCTTCGCGGGATTACTGGGCAGTATGGCGTTTTGTGTGGTGGCAGGCATGAGTTGGGGGGCAGCGGGGATACTGGTAATCCTTGCCCTTTCCTATATGATGGCGGCGACGCGCACTCGCGCTGAAAGCGGTAACGCCTGGCTGTTCGGTCCCAGCGTGGACGTGTATCAGCTGATGACCACCACTTTCGGCACAACGGGATTCCGCGTTCAGGACCTGACCATTCTGGCGTATATGCGCGCCCCCCTGGCGAATTTCGACCTGCGCTGTATCTCCATGCCCCACCAGCTGGACGGCTTCAAGATGGGCGGCGAGGTACGCGCTAACTTGCGACAAGTTGCCATCGCGATGATGACGGCGATTGCGGTGGGTTTCGTGGTGTCGTTTGTGATTGCGCTGGCGATATGGTACCATTTCGGTGCAGGCGCAAAGACCGACGCCTGGCGTACTTACATGGGACGAACTCCTTTCGACGCCCTGGCGGACGCTATTAAAACGCCCCTGAAAGCCGACACCAACGGCTCGATCGCGGTGGTATTCGGCTTCCTGATTACCATCGTGCTGACGATACTGCGCACCCAGCTGACCTGGTTCCCCTTCCATCCCGTCGGCTATGCTATTGCCCACACGTTGACCATGCAGATGGTTTGGCTACCCTTCATCATCGCATGGGTGATTAAATGGGCGGTGCTGCATTTCGGCGGGATGAAGCTCTATCGCCAGTCTCTTCCGTTCTTCTTTGGGCTGATACTGGGCGACTTCCTGAACGGTGGTTTCTGGACGCTGGTGGGTTGTTTCACCAATATCAGCGTGTACCCGATTAACTGGTAGGCTCGGCGGAATCGCCCCTTGCAAACTCCGCCCTCGCAATAGTATAATAACGTGAGGCTACAAGCACCCTTCCTGCTCCGCCCATAGAGGCGGAGCCAAATTCAGTCCAGAGGGAGGAAATACAACAGTGCCGTTTTACGAAGCCATGTACCTCGTCCACCCCAGCGTGGACGACGAGCGACTGGCAGACATCATCGCTCGCTACAATCAGGTGGTGGAGAGCGCAGGAGGTGTCGTTGAACACTCCGGCAAGTGGGACCGCCGCCGTCTGGCATACCCCATCAATAAGGTACAGGAAGCCACTTACGTGCTGATGTACTTCCGCGCCGACCCGCAGGTTCCCGCGGAGTTAGACAGGCTGTTCCGAATCAGTGATGAGGTGATACGCCATCTCATCATTCGTCACGATAAACCACATCTGGTGCTGACTGTTCCCCCTGCCGAGGAGGCTGCTGAAGCGACTGTTGAGGAAGCGGCTCCTGAAGTCGCAGAAGAGGTGGCAGTAGAAGAAGAGCCCGTCGAGGTCACCGAAACCGTCGAGGCGGAGCCTGCAACCGAAGAAAGCGACGAAGAGGTGCCGGTCTCCGAGGGTGAGGAACGGGCCAGCGCCGAGGAGGAAAAAGCGTAAGCACCACTTCTCGCTCAGGAAGGGGAAATCACCATGTACAACCGCGTCATCCTGATTGGACGGCTCGTCCGGGACCCGGAGTATCGTTCTACACCGGAAGGTGTGACGCTGGCACGCATGCGCCTGGCGGTGAACCGACCGCGTAACCGCGAAACCGGTGAGCAGGAGACCGATTTCATCGACCTGGTCGCATGGCGGCAGCAAGCGGAGTTTGCCATCAACTATCTGAAGAAAGGTCGCCTCATCCTGGCGGAGGGACGCTTACAGGTGCGTGACTGGGTCTCGCCTCAGGGAGAGCGACGTCGCTCCTACGAGATTGTGGTGGACCGCCTGGCGGGTCTGGACCGTGCTCGCGAGGCAGAGGGCGTCGCAGAGGAGACGCCACCACCCGCTGTCACCGCGGCAACCGCCGCACCCAGAACCTCCGCACCGCCCGTGCAGACAGTCCCGGAGGATGTCAGCGACCCCTTCCTGGGCGATGAGGAGTTCCCGGAAGAGGAAGAGTTCGACGATTACGACCCGTTTGCGGATACCGAAGAGGAGTAAATGGAGGAAGTGATGACCAGCAAACCGCGCTATCGGAGACGCCGCAAGGTGTGCGGCTTCTGCGTGGAGAAAATCGCCTATATCGATTACAAAAACGTGGCGCGTCTGCGCCGCTATATCACCGATAGAGGTAAAATTATCGCCCGGCGCACCAGCGGCAACTGCGCCAAACACCAGCGTCAGCTGGCAAAAGCGATTAAACGGGCGCGACACCTGGCTCTGCTACCCTTCGTGGCGGAGTAGTTCGCTGCGATGAACCTTGCTTCCTGGGGTTCCCGGCGAAGCCGGGCTACTGGAACGGTCATGATGGAGTATGAGCCTCCAACAGGCTGCTCTGGGGGTTAGCAGAGCGAGTTTCGTACAGTTGTCATTCCGAGCGTCAGCGAGGAATCCCGTCTTACAAACAGGTGGAGATGCTTCGCTGACGCTCAGCATGACAAAAGGAGCTAGCACTGCGTGGTGTTGCTCGAGATAGATAACACTGCGCCTTATCTGAACAAAGCGTTAGTAGTTCGTCAAGCCTCTTTGTTAGGGAGGGCGAGGCTCCTGCCGAGCCGAGAATGGTACCGCAGCCTTCAGGCGGAGTTCGCCTTTTTCGCAGGCTAAAAGCCCGCGGCTACATCAACAATGAAGATGGACAGATTACTGGAACGGATGTTCAACGGGGTTTTGCCTCGACGTCCACATTTTGCTGAGGAGGAGATAAGTAATGCCTGATCGAATCGCGGTAGACACCAGTGTACTGGACGATGCCGCGCGCCGTTCTGCACTGGATGCCCAGAACATGATTCCCCTGACCCACGAGTTTCCTGAACAGTGCCGAAAGGCTCTGGACATCGCGAAACAGTTTAGTCCTCCTACCCCCCGAATGCCTATCCAGAACGTCGTGGTAACGGGCTTGGGCGGTTCGGCAGTGGGGGGGCGACCTGCTGCGCGTGCTGGTGGAGGATAACGGCGAAGTGCCTCTGGTAGTGAACCGGGACTACCAGATGCCCGCCTTCGTCAACGACAGCACCTTCGTGATTGCCGCCAGCTACTCGGGCAACACCGAGGAGACGTTGAGCGCATTTGAGGATGCTCAGGACAGGGGCGCGCTTCTGGCGTGCGTAACCAGCGGTGGCGAGCTGGCACAGCGTGCGGCGCACTACGGAACCCCCGTAGCCTTTATCCCCAAAGGGCAACCCCCGCGAAGTGCGATGGGCTATATGTTTATTCCCATGCTGATGGCGGCGCACAAGGTGGGCGTTATTCGCCGCGACCCCACCACCGACCTGCAAAACGCTATCGCCCTGCTGGAAAAGGCGCGCGAACAGTGGAACGCCGATGTGCCTTTCGAAAAGAACCCAGCCAAGCAGCTCGCCGCGAAGCTGTACGGCAAACTACCCATCATCTACGGCTCGCAGGCGTACTCTACCGTGGTCGCTTTCCGCTGGAAGACGCAGTTGAACGAGAATACCAAGATTCACGCCTACTCCAACGGCTATCCCGAAATGAACCACAACGAGATTCTGGGGTGGGTGCTGGCGAAGCAGCAGGTTCCCAACCTGGCGGTGGTGCTGTTGCGCGACCAGATGGAGCGACCGAAAATCGTGGCGCGAGTGGAGACCACAAAGCGGCTGTTCGCCCGTGCAGCGGAGGTGCATGAGGTATTCGCCGAGGGACAGAGCCTGTTAGCGCGGATGCTTCATGCTATCTATCTGGGCGACTGGGTAAGTTGCTACCTTGCGCTACTATACGGCGTGAACCCCACCGACATCAGCTATATCAACCTGCTGAAAGCGGTGCTGGAAAAGATTGACGAGGACGATCCCACCTACACCGAAGTACTGCAGAAGGAACTGGAAGCGATAGGGTAGCCGTTTACCCACTGTCCATGCTGTGCGTTTCAGGGGGGCAGACTACCGCGTCTGCCCCCGCGTCTATCAGAGCTTTCAATTCCCTGACCAGCACATCAGGCGGATGATTGCGAAAGGGATTGATGGGCACGTCCAGTCGCCAGATGCCCACCGTTCGGCATCCCGCCGCCCTGCCCGCTTCCACGTCCATCCAGTAGTCGCCTACCACCACGCACCGCGCAGGGGCAATCTTCCACTTTTCCAGAGCCACCATGACGTGTTGAGGGTGGGGCTTCACTTTCTGCACATCGTCGCGACTCACCAGCAAGTCGTAAGGTATCTGCAGACTGCTCAGGGTGCGCAGAGACACCTCGCGGTCATTGCGGGTGATGATGCCGATGCGAACGTCTTGCTCTTTCAGGGCATTAAGAAGGTCGTACATCCCGGGCACGGGGCGAGGTGTGGCACAGTACGCCATCTCCATCGCCTGCAATCGGGCGAAGGCGCGTTTACGCAGTTCGTCAGCGGCATCTTCGTTTCCCTGCAGGCGTAACGTCTCCACCGCCTGTTCCACCGCGCCCAGCGCATCCAGCTCCTGCAGGGGAAGGGGGTCTACGCCGTACTCCGCTATCAGCTGCAGGGTTGCCGAACGCAGCTTGGAGAAGTCAATGCCCGTCTCGACGAGCGTGCCGTCGAGGTCAAACAATACCGCTTGCGCATTCTGGAATATCGCGTGCATATCTGGATTATACCAGCCCTTGCGCAAGCAGGAGAAGAGAGGAAAGGGCGTGAATCTGTATCAGCCATTTTCATCAGGAGGAGCATACTATGCCCAAACAGGTTATCACCACCGCCGATGCGCCGGCGGCAATCGGACCCTACTCCCAGGCAATTCGCGTGGGCAACATGATTTTCACATCAGGGCAGATACCGTTGCATCCGCAGACGGGTGAGATCGTCGGTGCTACCGCCGCCGAGCAGGCGCGACAGGTGCTGCAGAACCTGCAGGCGGTGCTTCAAGCGGCGGGGGCTTCACTGCAAAACGTGGTCAAAACCACCATCTTCCTCACCGACCTCGGGCAGTTCGCGGCAGTGAACGCCGTATACGCCGAGTTCTTCCCAGACAATCCGCCTGCACGTTCCACCGTGCAGGTAGCTGCCCTGCCGCGCGGAGTGCAGGTAGAGATAGAGGCGGTGGCGGTAGTCGAGTAGGCTACCTCCGCGCCGCCTCATGCAGCATCTCGACTATCGTGGGATGGGCGGGATACAGAGACGCCAGCGTCTCTACCGTTCCTCCCAGCGCCATCGCCGTCGCCAGCGGAGCAAGTACATCCGCAGCGTGTGAGCCTATCGCCGAGCCGCCCAGCAACTTACCTGTAGCTTCCTCTACTACTAGTTTCACGAAGCCTTCAGTTTCACCAAGCAGCTGCGCTTTCAGGTTGACGGCGTACTCGGCGCGAAGGGAGTTCACGCGCCGTTCTTGCTGGATTGCCTGCCTTTCGGTAATGCCCACCTGTGCGACCTGCGGCTGGGTGTATACCGCCTCCACCACCAGTTCGGGGCGGAAGCGTGGTGTGGGGAGCCCCAGCGCGTGTCGTACTGCCACCCGAGCCTGCGCCCAACCGCGATTGAGGGTGAAAGGCGGTCCTGCCGCGTCGCCCACGGCGTAGAGGTGCGGAACGGGCGACTGTAGATACTCGTTCAGGGGTATTCCCTGTGGAGGGATGGACAGCCCCGTTGCTTCCAGGTTTAGCCTCGACAGGTCCGCCCGCCTGCCGATAGCGATAAAGGCGTGGCTACTTTCCAGCGTTCTGCCATCCATCAAGCGCACCTGCACACCGCCATCAGTTGCGGTAACGCTTTCCACCGGTGAAGAAAGCAGAACCTCTATGCCCATCTGCTGGAAAGCGTGTTCTAGGGCTTGCGATATCTCATCATCCGCGCGGGGGAGCAAACGCGGCATATCGGTTACTATCGTTACCTGCGAACCCAGCATACGGAACAGGTAGGCGAACTCGCTGCCTGTGACGCCCCCACCTACCAGGATGATGTGTTTGGGAAGCGACTGCAGGACGCTCATAAAACGAGGCGCGAGAATGCGCTTGCCGTCGGGTTTCATGCTGGGCGGAAAGATGGGCACCGAGCCAGTAGCGATTATCGCCGCGTCAAAGGGAATTTGCTGCTCATCCCCCTGCTCGGTCTGCACCTTCACTGTGTGCGGGTTGACGAAGGACGCTATACCGTATACCACTTGCACGCCCGCTTGCTGTAAGGCTTCCTTCTGCATCTCACCCCATTGCTGCGCGCGCTGGCGGATGCGTTCCATCAGCTCGGCGACCCCTGCCGCCTTTGCGGTGACATTCACCCCGCGATGCGGGGCGTAGCGAGCGTCCAGAAGGGTATCCGCCGCCGTCAGCAGCACCTTACTGGGAACCAGACTATCCCACGTGGTGCGCCCACCGATTTCTCCCTCGCTGATAAGAGTCACCTCTGCACCTGACCTTGCTGCCTCTAATGCGGCATGTACGCCAACAGAGCCACCACCGATAATCACCAGGCGTTTGGACATCATTCTCCACCTCCAGAGATTGGACTCGGTGACGCAGGCGAGGGATTCGCAAATACCGAGAATCAGCGCATCTACGTGTATGAGACACCATCGCATTTTTGCGGGATTTTCCCCAAAAATGGTGTGAACCCCCTTGACAAATACGACGAGAGGGAGTATTCTATAGGTAGTTAATCGTTTATCGTTAAGCGTTT
>VSSL01000592.1_pt1 | contig 10938 bp, 7 predicted proteins | sample 4557531 | NCBI WGS metagenome assembly VSSL01 (sample SAMN10986726, study PRJNA523729) | hot springs metagenome | isolation source: hot springs | place: India:Timba, Gujarat | collected 2018-05-31 | reverse complement strand
GAACCCCAAGCTCCTTAAAATAACTCCTCATCATATGAAAGCTTCTTTTGCCACAGGCGCAAGCTTGTGGGTATGCCATGGGTCATGCAGGCGTGGATGGGCAGCGCCGGGCCAGGCTTGACTTTTGTCCTCTTCTCGGGTAGATAAGCTTGAACACTTCAGCCTGCGAGCTTATAATGAGGTGACTACCTCTGGAGAACCGCATTTGCCTCCCCCAGATTGATAACTGATTGGCAAGCCTTCCTCCAATGGAAAGCTCAATCACTTCTTGTAGGAGAGCGATACATGGCTAAGGGATGTGTTCTGGTAGTGGGCGGCGGCATAGGTGGCGTTCAAGCAGCCCTGGATCTCGCCGAAAGCGGCTTTCATGTGTACCTGGTGGAGAGTTCTGCTGCCATAGGCGGCACCATGAGCCAGTTGGACAAGACCTTTCCCACTAATGATTGCGCCATGTGCATCCTTTCACCCAAGGTGGTGGAATGCGGCCGCAATCTCAACATCGAGCTGCTGACCAACTCAGAAGTCCTTGACATTCAAGGTGAACCCGGGGATTTCAAGGTGGAGGTGGCTCAGTTTCCCCGTTATATTGATCTGTCCAGCTGTACCGCATGCGGGGAGTGTGCCAAAGTCTGTCCAGTGGAGAGGCCCAATGAATACGATTTAGGGCTTTCCAAGAGAAAGGCCACCTACAAACGTTATCCTCAGGCCATTCCCAGCGGTTACGCCATCCAAAAGCTGGATACTGCCCCCTGTCGCATGGCATGTCCGGCCAACCTCAATGTGCAAGCCTATGTGGCCATGGTGAAAGAGGGCAAATATAAAGAGGCCGTGCAGATCATCATGAGGGATCTGCCTTTCCCAGGCGTACTGGGAAGGGTTTGCCCTCACCGTTGCGAGGAGAGCTGTAGGCGCAAGCAGGTGGATCAGCCCATATCCATCAGGGAGATCAAGAGGGTGGCTGCTGATCATGCCCCGGTGGGAGAGCTTGAGGTTCCCCCCATAGACTTCAAAGAGGATCGGGTGGCTGTGGTGGGATCTGGCCCAGCTGGATTGACGGCCGCCTATTTCCTGGCCTTGGAAGGCTACAAGGTGACGGTCTATGACTCCATGCCAGAGCCGGGAGGAATGATGCGCTACGGCATACCCGAGCATAGACTCCCCCGTTCTGTCCTGGATGCCGAGATAGAAAACCTGAAGCGATTTGGGGTGGAGATCCAGACCAATGTGCGCATAGGAAAAGACGTGACCCTCAAGGAGCTGAGGGAACATGGGGCCAAGGCCGTGTTTCTGGCCACCGGGGCCTGGAAGGGGCTCAAGCTGGGTATCCCAGGGGAAAAGGATGGGCCGGGGGTCCAGGATGTGACCAGCTTTCTAAGAGAGGTGCATCTGGGCCAGCTCAAGAAAGTCCAGGGCAAGGTGGTGGTCATCGGAGGCGGTCATTCGGCTCTGGATGGGGCCAGGACAGCCCTTCGCTTGGGTGCAAGCGAGGTGAGCATTCTGTACAGGCGCTCCAGGGCAGAGATGCTGGCAGAGCCCGAGGAAATAGAGGAAGCAGAGGCCGAGGGAGTCAAGATCAACTTTCTGGCTGCTCCTTTGAGGGTGGTGCACGAGGGAGGCAGGCTCAAGGGTCTGGAGTGTATAAGGACCAGGCTCACTGAGCCTGACAGCACAGGCAGGCGAAAGCCCATCCCGGTGGAGGGTTCGGAGTTCTTCCTGGAGGCGGATCACATTATCCCGGCCATAGGCCAAGAGCCTGATTTGGAATTCCTGGGAGATGGGCTGCAGTTGGATGTTTCCAAGTGGAACTTGCTGGTGGTGAACCCTGAAACCCTTCAGACCAGCGTGCCCTGGATATTCGCAGGAGGCGATGTGGTAACAGGTCCGGCCACCGTGATCGAAGCAGTAGCAGCGGGAAAGAGAGCTGCCCATTACATAGTCAAGTACTTGAAAGGCGAAGAACTTCCCAAGGAATGGGTGGAAGAACCTCCCATGGGGGACAACTGGACCGAAATTCCTGCAGATGTGGAACGCAGGGAGCGTATGAAGGTACCTGTGGTGCCTGCCCCGGAGAGGATAAAGGGATTCCAGGAGGTGAGACTCCAGGTGCAAGAGGAACTGGCACAGCAAGAGGCTGCCAGATGTCTGGATTGTGGTGGATGCTGCGAGTGCTACCAATGCGTGGCAGCCTGCAAGGCCGGCGCCGTTGTGCACGACATGGAGGAGCAAAGGCGGACTCTTGAGGTTGGGGCGGTGATCCTGGCTCCGGGCTTTGAAACCGTTGACGCCAGAAAGCTCAGGACTTACGGCTACGGTCGCATCAAGAACGTTGTTACCAGCAAAGAATTCGAGAGAATTCTAAGTGCCTCAGGCCCATTTCAGGGCCACATGGTCAGGCTTTCGGATCACCAGGAGCCCAAGCGCATAGCTTGGATCCAGTGCGCCGGATCCAGGAACATAAATGAGGGAGATCATCCTTACTGCTCCTCGGTGTGTTGCATGTACGCCATAAAACAGGCCGTCATAGCCAAGGAGCACGCCAAAGGGGATCTGGATGCCACCATATTTTTCATGGACATGCGCACCTTTGGAAAGGATTTCGAGCGCTATTATGACAGGGCTCGCCAAGAGATAGGGGTGCGTTTCGTTCGCTCCCGAATCCATTCGGTGGTTGAGGATCCTGACACCAAGAGCCCCTTGATCCGTTACGTGGATGAAGAAGGGAAGGTCCACGAAGAGACCTTCGACATGGTGGTGCTCTCCGTGGGCATGGAGCCTTCTGCCTCTGCCGTGGAGCTGGCAAAGAAGGCGGGGGTGGAGCTGGATCCTTACGGCTTCTCCTCCTTAGGGGGGCTCGAGGCCGTGGCAACCTCCAGACCCGGTATCTTCGTGTGCGGAGCCTTCGAAGGGCCCAAGGACATCCCCGAAACAGTGATGCAGGCATCTTCTGCTGTGGGCAGGGCCGAGACCATCTTGGCCGAGGCCAGATACACGGAGATCCTGGAGCGCTCTTACCCAGAGGAGATAGATATTTCCAAGGAAGAGCCCAGGATTGGAGTCTTTGTATGCGATTGCGGCATCAACATAGCAAGCGTTGTGCGAGTGCCTGAGGTGAGGGACTATGCTGCCACATTGCCGGGGGTGGTCTATGCTGCAGAGAATCTATTCAGTTGCAGCCAGGACAACATCCAGCGCATGGTGGAGGTAATCAGGGAGCAGGGTCTAAACCGGGTTGTGGTGGCCTCCTGCAGCCCCAGGACTCATGAACCCCTCTTCAGGGAAACCATCAGACAGGCAGGGCTGAATCCATATCTCTTTGAGATGGCCAATATCCGGGACCAGGGCTCCTGGGTGCACCAACAGGAGCCTGAGAAGGCAACTCAAAAAGCCAAGGATCTGGTGAGGATGGCCGTGGCCAAGGTCAGAAACGCCAAGCCTCTGCAACAGCTCACGGTGCCTGTGGAACAGACAGCCTTGGTGGTGGGAGGCGGTGTGGCAGGCATGAACTCGGCCCTGAACATAGCTGACCAGGGCTACGTTGTGCACTTGGTGGAAAAGACCGAACAGTTAGGCGGCATTGCTCAAAAGCTGCACACCACCATCGAGGGAGACGACATAAAGGCCTATCTGGAGAACCTGGTGGAGCGGGTGAAAAAGCATCCCAAAATCAAGCTTCACCTTGGCAGTCAGATCCTTTCCCACGCGGGTTTTGTGGGAAACTTCCAGACCCAGATCTCCAACTCCAAGGGCACAGAGGAGATTCGCCACGGTGTCACAGTCATAGCCACCGGCGCCAGGCCTTACGAGCCCAATGAATACCTTTATGGACAGGATCCCAAAGTCAAGACCTATTTTGAGATCTCTGACCTGCTGGCAAAGGGTGCTTCAGCCTTGGAAGGGGTGGACACCGTGGTCATGATACAGTGCGTGGGATCCCGAAACGAGCAAAATCCGTACTGCAGCCGCATTTGCTGCCAGGGCTCTGTTAAGAGTGCACTGAAGATAAAGGAACTCAAGCCAGAGGCCAAGGTGTTCATCCTCTACAGAGATATCAGGACCTACGGTCTCATGGAGCTCTACTACCAGGAGGCCAGGAAAAAAGGAGTCAGTTTCATCAGGTTCAAGAAGGAGGAGCCCCCTGTTGTGGAAAAAACAGATCAGGGGCTGGTGGTGAGGGTCAAGGACCACGTGCTGGGGGAAGAAGTGGAGATTCACGCGGATCTTGTGGGCCTGGCCATAGGTGTGGAAGGGGAGAAAGATCAGCCTGTGGCTTTGCAGTTCAAGCTTCCTGTGAATGCGGACGGCTTTTTCATGGAAGCGCATATGAAACTCAGACCCGTGGACTTCGCCTCAGAAGGTAATTTCTTGGCGGGTCTGGCCCACGGTCCCAAACTCCTAAGAGACACCATAGCCCAGGCTCAGGCTGCTGCGGCCAGGGCCGTGACCGTGCTGGCCAAGGAAAGACTCTATCTGCCTGGAGAGAAGGCCTGGGTGGATGAGGGGCGTTGCGTGGCATGCCTCACCTGCGTCAGGGCCTGCCCCTATCATGTGCCCCAGGTGGGGACAAAAGGTGTGGCTGAGATCAATCCGGCTGCGTGCCAGGGCTGCGGGATCTGCACCTCGGCCTGTCCCAGGAAAGCCATTCAACTGGGAGGATACACGGACCAGGAGATACTGGCCAAGGTGGCAGCCTTAGAGGGATAGGAATCTGCAAAAGCTTCCATGGGATCTCACAACTAAAACCGGCAGCGGGTGAAAAGGCAAGAAAGTGAAAGCAGGCTCCAGAGCGAAAAACAAGAGGAGGAAATCAGGATGGAGTACGAACCCAAGATAGCGGCTTTCTGTTGCACTTATTGCGCGTATTCGGCTGCTGATCTGGCAGGTTCCATGAGACTTCAGTACCCGCCCAGTGTTCGCATGGTAAAGTTGCTATGTACGGGCAAGGTGGAACCCCTTCACCTTCTCAAGGCTTTTGAATCAGGGGCCGATGCGGTATTTGTGGCCGGGTGACTGGAGGGCGAATGCCATTTCCTGGAAGGAAATGTTAGGGCCAAAAGGTGGGTTCGCTTTACCAAGAAGCTACTGCAGGAAATAGGGATCGAGCCTGAGCGGTTGGAGATGTTCAACATGAGTTCCTCCATGGCTCCGGCTTTTGCAGAAGCAGTAACGGAAATGACAAGAAGGGCCAAGGAACTGGGCCCTTCTCCTCTGAAGAGAAAAAACAAGAATGCGGCCTGAAAGCTCCAAGCACCTCAAAACGGAATTGCGCCTCCAAATGGGGATAAGGGGTGGCCTCCGGAAAGGGGATGCAGTTTCCAGCCGTGAGACGGAGAAAGTGCCATGATAGTAGGAGAGCGGAAACCCCTGGAAGAGATCAAATCTTACCTGGATGGCTGTCAGCGGATACTGGTCTTGGGCTGTGGTACTTGTGTTGCGGTTTGCATGGCCGGAGGTGAAAAGGAAGTGCAGCTTCTGGCCTCCCAACTCAGGATGGCCTTCAAGAAGGAAGGCAAGGATGTGATTGTGGAGGAAGATACCATCCAGCGCCAGTGCGACAGGGAGTATTTCGAAACAGTAAAACACAAAATGGAGAATTACGATGTGGTGGTTTCCCTGGCCTGCGGGGCAGGAGTGCAGCTGGCAGCAGAACTGTTCCCCAAGCGGGTGATATTGCCAGGACTCAACACCACGTTCATAGGAGTGGCTGAAAAAGAGGGAGTCTGGAGTGAAAAGTGTAGGGCCTGCGCCAACTGCCTGCTGGCTGAAACTGGGGGTGTGTGCCCAATTACCATATGCCCCAAGGGTTTGGTCAACGGGCCCTGCGGAGGGACAAACCACGGAAAGTGTGAGGTAAGCAAGGAGAAAGATTGCGCTTGGACCTTGATTTACAAGAGGCTGGAGGGACAAGGCAGACTGGATAAGATCAAAGAGATTCATCCAGCCAAGAACTACAAGGTGCAGACCACTCCATCCACAATCTGGCACGCCGCTTACAAAGATGAGGAGGCTTGATCATGCCCATGCCCTTTGCCGAAGCACTTGAGAAGAAGGATTTCGTGATAACAGCGGAGATAGGGCCTCCTAAAGGTGTGGACATAGAAGAGATGCTTCATAACATAGAGCTTCTCAAGGACAAGGTGGATGCCTTGAACGTCACCGATAACCAGAGTTCGGTGATGCGCATAGGTAGCCTTCCTGTTTGCAAGCTGATCAAAGAGGCTGGAGGGGAGCCCATTCTTCAGATGACCTGCCGGGACAGAAACCGGGTTGCGCTGCAGTCAGAGCTTCTCGGGGCCTATGTGCTGGGTATCAGAAACGTGCTGGCACTCACCGGAGATTACATAACAGTAGGGGATCACATAGAGGCCAAGCCCGTATTTGATCTGGATTCGGTCCTTTTGGTGAAGCTTATACGCCAGTTGGAGCAGGGCAAGGACTTTGCAGGCAATGACCTCAAGGGCTCCCCCAAGTTCTGCGTGGGGGCCATAGTCACACCCGAGGCAGATCCCATAGAGCCCCAGCTTCTCAAATTTGAAAAAAAGATCAAAGCAGGGGCTGAGTTCATCCAGACCCAGGCCATATACGATCTAGACAACTTCAAGAAGTTCATGGGCTACGCCAGGAAGTTCAACGTAAAGATACTGGCAGGCATAGTGCTTCTGGCCTCTGCTGGTATGGCAAGGTTCATGAATGCCAACGTGCCTGGGATCTTTGTTCCCCAAGAACTCATAGACGAGTTGGCGGGCGCTCCCAAGGGCAAGGCTCTGCAAAAGGGAATTGAGATCGCAGGTAGAATGGTGAGACAGCTGAAAGAGGAAAAAATTTGTGACGGGGTTCACATAATGGCCATAGGTAGAGAGCACGTTGTGCCTGAAATCCTGGCGGCTGCTGGCATGTGATACGTACAATGAATTGGTCTGAGTCCCTTGGAATTCTAGGTTCTGAGGAAAAACCATAACTCACGGAGCGGACTACCCAATGAAAATTGCCATTGGAGGCAAAGGTGGAGTGGGCAAGACCACCATTGCCGCTTCCCTTTCCAAAGCTTTTGCCGCAAAAGGTTACCAGGTTTTAGCCATAGATGCAGATCCCAACGCTACCTTGGCCAGTGCTTTTGGTCTTCAAGATGCCTCGGACATTCTGCCTATTGTGAAGATGGAGAAACTCATTCATGAGCGCACCGGTGCCAAGCCCGGTACCACAGGGGGCATGTTCAATATGAATCCCCGTGTGGAGGATATTCCAGAGAGGTTCTCCAAGATCGTTGAACCCGGGATTCGGCTAATGGTGATGGGTGCCTTCAAGAGCGGGGGCGGCGGGTGCTACTGCCCGGAGAACGCCATGCTCAAAGCACTTGTGACACATCTTCTCTTGGACCGCAGGGAAGTTGTGATCATGGATATGGAGGCCGGCATAGAGCATCTAGGTCGGGCTACTGCCGGGGCTGTGGACAGACTTCTCGTAGTGGTGGAACCTGGCAGAAGAAGTATAGAGACTGCACGCACCATCAAGAGATTGGCTGCTGATATAGGACTGACCCGCCTGGGAATCCTAGCAAATAAGGTTAGAGGTCCCCAAGACATGGTTTTTCTCCAAGAACAGCTAAACGACTTGGAATTTTTTGGAATTGTTCCCCAATCAGAAGGAGTCAGGGATGCTGACATTAATGGCTTGGCTCCTTATTTAGCTGCACCTGAGTTGTTGGAGGAAATGTTGAAGGTTGTAGACAGGTTGATAGAAGGCGAAGGTTCGGGGGCAAAAAAATGAATCAGGCCAGGTTGAGGGAGAGGTTGCTGGAGGAGTTCAGTGAGGAAGACTTGGAAAGGGTAGGAAGGGTTTTGGAACGTTATCGGGGCAAACCCGGCGCCCTGATCCCAGTGCTGGAAGAGGTCCAGGCAGTCACAGGGTATTTGCCGGATGTGCTTCAGGAGTGGATTGCGGTTGGAATGAATGTGCCGATGGCGCGAGTGTTTGGAGTAGTCACCTTTTATAGTTTTTTCTCAAGGGTCCCCAAAGGCAAACATCAGATCAAGGTGTGCCTGGGCACTGCTTGTTACGTAAGAGGAGCGAACAAGATCCTTGAACGTTTGGAAAGCGAACTGGGCATCCATGATGGTGGTGTGACCCCGGATCGTAAATTCTCGCTTCAAAGTTTGAGATGTGTTGGGGCTTGCGGTTTGGCTCCGGTCATGATGGTAGGTGAGGATACATACGGACAGGTGCAACCGGACAAGGTAAAGGAAATTCTGGCTACTTATTGATGCTCTAGAATGAAAAAAGGGGTGGAGAGATGGAGCGGTTAAATCCGCAGACACTCATAGAGATGGCTGAGAAGATAGCACCATCTTTGGCAGTGCGCTTTAGCGACGAGGTGATGGCAGGTGAACCGGCGAAGCAGTATCACCTGCTGGTGTGCGGTGGCACAGGGTGCCATGCCACAAGAAGCCTACAAGTCATAGATAGGCTCAGGGAGGAAATAAGACTTCGGCAACTGGCAGACAAGGCACTGGTTGTGGAGACCGGCTGCAACGGGTTTTGCGCCCAGGGTCCAGTGATGACAGTGTACCCAGGAGGGATCTTTTATCAATACCTAAAACCAGAAGATGCAGGGGAGATCATCGAAGAACACGTTTTGAAAGGTGTCCCAGTAGAACGTTTGATGTACAAAGATCAGGTTACGGGCCGTGCCATACCAAAGATGAAAGACATCCCATTTTTCTCTCTTCAGAAAACCATAGCTTTGCGCCATCGGGGTCTTATTGATCCGGAGAAAATAGAGGATTACATAGGCAGAGGGGGCTATCAGGCAGCGGCCAAAGCACTAACGGAAATGACCTCTGAAGAAATAATCGCAGAGCTGAAAGCCTCGGGGTTAAGGGGAAGGGGCGGAGCTGGTTTCCCTACGGGCGTCAAGTGGGAGTTCGCCTCCAAGTCCCAAGGACCTGTCAAGTATGTTTGCTGTAACGCGGACGAGGGTGACCCGGGTGCCTTCATGGACAGGAGTGTGCTTGAGGCAGATCCTCATGCTGTGTTGGAGGGAATGATAATCGCAGCCAAGGCCATTGGTGCCCATCATGGATACATCTACTGCAGGGCCGAATATCCTTTGGCACTCAGAAGATTGAGTATAGCCATGGAACAAGCCAAGGCCCTAGGGCTTTTGGGAGAGGACATACTTTGTACCGGATTTCGCTTAGACCTGGAGATCTACCAGGGGGCTGGGGCCTTTGTTTGTGGTGAGGAGACTGCTCTCATGACCTCCATTGAGGGGAAAAGAGGCATGCCTAGGCCTAGGCCTCCTTTCCCTGCTCAAAAGGGTCTTTGGGGAAAACCCACGGTTCTCAACAATGTTGAAACCTACGCCAACGTGCCTCAGATCATAGCTAATGGTGGACTTTGGTATGCTTCCCTGGGTACAGAAAAGAGCAAAGGGACAAAGGTCTTTGCCCTGACCGGGAACGTGAACAACGTGGGGCTTGTGGAGGTGCCCATGGGTACCCCACTGTCAACGGTGGTCTTGGAGATTGGTGGAGGCATCAAGAAGGGAAAGAAATTCAAGGCAGCACAATTGGGTGGACCTTCTGGGGGTTGTATACCAGCTCAACACATGGATGTTGGGCTGGATTTTGAGTCTGTTACAGCAGCGGGCGCCATCATGGGATCCGGCGGTCTCATCGTCATGGATGAGGATGCCTGCATGGTTGATGTGGCAAGGTTCTTTATGGATTTTTGCAAAGACGAATCCTGTGGCAAGTGTACACCATGCCGGGAGGGCACCAGGCGCATGCTTCAGGTGTTGGAAAGGATAACCAAGGGACAAGGGCAGCAAGGAGACATAGAGCTGCTGGAGGAGTTGGCTTTTTTTGTTAAGGACGCTTCTTTATGTGGCCTGGGACAGACCGCTCCGAATCCGGTTCTCAGTACACTGAGGTACTTCCGCTCCGAATATGAGGCCCATATAGGCCAGCAGAGATGCCCGGCCGGGGTTTGCACAGCATTGGTGCATTACGAGATTGACCCCGAGAAGTGCAAGGCATGCGGTATGTGCAAGAAGAAATGTCCGGTTGATGCCATCGAAGGAGCCCCTAAAGTTGTGCACAGGATAATTCAAGAGAAATGTATCAGATGTGGGACCTGCTATGAGGTCTGTCCCAAGAAATTCAGTGCCATTATGAGGACTTGAAAAAGGCAACCCTTTGATGCGGATTTGATGATAGTGGTGAGCTGCTGATGCCCCAGATTTAAGCAATATTATCATCTGTTGAGGAGACCTCTATGGCCGGAGTGAAGCTTACGATTGATGGTAAAGAGTTGGTAACTGCGCAGGACAACACCATCCTCATGGCAGCAAGGCAGGCCAAAATACATATCCCAACCCTTTGTTACCATCCCAGGCTGCCCATCTCAGGGGCCTGCCGGGTTTGTGTGGTGGAAGTGGAGGGAAGGCCGGCACTTGTGGCCTCATGTGCCATGCCCGTGGCAGAGGGAATGGTGGTTCACACTAAGAGCGAGAGGGTGCTTAGGGCAAGGAGGCTGGTTGTGGACTTGCTCTTGGCAAGCGGGGATCACAACTGTCTGCTTTGTCAATCCAATGGGTCATGCGAGCTGCAGGAGCTGGCATACGAGCTAGGTATCGAGAGCTTCCGGTTCCCTGTTGATTCACCGGGTTACGCCAAGGACACCTCCAATGCCATGATCGAGCGGGACCTCAACAAGTGCATCCTGTGCGGCAGATGTGTAAGGGCTTGTAACGAGGTCCAGGTAAACGAGGTCATAGACTTTGGTTACAGGGGGGGTAAGGCCAAGATAGTCACTGCATGGGATCTTCCTTATGGAGAGTCCAATTGCGTGTTCTGCGGAGAGTGCGTCTCTGTATGTCCCACAGGGGCTCTCACAGAGCGACAGGCCAAGTTCCAGGCCAGGCCATGGAGGCTCAAGAAG
>VSSL01000591.1_pt1 | contig 10948 bp, 10 predicted proteins | sample 4557531 | NCBI WGS metagenome assembly VSSL01 (sample SAMN10986726, study PRJNA523729) | hot springs metagenome | isolation source: hot springs | place: India:Timba, Gujarat | collected 2018-05-31 | reverse complement strand
GGGGGTTGCCAGTGCCTCGTAGAGCACCTTTGCGGTGTAGTTCCACAGGATGACGCGCAGCAGTAGCCCGGTGTCCCATACGCCAGCAAAGGCTATCGTCTGGAAGAGCACGGTGTCTACCGCCTGTCCCACCATGGTGCTGCCGATAGTGCGTGTCCACAGGAATTGCCCGCCGGTCCAAATCTTCATCTTCGCCATCACGTAGGAGTTCACGAACTCGCCGCACCAGAAGGCAATCAGGCTACCCGCCACGATGCGCGGAGTCTGCCCCAAAATCATCGCGAAGGCATCCTGCATCTTCCACTCCGGCGATGGAGGCAGTAAAACGATGATCCAGAACAGCAACGCCGCCAGCAGGTTAAAGCCGAAGCCCATCCAGATAACTCGTCGGGAGCGGGCGTAGCCGTATACCTCTACCAGCACGTCGCCAAAGATATACGAGATGGGAAATAGCAGAGTGCCGCTGTCCAAATCGAGACTCAAAAAGTCCAGTATGCGCACAGGCTTCACCGCCACAATGTTGGAAAGCAGCAGCACCACCACAAAGCTTACCGTGATAATGTCCAGATACCGATAGGAGCGGTTGCTCAGTGGTTATCACCTCCCAGTAGCTTTCTGGCGAACATCATCTGTTCTCGTACCGCCTCGGGAGCGGTTCCCCCACGGGAGCGTCTGGCTTTCAGCACCGCCTCCGGCTGGAGCACCTGCACGGCGTCAGCATCAAACAGGTCGCTGAATGTGCGCAGCTGTTCCACGCTCAGGTCCTCCAGCGCAGCGCCCTGTTTCAGGCAGAATTGCACCACGCGCCCTACCACCTCGTGCGCCTGGCGGAAGGGCATTCCTTTACGCACCAGATAGTCGGCGAGGTCGGTCGCGTTGGAGAAATCGCCGCGAACCGCCTGGCGCATTCGCTCCGTGCGGAACTGTGCCCGCGATAGCATCAGGTGCATCAGCGATACGCTGGAGAGCACGGTGTCCAATGCGTCGAACAGGAAGCCTTTGTCCTCCTGCAGATCGCGGTTGTAGGAGAGAGGTAGAGCCTTCAGCATTACCAGCGCGCCGGTAAGGTCTGCAACCACGCGTCCGGTGCGTCCCCGTATCAGCTCTGCTACGTCGGGGTTCTTCTTCTGGGGCATGATACTGCTGCCAGTGGTCACGCTGTCGTCCTGCTCCACAAACCCGAATTCGGGCGTGCTCCACAGAATCAGCTCTTCCGCCAGACGCGAGAGATGCGTCATGACCAGCGCAGCGCAGGAGAGGAACTCCACCACGAAATCGCGGTCGGAGACGGCATCGAGGCTGTTCTCGCACAGCCCTTCGAAGCCCAGTTCCTGCGCTACCATTTGCCTGTCAAGCGGAAACGATGTGCCTGCCAGCGCGGCACATCCCAGAGGCAGCTGATTCACCCGTTTCCGACAGTCTGCCAGCCTCTCCCTGTCGCGCTGAAACATCCAGAAGTACGCCATCAGATGATGAGCAAGGCTGACCGGTTGGGCGTGCTGCAGGTGCGTGAAGCCGGGCAGGATGGTATGCAAATGACCTTCGGCAGCGTCCACCAGCCACTGCTGGAGATGCCGCATCTCCTCCAGCAGGGCGTCGATACCCTCTCGCAGATAGAGGCGCGTATCGGTGGCAACCTGGTCGTTGCGGCTACGGGCGGTGTGCAGCTTGCCCGCAACGGCGCCGATGCGCTCGGTCAACAGGCGTTCTATCTCGGAGTGAATGTCCTCCGCTTTGGGGTCAAAGGTTATTTTGCCCGCTGAGATGTCTTCGCGTAACGCCTGCAACCCGGCAATAATGGCATCTGCCTCTTCCGGCGTCAGCACGCCAATTTTACCCAGCATCCGCGCATGCGCAATGCTACCGCGAATGTCCACCTCCCACAGCCGCGCGTCTACACCGATAGAGGTGGTGAACGCCTCTACCGCTTCATCGGTTTGCTTTTCGAAGCGTCCGCCCCACAGTTTGCTCATGCTTGCCCTTCGTGCTTCTGCTTCAGTGTGTGGTACATGCGTGCCTGCAGACCGAAGATTTTCACCATGCCGGTGCTCTCGCGCTGGTCGAAGGTCGTGGTATCAAACGAGGCCAGCTCTTCGGAGTACAGCGCCCATGGACTGCTTCGCCCGATCACCTGCAGGCTACCTTTGTACAGGCGCAACCAGACGCTACCCGTCACACGCTTCTGCGTGTTGGCAATAAACGCTTCCAGGTCCTCCTTGAAGGGGTCAAACCACAGCCCGTAGTACGCCAGCTGAGCCCACTCGGCGTCCACGAGCGCCTTGAAGCGGAGTTCCTCGCGAGTAAGCACGAGTGCCTCCAGCGCATGGTGGGCGGTCAGGATGGTCACGGCAGCGGGGCACTCGTAGTTCTCGCGCACCTTCAGCCCCAGCATCCGATCTTCCATGATGTCGATGCGCCCCACGCCGTTCTCGCCCGCAATGCGGTTCAGTTTGGCAATCAGCGCAGCGGGGGAGAGCGGTTCGCCATCTATCGCTACCGGCACGCCCTCTTCAAAGTCCAGCTTCAGCTCGCGTGGTGCATCGGGAGCATCCAGCGGGCTGCATGTCCAGCGGTAAATCTCTTCCGGTGGGGCGTAGTCCGGCTCTTCCAGCCGACCGCCCTCAATGGAGCGTCCCCACAGGTTTTCGTCGATGCTCCAGATTTTCTCCACGCTCTGCGTGATGGGCACGCCGCGCGATTTGGCGTACTCAATCTCCCACGAGCGTGTCATGTTGCGCTCGCGGATGGGGGCGTGGATGACCGCGTCGGGCATGAGAGCGCGTATGGTAAACTCGATGCGAAACTGGTCGTTGCCTTTGCCCGTGCAGCCATGGGCAAACGCCGTCGCGCCCGTCTGCCTCGCTATCTCCACCGCCTTCGCGGCGATGATGGGACGAGCGATGGAAGTGCTGACCGGATAGCCCTCATAGCTGGCATTAGCCCGGACCGCTGCGAAGCAGTAATCGCGGGCAAACTCCTCTTTGGCAGGCACGGTGTAGTGCTCCGTGCCCAGCGCACGCGCCTTTTCCGCCGCCTCCTGAATGTCCTCCTCCGGCTGACCAACATCTACCGTGACGGTAATCACGTGGTCGTAGCCGTACTCTTCTCGCATGAGTGGGATACATACGGACGTATCCAGCCCACCAGAATAGACCAGAACCACCTTTTTCATTGCCTGCACTCCTCTATGGGATAACGGTTAGATTATACGGGAAGGAGAGTAGCTCATGCAAGAAGGAGGACGGAAGTGGGAAACTTCCACCTTTACAGGATACTACTGTCAGCGTGCCATCTGAAGAGGGTCTATCCTCCGAATGCCCTCGATTGTATCGAAATGCCTGTCCACCGATATAATCCCGCTGATACCATTGTTCAGAATCACCGCAGCGTGGATTACGTCTCGAGAGCGTACACCCTGATGGGCATACTGCTGGAATAGTTCGACCGCCCGTTGTACGTCACGTAGAGTAACCGGGTATACAATAGGAACAAGGGTGAGTAGGTCGTTTGCCAAAGCAACGGCTTCCTGATATCTTCCCAGCGCTCCGTACCGATGGAGTATCTCCTGAACGATCTCGGTGTCAATGGCTACCATAATCTCTGCGCGAGCAACAGAGCGGAGTACGCTTTGGCATGCTTCCCTGTACGGATGTTCTCTTCCTGCAGCGTACATGAGGACGTTCACGTCAAGCAGGAATAACTCTTGCTCCGGCATACTCATTCCCCAGCAGCACCGCGAATGATTTCCTCCTCCATCTGCTCCCAGTCGCTGACCGGGAGTTGCAGAGATAGTATCCGCTGAAGCGCCTCTTCACGTCTTTTTTGTTCTATGCTGTCTACCAGCGGGTGGAGCTGCACTTCTACAGGTGTGCCGTTTGGCAAGCCCGTTTCTGTGTCGAGAATAATCATGTTGCCTGCAACCTTACCTTTGTAGATAATGGTTTGCATCGGAACGACCTCCTGTCGTAAAGTATACCGCAACCTCCGTTGCATTTGCACTTTTCTCGCTTTCGCCATATAATATCCACAAGAGCCTGAAGTTGGGGGGCATGTCTGTGCGTGGTCTCCATCCAAAGTTGTGGGGGGTGTGGCTGCTTGCCCTTATCGGGTTGCCGATATGCTGGTGGTTGCTGCCTGCCCCGGTGTTTCAGCCGTTGCCTCTATTGGTGCTCCTGCTATTGACTGTGCTCACGTTCGCCTTGCCGGTTGGACGCCTGGGTACCCGCAAAGTGCGTTTTGGTAGTGCGGTGGTATTTTACACTACCCTGTTATATGGAGCCTGTGCCGGGGCGGCGATCAGTTTGCTTGCGGGAGCCATTGCACAAAGGATGCGCCGGGTGCGACAGGACGAGTCTTACTATGCACCGGTGCTTGCCCTTTCTGTCCTTGTCGGCGGGGTAGCCTACCACTACGGCGAACCTCCTTATCATGCTGTCCCCGTGAGCTGGTCGGACTGGTTGCGCTTTGCGGCGGCGGCAGTGTTGTTCCTTGCAGTGCGTATCGCATTGCTGGGGTGGTACGAGGGAAAGCGTTCCGCACATCGGCGGCTGATTGTGCGTGTGGAAGGACTGGTGGAAAGCGTGACTTTGCCCACCGTGCTCGCAGCGTTATTCATCCAGCGGGAGTGGGGATGGTGGTCGATATTGCCAGTGTGCTCAGTGGCAACAGTCGGGTTGCTGGCAGCGCGAGCGATGATCGATGCCCACCAGGCGCAACGACAGGTACACGTGTTGCGAACCTTGCACCATCGTCTGATCGCACACTTGCACCCCGACCGGTTACTGCAGGACCTCGGCGAGGAGCTTCGTCGCCTGCTGTTTTTTGACCGGCTGAGCCTGTGGAGCTATGCTCGTCAGGAAGCGCATCTGCAGAACGTGGGAGTCCATCCGCAACAAGAGCGAGCGGCTTTCCCCGCCTATCTGGAGGTGGGCGGTATTCTCGGCAAAGCGATAGACCGTCGGAAGCCGCTGGTGCTTACCGATGAACTGCGTGCCCGTCTGCCTGAGATGGCTGAATATTTCGAGGGGTCCGTGCTGATTATCCCGCTGGCGGTACATGAGTATCCGTGGGGCTTGCTCATTCTCGAGCGCGCGGCGCACCGTGAGCCTTTTGTACGTGCGGACTATGAGGCGATACAGGTGGTTGTCGACCATCTGGCGATTCTGCTTGAAAACATCCGTCTCTACCGTGAAACGGCGGAGATGGCGGTGCGCGATGGTCTAACGGGTTTATTAAACCACCGCCGATTGCATGAACGGCTGAAGGAGGAGTTGTCCCGCTCACTGCGCTATCACCATCCTTTGACGCTGCTGATGATAGACGTGGATTACTTCAAGCGCTACAACGATACCTACGGTCACCAGCAGGGGGATGAACTTCTGCGCATTCTGGCGGAGATAGTCCGGCAGAACATTCGCCAGAGCGATATCGCAGGAAGATACGGCGGTGAAGAGTTCGCTGTGATACTGCCTGAGACCGATAAGGAATCCGCTGTGGTTCTGGCTCAAAGGCTTTGCGAGGTGGTAGCCAGGACGCCTTTTCCGGGGCATCCGGGCGGTCCACCAACGCGCTGTACCATCAGCATCGGCGTGGCGGGTTTTCCCGATGATGCTTTTGACGGTCTCCGACCTCGTTGCGGCGGCGGATACTGCGCTCTACCGGGCGAAGCGGTACGGCAAAAACCGGGTGGTGATCGCGCCGTGAGCGAGGAACTGGCGGTGGTCATCACTGCGGGTGGGCGAATAGCCAAAGCGGAGTTTCTCTTTACGGGGCTAACGGAAGGCTACGCCTCCGCAGACGATTACAGCCTCAACGGTGGCGGGGGTTATCTCGTGAAGGCTCTGCTAAAAGTAGGGGGGCGTACCCTGCTGGAAACCGTGCTGGACGCCGTGCGGGCGACCGGACGCACAAAGCGTACAGTGGTCGTCGGCAGTTCTGAACTGCAATACTGGATAAAGGGTCCCCACGAATCCCTCGTTCCCGAACAGGTAGAGGCGCACGAGAACCTCATCGCAGGCTTACAGGCGGTCGCGGACTATCCCCGGGTGCTGTATGTCACCTCCGACCTGCCTTTTGTGACGGCGGAGGCAATCCACCATTTCATCGATTCCTGTCCACCGGACAGGCAGTTATGCTATGGTATCGTGCGGCGTGAGGTGTTCGAGGCGCGTTTTCCCCGCTCTCCCAGTACGTATGCGCGTTTGAGGGACGGTGAGTTTGTAGCGGGGTGTGCAGTCATGGTGGAACCTTCCGCTTTGCTGAGGAAGGTGGAATGGATGCGTCGTGTGGCGCAACGACGTAAGAGCCTGTGGAGACTGGCACTGCTGGCGGGTTTCTCCGTTCTTTGGAAGTATGCGATTCGCCAGCTACGGGTAGCCGATGTGGAGCGCAGAGCGGAGCAGTTGCTGGGAATGCGCTGCAAGGCGGTGGAATGTGACCCCGAGCTGGCTTATGATATCGACACCCCGCAGGAGTATGAGTACGCCCGGAGGCTGGCGAATGGCGGAGCTGGTTAAGCGGGTGCTGACCGCGCTGATCGGTATTCCGGTGTTCCTGTTTGCCCTGATAGGACCGCCGCCGATGGTGTTGCCGGAGGGCAGCACGTGGGTGACGCTGGTGATGTTGATTGCGCTGCTGGGCGTCGTAGAGATGCTATCGGCGGTGGAGAACAGGTACCCGGATGTACGGGCGAACCGCTTGCTGGCGATGCTGTCGGTGTATCTGCCCTTTGACGCCTGGCTGGATTCGCGGCAGGAGACGGCTCTTCTGGGCGCCGTTCGCCTGGTTGTCGTTGCTGTCGTGCTGGTTGCCTTTTCGTGGGAGGTCTGGCGGGCGGAAAGACAGGGGGAGCTGCGCGCCTGGCGCAACACGGGAACCGCCACGCTGGCAGTGCTGTACCCCGGTCTGTTGCTGAGCGTATGGGTCAAATTGCGCCTGCTGGACGAGGGCTGTACACGAGAGGTACAGTGGCTCTCCGATGGCGTGCGCCTGATACTGCTGGCCTGTGTCTCGGTGTGGGTGTGTGACTCCGCCGCCTACTTCGCGGGCAAACGTTTCGGCAAGCGACGGATGTCCCCACGGCTCAGCCCCCGCAAGAGCTGGGAGGGAGCGGCGGCAGGCGCGTTGTTCGGAACGATAGCGGCAGGTCTGTTTGGTTTGTGGATGGGTTTACCGCTGTGGACAGCAACGCTACTGGGACTGGCAGCAACCTGTGTGGGGCAGGTGGGCGACCTGTTTGAGAGCGCACTCAAGCGCGAACTGGAAGTAAAGGATTTTGGCGGATTATTGCCGGGGCACGGCGGAGTGATGGACCGGTTTGATAGCCTGCTGTTCGCTTTACCGGTTGTTTACCTCTTCAGCCACCTCCTGCCGATTTGCTCGTAGCTCTACCAGAGCATGAATCCTCCCCGTTGTGGAAGGAACTCGTTGAGGATTAACAGGGAGAGGATTGCTCATGGTTGTTGTTTTTGCGGAGAGCGCTCTGGTGAGCCGCCCTTCAGCGTGGTGGCAGCGTGCTCTCGTAGCCGATGGACAGTTCTGGATATGGGTGGGCACGCTGGTTATTAGCCTCGTGTTAATCAGTATCCTCGCTTTGCGCTACCTGTGGTACCTGTGGTGGCTTCATCGCATTCGCCTCCTGCGCGGACAGGGTCTGATATCCTCTTCGGAATTGCGAAGAGGGCAGTGCGCTTATCTGCAACTGCTGGATGTCTCCGAAGAAGAGCGTCTCCGCCGGTGGCGTACGATGGTGCGTTGCGTTCACCCCGATGCGATAGATGTAGACCTGCCCGTGCTGGCAGAGGGTGAACGATTCACCCCCGGTATGCGGGTTGCCCTGGCGGTGAACGCAGTAGATAGCCTGTATGTCATGGAGACCAGCGTTGTCGGTGTGGAAAACGGTGAACCGTGTGTGCTGCGGTTGCGCCGACAGCCTTTGCTTCATCGCCTGCAGAGGAGGCAGTTCGCACGTGTGGAACTCATGGCGCCCGCTACTATCGAGGTAGTAGGCGGAAAAAGCATCGGACGATATGCCGGGGTGCTTCTGGACATCGGCGGAGGCGGAGTGTGCCTGCAAGCACCCGTGTCTCCGGTAGTGGGAAGCACAGTATGTCTGGAGGTACCGGGATTATCTGACATTCTACCCGATTCGACCCGATTGACGGTAGTGGGAGTATCTGAAACGGTAGTGGATGGACATCTTGAATATCGCTTGCATTGTGCCTTTGTCGACCTGAGTGCGGAACAGCATGAACGCATTGCCCGCTTTGTGCATCGAAAGCAACACGAAGCCGCCGCCGAGCGAAGATGGCGCGCGCCGCAAGAAATGGGAACACAGCATTACTCCTGACCTGAGCTCCATCGCCCTCTGAGCCGATAATTGTCATGGACAGAGCGACAGCTGGGGGCGATGTTTCCGTGTTTCAGATAGGAGACCCCGTAGAGATACATTTCAGGTCAGGAAACAACCTGGTGGCGTTGCACGGGACGTTGGCGCAGGTTTCGCGTCCTCTGATGGAGGTTCACCTGACAGGCCAGCCGCTCCACGACGGCATGGTGAGGTCGGGCGTGAATGTGCTGCTGGCTGTCAGCGGCGGGACAGGGATTTACACCGCAGAGGCTGTTGTTCAACGCTACAATCCGACAGCGAGTCAGGTGATCCTGAGTGTCAGCGGCTCGTTTCGCTTCCAGCAGAGACGGCAGCACGAGCGTTACCGGTGCGACATGCAGGTGCGCCTGCGCGGGATGGGTGACGCCGAATGGATAACCGGGGAATGTCGTGACATCTCGGCGGGTGGAGCACGCATCTACTTGCCACAGGAGTTCGTTTTGCGTTCCAACGCGATAGAGGTGATTTTCATCTCCCCAACCAATCAGCAGGCGGTGCGCGCTGTTGCGGAGATAGTTCGAACGGGCAAGCTACTTGAGGGAGATGGTTGGGAAATCGGGATACGTTTCACCGAGATGAGCCGCATGGAGAAGATTCACTTCGCACGCTTGCTGCAGCACTGGGCGTCGACACAGCAACGGGAGCCAGTGAATCCCTGATCAGCTCTGCGTCATCTCCGCGAGCCTGTCTACCAGAACCGCTCCCTCAAACATCAGCGTTCCTTCGCCAATAGCCACTCGCTCGATGCGAATGGGCGCCTTAATGCCCGAAAGGTCAATCAGGGGGCGGTTCAAAAACATCTCCGAGAGGAGTTCCCGAACCTTCTCCGGCACGGAAAGTCCCACCACTTTCATCTCGCTGTCTTCGAACCATATCTGCGTGCCTTCCTTCAGGCGCAGTTTTCCGCTCAACTCCGCCGAGAGCTTCACGCCGAGGCGGGTGTATACGTCGATGGAGAGGCGGATTTCGCCCGCGCGACTGCGGATGCGCAGGTTGTCCAGACGAGAGACGACCAGGTTCCAGGGGGAACGCACAGGCGGCAACAAATCGCTCAAGTAGGACTGCAACACCTCGTCGTCCAGCGAAGCGTGGAAGGAACCCTGCTTCGCTCGCAGAGGGGCATCCCTTCGGTATTCGATGTCTTCCAGCTCCACCACCAGTTCGCGCAGAGTGAGACCCTGTTGTATCTCTACTCCCTCGCCAACGATGCGTGCCGCCTTCACTTTTCCCTGAAACATTCTTTCGTGCCTCCCCAGAAGAGTGACCCGATATCGTTTCGCCGGAGCGATGAGCCGGGGCAATTGCGCCTCCACGCGTTTTTCCGCCAGTCGGCGCGGGTTCACGCCGCAACCGCTCGTCGCCACCGCTACAGCGAGGATGAGTGCCATCAGCGCATTTCTTTGCTTGCCAACGATACTTTTCATCGCATTCGTGTGAGTATACCCTGCTCTGTTGCAAAGGTCTAGTAGGAGATTGCTTCGGTCGCTACGCTCCCTCGCAATGACACAATAAGCACTGCCAGGCGTCATCGTGAAGCACAAAGTGCTGAAGCCATCCCCAATGAGATGTGTACAACAGAGCACCCAGTGCATATTTCGCCCTCAATCGCTCTGTTTCCTGCTGAAGGAATTCATAATTTTTATCAAAATTTTGAAAATTTCACAAAAAAGTATTGATTTTTTGAATATCCACGTGTATAATCTAAAACAGTGGAGGTGATGAAAATGTACTCCGTTCCTGCAAGGTGTCCGGTGTGCGGTGGCAATCTGCAGATACGCGAGGTCGTCTGCGAGAAGTGTGGAGTGCAGATGCGCGGTGAATTCTCGGCGTCTACCTGTCGGTACTGCGGTCTGGACGCCGAGCAGCAGCAGTTTTTGGAGGTGTTCCTGCGCTGTCGCGGAGTGTACAACTGCGTGGAGCGTGAGTTGAATATCTCCTATCCGACGGTGAAGGCACGCCTGGAGGCACTGTTACAGGCGTTGGGGCTGTCGGCAGTGGGCGAAGAGAAGGAAGAGATAGATGTGCAGGAGCGTCGGAAGGCAATTCTGGATGCGCTGGAGCGTGGCGAAATCACCGCAGAAGAGGCGGCGGATGCGTTGCGCCAGTTGCGGTAGGAGGTGGGTCTGATGAACGAGGAACTGCAGCGAATCTTACGCATGGTGCGCGAAGGTAAACTGTCTCCAGAGCAGGCGCAGATGCTTATCGAAGCGCTGATGACAAAGCCGGGTGGCGAAAAGGCGAAACGCAAGGAGGAAGCCGCCTTCGAAGAGGCGATGGAGCAGCTGCGCAAAGCCTTCCAGGGTGTGGACTGGAAACGTATCCAGCAGGAGTGGCGACGCATCAGCGAGGAAATCCGCGAGCAGACCCGTCGCGGCTGGGAAGAGGCTCAGCGCGCCTTTCGCGGCATGGGACGCTGGGACATCGACCTGCGATTGGGCACGGTGCAGGACGTGGAGTTTGACCAGACAATAGACATCCCTGCGGGCGCACGCCTCATCGTGCAAAACGTGCTGGGTGACGTGCATGTGCATGGGAAAGAGGGCATGACGCAGATGCGCGTGC
>VSSL01000590.1_pt1 | contig 10950 bp, 10 predicted proteins | sample 4557531 | NCBI WGS metagenome assembly VSSL01 (sample SAMN10986726, study PRJNA523729) | hot springs metagenome | isolation source: hot springs | place: India:Timba, Gujarat | collected 2018-05-31 | reverse complement strand
TTCATCAGCTGGGCGGTTACCGCCTGCAGGCAAGAAAGCCTGAGGAGCAGGAGAGGTTACTGGCGGATGCGCTGGCGCTGGAAGCAGCGGGCTGTTTTGCGCTCGTCCTGGAGAAGGTGCCGGCGGAGGTGGCGGGAGCTGTTACGCGCCGTCTTCAGATTCCGACCATCGGCATCGGTGCCGGACCGGATTGCGACGGTCAGGTGCTCGTGCTTCAGGACTTGCTCGGGCTGAGCGATGAATCCCGGCTCAAGTTTGTCAAGCAATATGCTGAACTCAGCCGGATTGTCCAGACGGCGGTTGCGGAGTACTGCTCCGAGGTGCGCAGCGGCAGGTTTCCCGGAAAAGAGCACAGTTTCTATCTGGATGAAGGAAAATAACCGGATGCGGGTAATTCGCAGTGTCCGGCAGATGCAGCTGCTCGCCGACCGGCTCCGCGCCCAGGGCCGGATCGGTTTTGTGCCGACGATGGGGGCGCTCCATGAGGGGCATCTCGAGCTGGTCCGGGTTGCGCGGAAAAATGCTGATTTCACCGTTGTTTCCATTTTTGTCAATCCGATTCAGTTCGGACCCAGAGAGGACTACCGGCAGTATCCGCGGGACTTCGCCCGGGACCGGCGGCTGCTTGCCGGACTCGGGGTGGATGTGATTTTCTATCCGGATGTAAAGGCGATGTATCCTGAAGGGTTTGCCACTTATGTGGAGGTTGAAGGCTTGACCCGTTATCTCTGCGGCCGGTCCAGACCCGGACATTTCCGCGGGGTGACCACCGTGGTGGCAAAACTGTTTAACATTGTCAAACCCCATGTTGCGGTCTTCGGGCAGAAGGATGCCCAGCAGGCGCTGGTGATCAGACGGATGGTCCGGGATTTGAACTTTGATCTGAAGATTATCGTTGTGCCGACCGTGCGGGAGCCTGACGGTCTGGCACTCAGTTCGCGCAACGCCTATCTCACCCCGGAACAGCGCCGGCAGGCGACCGTGCTCTATCAGGCATTGCAGCTGGCTCAACAGCTGATCAGGGCCGGCGAGACCGAACCGTCCCGGGTCAGGCAGGCGCTGCGCCGGCTGATCCGCACCCGGCCCGAAGCCCGGATTGATTATGTAGAAATCGTTGATACCGCCCGGCTGGAGCCGGTTTCAAGGATTCAGGGCGAGGTGCTGGTTGCGCTCGCGGTCTATTTCGGCCGGGCACGGCTGATTGACAACCTCATTGTCCGTGCCCCGCAGTCCGGCGGTAAAAACTCCTGATACCCAGCAGCGCTGCTGCCCCCAGGATCAGAAGCACAATTCCAATTACCAGCAGTGCCAGCCGGTGAGAGGTGAGGTCACCGAGGGTGCCGATGAAGAGCGTGGTCAGAAGAAAGGTGGCGTTGGTGATGAACTCGCGGGTTGAGAATATCCTGCCCCGGATATTTTCCGCCACCTCCTCCTGCAGCATCGTATTCTGGACAACGCCGAGCCAGGAAAAGGCGATGCCGGCGATTACCGCAACCAGAATCATAAACCAGAGGGTAATGAGCCAGTTGCCGATGAAAAACAGCAGACCATAGATGAGAATGACGACGGCGACAATCAGCGGGCGGTTGATGTTTTTCGGCATCAGTCCGATCAGCACTGCACCGGCAATCATCCCGATGGCGAGGATGCCGGCAAAGATACCAACGCCGGCGGTGCCCATTCCCAGCACCTGCTGAACGAGGTAGATCAGAATCGTATAGGCGACTGCGGAGATGAAGGTGGAGACGACGATGGAGCCGAGCACAAAGGCAACCAGCCGATTGATGAAGACGAGCCGGATAACTTCTGCCAGTTCCCTGAAAAACTGAACAAAGGCGTTGACAATCTCTTGAAGCAGGTTTTGCTCAGAGTGCAATCCGTGTACCAGCGGGTTTGCTGAAGGCGGACGAGTGATACTGGCACCGATGTTGAGCACCAGGATACCGGCAGTCAGATGACAGGCGGCGTCAAGCCAGATTCCCCGCTGCCATCCGACCCATTTGATCAGAAACCCGCCGATCACCATGCCCAGCACGGTGGCGATCCGGGAAAAGAACAGGCTGGCGGAGTTGGCGGCAAGAATTTCGTCGCGGGCAACCAGATTTGGCAGGAGCGCGGGGTTGGCGGTGTTGTTAAAGATGTCCAGTCCAAAGAAAAGAGTGAGTGCAATCCAGAAAGGGGTGAAACTGCGGGTGAGGGCAATGGCGAACGGGGTGAGTCCGAGGATGGCGGTCTGGATAAAATGGGTACGGGCGATCGTATTCCGTTTGTTCCAGTGATCGACCAGGACACCGGCGACCGGCGAGAGAATCAGGGTTGGTAGAACAAACGTCAGGGAGCCGCCGGAATAGGCGAGCAGTTTTCCGGGAGCGGACATGCCGATGATCGTAATCAGCAGCATGTGAGACAGCCGGTCGCCGAGCTGGGACATGGCACCGGCGAGCGCCAGATAAAGGAAGTTGCGGTTTTTCAGGACCGCAATCAGTCGGGAGGGCATTTTAATTGCGAGTTTAGCAGAAACCGTTGCAATTGCAAATCGGAAATATCGAGCAGGAAAATCCTTGACCCCGGAGCAATTGCCGGTATAATAGCATTTTAACTAACCAAGGAGGAAATCCGATGAAGGAAAATTCCCAGTCTCCGATTACGATTTCCGTGATCAAAGCCGATATCGGCGGCTATGTCGGGCACTCTGCCAGTCATCCGGAAATTATTGACCTGGCTGAGGATAAGCTGAAGAAGGCAAAAAAGGAAGAGCTGCTTATTGACTTTTATGTCACCAGCTGTGGTGATGACCTGGAACTGATCATGACCCATCGGCAGGGCAAGGACAGCGAAAAGATTCACAAACTTGCCTGGGATACATTCATGGCGTGCACTGAGCTTGCCCGGGAACTCAAGCTCTACGGTGCCGGGCAGGACATGCTCGCCGATGCCTTCAGCGGTAATGTCAAGGGAATGGGACCGGGCGTGGCGGAGATGAGCTTTGTTGAACGCAAGTCCGAACCGGTGCTCGTCTTCTGCGGGGACAAGTGCGCACCCGGTGCCTGGAACCTGCCGCTTTTTAAGATTTTTGCCGACCCGTTCAATACCATCGGTCTGGTGATTGATCCGACGATGCATGACGGCTTCCGGTTTGAGGTTCATGATGTGTTTGAGGGACGGGATATGGTTCTTTCCTGTCCGGAGGAGATGTATGACCTGCTGGTCCTCATCGGCTCGCCGGAGAACTATGTGATCAAGAATGTCTACAGGAAGGATGGTGAAATCGCCGCCACCAGCTCCACCCAGAAACTGGCACTGATCGCCGGCCGGTATGTGGGCAAGGATGACCCGGTGATGATGGTGCGCTGTCAGTCCGGGTTTCCGGCGGTCGGTGAGGTGCTGGAGGCGTTTGCCTTTCCCCATCTCGTTTCCGGCTGGATGCGCGGCTCCCATTACGGTCCGCTGATGCCGGTTGCCCAGCGTGCGGCAACGCCGTCAAGGTTTGACGGTCCGCCCCGGGTGATCGCCCTCGGTTTCCAGCTCGCCGAGGGAAAGCTGATCGGACCGCGGGACATGTTTGATGATCCGGGCTTTGACCTTGCCCGCAAGGAGGCGAACCGGCTGGCGGAGTTCATGCGCCGGCACGGACCGTTTGAGCCCCATCGGCTGGGCTTGAAGGAGATGGAGTATACAACCCTGCCCCAGGTGCTGAAGAAACTGCTGGAGCGAGAAAAGCAGGGTTAAAGGCGGTCGAAAAAGGAAAGGATTAAAGGTTTAATGAATACCGGCACCGGCAGTGATGTGCAGGCGGTGGCACGGCTGGCGCAGGCACGCCAGCAGCTGGAGACCGAGCTGGCAAAGGTGATCATCGGGCAGAAACCGGTGGTCGAGCAGGTGCTCATCTGCCTTTTGGCGCACGGCCACGGGCTTTTAATCGGCGTTCCCGGGCTGGCAAAGACCCTGCTGGTCAACACCCTTGCCCGGGTGCTGGACCTGTCCTTCAACCGGATTCAGTTCACACCGGATCTGATGCCCTCAGACATCACCGGCACCGAGATCATTGATGAGGACCCCGAGAGCGGGCGCCGCTGTTTCCGGTTTGTGCCCGGACCGGTGTTTGCCAATGTTGTCCTTGCGGATGAGATCAACCGGACTCCGCCCAAGACCCAGGCGGCACTCCTGCAGGCGATGCAGGAGTACCGGGTGACGGTCGGGGGCAAAACCTATGACCTGCCCGCACCCTTCTTTGTCCTGGCGACCCAGAATCCGATTGAGCTTGAGGGCACCTATCCGCTGCCCGAAGCCCAGCTTGACCGGTTCATGTTTTCAATTGTCGTTGACTACCCCAGTGCCGAGGAGGAGAAGGAGATCGTCAAGAGCACCACTTCAGCCTACGAACCGGCACTGGAACGGATTCTGGATGCGGACGAGGTGCTGGCGCTGCAGGCGCTGGTGCGCCGGGTGCCGGTAGCGGATGAGGTTCTGGACTTTGCGGTCCGGCTCACCGGCATGACCCGGCCCGGCAGTCCAACCGCACCGCAGTTTGTCCGGGACTATGTGAGCTGGGGTGCGGGACCGCGGGCGACCCAGTATCTGGTGCTCGGTGCCAAGACCCGGGCGATCCTGGACGGCAGATACACGCCGGCGATTGATGATGTGATTGCGGTTGCCCTGCCGGTGCTCCGGCACCGGGTGATTACCAACTTCACCGCCGAGGCGGAGAACATCCGGGTTGAGGAGCTGATCCGGCGGCTGATTGAGGCCTGCAGTCAGCGCCGTTAAGCCGGTCCGGAGACGGAATTAAAAGGAGCGAAGATGAGAAAGATCGGACTGGTGCCGCTCGCCAGTCTCAAACCCGGTGACAACCGGTTTGAACTGGAAGGGCTGGCACGGGATTACGGGCTGGAGATTCATGAGGTCCGGGAAAACCCCTCTTTTGAAGAACTGCTGGGCAGAATCCGGGTTGATGTGGTGATCACCCGCAGTGGCAAGCGGTTTCTGGTCCGGGGCAGGGTCCACTTCCGTGCCCGGCTGCGCTGTGCGATCTGCAATGAGGAGTATGAGCGGGATTTTGATGAGGAGCTGGTTGCCGAGTTCACGATGCTGGAGCGGACCGGTGCTGCCTATGCCCGGGAGCTGGAGCCGGAGGAGCTGGACCGGGTGAAGATTGATGCTGACTTCATTGACCTGAGTGCGGTGATTCATGATGCGATCCATCTGGCGATTCCGATCGCCCCGCGCTGCCGTGAGGACTGTCAGGGCATCTGTCCGGTCTGCGGGGCAAATCGCAATCTGGTGCGGTGCGGGTGTGAACTGCGGGTGCCGAAGGGCTGATGCCGGAATTTGACCTCAGGACCGGTACGGAATAATATGGAAAATAAAAGCTTTGGGAGGCAAAAGATGGCAGGATTCAGATATAAACCGGTGCACGCCCCGCGTGGCACCACCCTGACCTGCAAGGGGTGGCACCAGGAGGCGGCGCTCCGGATGCTTCTGAACAATCTTGACCCCGAGGTGGCGGAAAAGCCCGAGGAGCTGATTGTCTACGGCGGCACGGGCAGAGCTGCGCGCAACTGGGACTGCTTTCAGGCGATTGTCTCCTGTCTGCGGGAGCTGGAAAATGACGAGACCCTGCTTGTCCAGTCGGGCAAGCCGGTGGCAATCTTCCGGACCTTTGAGCATGCGCCCCGGGTCCTGATCGCCAACTCCAACCTCGTGCCCCGCTGGGCAACCAAGGAGTATTTTGACGAGCTGGAGGCGCAGGGGCTGATCATGTACGGACAGATGACCGCCGGCTCCTGGATTTATATCGGCACGCAGGGCATCCTCCAGGGCACGCACCAGACCTTTGTCAGTGCAGGGATGAGGCACTTCGGCTCCGGTGACCTGACCGGCAGGCTTGTGGTCTCAGGCGGGCTGGGCGGAATGAGCGGTGCCCAGCCGTTGGCAGCGACGATGGCGAATGCGGTCTATCTTGGAGCCGAGGTGGATCCGGCGCGGATTGAACGGCGCCGGGCATCGCGCAAGCCCCGGTATCTGGACGAGCGGATTGACGATCTGGACAAGGCGATTGATGCGGCGCTCACCGCCAAAGAACACCGGCAGGCAAAGTCAATCGTCTGGTGCGGAAACATCGTTGACCTGCTTCAGCGGCTGCTCGAGCGCAATGTCACGCCCGACCTTTTGACCGACCAGACCTCAGCCCATGACGAGCTCAACGGCTATGTGCCGGCAGGTATCAGCTTTGAGCAGGCGCTGGAACTGAGACGCCGGGACCCGCAGGAGTACCGGCGCCGTGCCTACGAGACGATGGCGCGCCATGTCCGGCTCATGCTCGCACTGCAGGAGCGGGGTGCGGTCACCTTTGACTACGGCAACAACCTGCGCGGCAAGGCGCTCGAGGGCGGATATCTCAGGGAGGAGGAGATCCGGACTCCGGGCAGAACCGGCTCCTGGAAATATCCGGGCTTTGTGCCCGCCTATATCCGGCCGCTCTTCTGCCAGGGGATGGGACCGTTCCGCTGGGTTGCCCTCTCCGGTGAGCCGGACGACATCTACGAGACCGACCGGATTGTGATGGAGCTTTTCCCGGACAAGCCCGAGCTCCACAACTGGCTCAGAAAGGCGGAAGATGAGGTGCCGTTTCAGGGCTTGCCCGCGAGAATCTGCTGGCTTGGCTATGGTGAACGGGACAAAGCCGGGCTGGCGTTCAACCGGGCGGTCCGGGAGGGCAGACTCCGGGCGCCGATTGTCATCGGCAGAGACCATCTGGACACCGGTTCGGTCGCCTCACCCAACCGCGAGACCGAGGCGATGAAGGACGGCTCGGATGCGATTGCGGACTGGCCCCTGCTCAACGCCCTGCTCAATGTTGCCTCCGGCGCCTCCTGGGTCTCAATCCATTCCGGCGGCGGGGTCGGGATCGGCTACTCGGTCCATGCGGGACAGGTGGTGGTCTGCGACGGCACTCCGGAGATGGATGAACGGCTCCGCCGCGTCCTGACCAATGACCCGGGTCTGGGTGTGTGCCGGCATGCGGATGCCGGCTATGAGGAGGCGATCACCCTTGCCCGTAATGCCGGAATCATCATCCCGATGCTGGATTAGGTGCTCAGACCGCTCACCCTGCTTTTTCTCCTTACCGCCTGCGGACAGCTCCGGCCTCTGACCCGGGCAGACCGGCTCGGTCCGGAGGAGAAGCTGGAATACCTGATCCTGCGCGCCCTGGACCCGCAGGCGGCAGAGCAGTATCTGAGTCTGAGTTCAGCCCGGCAGCGTCAGGACTACCTGGACTGGTTCTGGCAGGACCGGAACCCGGAGGAGCGCCGGCGCTACCACGAGCGGGCAGAAAAGGCGGCAGAGCTGTTCGGCAGGCTGGACCTGCTCGGTGATGAGCGGATACCGGTCTATATCCGCTACGGACCGGCACGGCGCGAGGAGTATGCACCCCAGCCGGTGGAAAACGAGACCCTGCGCCTGTTTGTCAATCCGGCGGAGATCTGGACCTATGACTCGCTCGGACTCCAGTTTGACTTTGTCAAGACCGGGGTCGGGTTCCGCCAGGTCGGGTTCACCCGGTTCGGCACCGGCTGGTATCCGCCCGCATTTGAACCGGTGGACTACGGCAAGCCCGCACCGCCACCGGCACCGGATGCGAAAAGGCTTGACCTCCAGCTTGCCCTCTACCGGCTGAGCCAGCAGCAGGAGACGGTGCAGGTTGAGCTCCATTACGGTCTGAGACCTGCAGGGTTGAAGCCGGGTGATATCATCCGGCTTGAATTCCGGTTTGACTCCCGTCGCTCGGGCAGTTTTGCCCGTTCCGGCTGGTTCGGCTTTTCCGCTGACTCCGGTATCGTCGTCGGCAGGGAGCTGTTCTTCCTGCCTGCTGACATCTATTCGGTCCGGCTCAGTGCGGTCAACCGTGACGGCTCGGCAGCGGGCGAACTCCGGGCAGAGCTCAACCTGGTGGACTATGTCCGCCGCGCCCAGCCCGGTTCCGATATCGTCCTTTTCGCACTGGTGGATGATGTATTCCAGAGCCCGCAGTTTGTCCATCCCCGCTACCGCCGGGTAATTCCGCTTGTGCTCCCTGAGATCCGCTCCGGCGCCACCTTCTACGCCCTGTTTGAGCTCTACAACCTGAAGACCGACAGCCTCAACCGGCACCGGGCACAGGTCCGCTACGAGCTGATGGACCTGGATACCAGAAGAATGGCGGTCATTCCAACACCCTTCCGGTTCATCACCGGTGAGGGGACAACCGGCATTGCCCTGGAGCGGGTGCACACGATGGACTTGAGTCCGGGCACCTACCTCCTGCTCGCCCGGGTTGAGGACCTGAACTCAGGAAGACAGATCAGCCTGACCTCCCGGTTCCGGATTCTATCGCCGAAGAAAAATTAACCACTTCCCCCAGCCCAGCCCGATCGCAACCGCGGTCACCAGCCAGGTCTGCCACTCCTGCAGCGCCTCCCAGAGGCTGAACCCCGGACTCTCCGGCTGGAGGTCAGCAAGGGCAAGCATTTCCGCCTCTGCCCGGCTGATCAGCCCGTAAATCAGCAGATAGCCGAACAGCACCACCAGTGTGGTCCAGACCGGCGGATGGAAACCGACCACCACCCCGGCAACCAGGGCAAAATTTCCCAGATAGAGCGGATGGCGGAAATAGCGGTAGGGACCGCTGACCACCAGCCGGCGGGCAGAAATCTCCGGGTTCCTGCTCTCCCGGCCGATATACCCGGCGGTCCAGAACCGCAGCAGAAGGCCGGGAAGGATCAGCACCAGCCCGTTCAGCAGTGTCCCGGGTCCGGGTCTGCCGGTCAGGGCAACGAGGACAAAACCGAGCAAGCCGGCAACCTGCCGGTAACGGAAAAGAAACCGCCCGAGCCGGGCGGTCAGAGATAAATCCTTATGCTCCAAAAACTGTTGACGGTTATCTTACCCGCTCGGCGACAAACTCCCCTTCGCCGTCAACCGGGTCAACCTCAATATTGAAAATCCCGGCGCCGATCAGCTTCACCTTCGGGTCATCCGCCAGGTCCTGCTCCTCAGATCCGCGTGCACCGACCGCACTCTGGCGGACGATGAATGTTGCCTCCTTGGGGCTGGTAAAGTTCCAGACCTCCAGCTCCTCCTCGGTCACGAGCTGAAACCGGAAGGTAAAGCCGGTGCTTGCATAACCCTGAACCCGGTTCAGGACCGGCTCCTCACCCTTGGCAAGCCGCAGACCCCACTCACAGTCCACCGAATCCCACTTCACCGTAATCCGCCACTCCTTCATTCCCTTAAGCGTCAGCGGCGCGCTCGAGTTCACCGGCACCCGCTGCGGTTCAACCCCGCTCGCCTCAACGAGCACCAGAATCCGGCTGTTCTTGGGCAGGTCAAACCACAGCACCGTCTCCTCAGACCGGGTCTCAATCGTGAAGCTGTTATGCTCCCAGAGCCGGGTGACCTTGCCCCTCAGCTCCAGCCCGAAGCCGGAGACTGCGAGTACCGCAACCAGCAACAGCACCCAAAGCCTTGCTGACCTCACACTGCCTCCTTTTTGAACAATCAGACTAAAAGGTTTTCCAGCCGCATGATTGACCACACCGGTGCGGTCCGCGGCAGATCAAGATCAACACAGTTTGCCGGGGTCTCGGGTGCAGGCAGGTCCTTGTAGGGCACCGGCGGTACCTCAGGATCAGGCAGAGTCAGCCCGTCAACCCTGGCGCCCGCCACATACCCGATCACCCTTCCGCCCCGGTCATAAAGCACATTCTGGACAAAGAACCCGCGATGGGTTCCCCGCAGATCATAGACCGTCTTGCCGACGAGAAACCCGCGCGGCTTGCCCATGAAATCATAGAAAACCACTTCCCGCAGCCGGTAGGTCGCCTTGCCGAACCGGTTATAGATTACCTTCTCCATCATTCCTTCCTCCATATACAAAGAGCAAAATTAAACATTGGTTAAAATTATCGGTAAAACCGGTTAAAAGTCAAGCAGAAGAAAACAGAAATCCTGCACTCAAGCCCGTCCCCATCCGCCCGCAGTTTTGAACCCGGTTCCACCCTGCCGACCGCACCCTTAACTGCGGGCAGAACCGGCTCCGGACCGGCAGAGACCGCGCCCATCCCGACCGCACCAGGGGGAGCCCGGGGCTAGCCCTAAGTATATGATTAAATGTCAGTTAATTGCTTTTACGCACATGCCGGACTGGTGGGCGAAATTTACCGCACACTCAAGAGAAGGTTCAGTTACAACCCGGATGTTATGATGGCACTTTCAGTAAAACAATGATTGAAAATTGGTTTAAATCTGGTTATAGTATGTGGTTCTTTCATAATTATTAAAATGGGGGCAATTGCCCCCATTTTAGTTTATATAAAGCGGACGATTCTATTGAATCAGCAGTTTCTGGTATTCGATTAAGTCGGCTGCTTGAAATTTCACAAGATAGGCACCTGTGGGAAGATTATGTAAGTCAAGGCATCGTGTTCCGCTTGAATTATTGGCTGTGAAGCTGATGTTTTTTACGATTCTGCCACTTACATCATAGATGGTAATTTGAACTATTCCCAGTTTCGGTAGCTTATATGAAATGTTACAGTTATTACTAGCAGTGGGATTTTGGGATATTCGAATTTCACAATTCTTCCAGCCCATCTCTTGGGCTGTAGTAGTGCCTTTGAGTTGTTGTATTAAGCGTTTACGACTAAAGTTAGACTGTAAGGGAGATTGAGCGTAACGCCAGAATTCATTTGTCTTCGCACCCTTCAGAGCAAAAATTAAACCACTTCCATTACTTGTAAGCGAACCACCGTTTTTAACCCGTTTTTTCTTACCGCTTGATCCTACTTCCGGAATAGGATCCAGTTCGGTCCAAGCTATTTCTTCTTCATCCCATTGCCAGAATTCTACAGTATTTCCTCCTTTGAGCGCATAGATGTATCCGTTGCAATAAGTACCGTCGCTGCCGTCTTT
>VSSL01000589.1_pt1 | contig 10950 bp, 5 predicted proteins | sample 4557531 | NCBI WGS metagenome assembly VSSL01 (sample SAMN10986726, study PRJNA523729) | hot springs metagenome | isolation source: hot springs | place: India:Timba, Gujarat | collected 2018-05-31 | reverse complement strand
ACTTACTGCTTGTCGGTAAGTTGGGTCTTGACAATCGCCACAAGCAAAAACCCCAGGAATGTTTGTATATGTGCTTTTATTTTTTGTAATTATGTATCCGTTGGCATCAGTTTCAATGAAGGGCTTGAAGATTTCAGTGTTTGGGGTGTGTCCAATTGCATAGAAAACACCGTCGGCTGGAAGAATTTGCTCTTCGTTGGTTACAACGTTCCGCACTCGAATGTGGGTAAGTTTCTTAATTCCCATTTTTGTCTCGCCAAGGAATTCCTCGACAACCGAGTCGAGCAAGAAATCGATTTTGGGATTTTCTTGTGCACGTTTGACCATAATTTTCGAAGCACGGAACTCTTTCCTTCGATGAATTATCGTAACGCTGGAAGCGAAATGGGTCAAATACATTGCCTCTTCCATTGCTGAATCACCACCGCCGATTACATACACCTTCTGGTTTTTGTAGAAGAAGCCGTCGCAAGTTGCACAGGCGGAAATTCCGAAGCCCCAGTACTCGTCCTCGCCTTTTGCATGCAATCGCTTAGCCGAGGCACCAGTGGCAATTATTACAGCATCGGCTGTGTACTCTTTTTCTGCGTCAGTCCAAAGATGAAAGGGGCGAACATTGAAATCGACTTTCTTAACTGTTTCGAAAAGAGTCAATGTGCCAAATTTTTGGGCTTGCCGTCGGAAAAGTTCCATAAGTTCGGGTCCTTGAACGCCGTCGGGAAAGCCGGGAAAATTTTCTACTTCTGTGGTTATCGTAAGTTGTCCGCCCGGTTGCATTCCCTCGAAAAGCACCGTAGTAAGCAAGGCTCGACTTGAATAAATAGCAGCGGTGAAGCCCGCTGGTCCAGAACCAACTATTGCAACTTGGTAATGTTCCATTTTGTTTTCTTCTTTTACTAAATACAAAATTGTAATATTACCAAAAAAGATTGAATTTTAAAAAATAATTTAATTTCTTTGTAAATAAATCAAATGCTTGGTTCGTTTGTTTTTTTTAACTTTTGGGTTGAACAATGAAAAGAATTTTGTTACTTATTTTGGGGATAATTTTCATTTCCACTACCAATGCTTTACCAGAAAATTACTGGGAATTTGTTTCGGGTTTAAAAGGCGGAAGCATTGCCAATTTTTACTTTAACTCGAAGGGGCAAATTTATGCTTTGACAAAAAGCAAATATTTCTTCAAATCCACAGATAATGGTGAAAGTTGGCAAAAAATAACAAGATTGTATGAAAAATTTTCTTTTCTTAACATTTTTCAAGACTCGTTATTTATCATCAATTCGCCTGCTGGACTAAAAATTTCGTCAGATGAAGGAAGAACCTGGACGGACTTTGGGCTTCCGAAACGAAAAGTATATTCGATTGCAATTCTGGATGACAATACAATTTATGCTGGAACTGACGTTGGGATTTGGGCTACTTTCGATGCTGGTAAATCTTGGGTGCCTTTGGGATTTACCACTGAAATCATTTCGTCAATGAAATTTGTCCCAGATTCAGTTATCTTCGTTTCTATTAATAATAATTCTGCGGCTCGATTCACAACCGATAGAGGTAAAACTTGGACTGATTTTGCCTCTCCGGGAAATATTTTAGACTATTTTATTTCTCCAAAAGGTTACTTCTACATTGTGTATTATGAAAAAAATGGGTCGGCTTATTTTTCGAAATTTTACAGAAACGAGGAAATTTGGAAAACGAATATTTATTCTTCTGTAAAGAATTTAACATTCATAAATGATTCAACTGCACTTGTTTTATTTGATTTTAGCGGCATATTATTTGTCCTAAACGACAATACTGGGGAATTGCAACAAATTGAGACTAATATCAAACAATCGATTTTATGTTTAGAAGTTGGAAAAAATGGGGAAATTTTTGCTGGTGTCCAAAATGAAGGTGTTTTTGTTTCAAATGATGGGGGATTATCTTGGATTCAAAGAAGTCAAGGGATTGATGTTTGCAATATTTATAGCATTAAAGTTGATTCAAAAGGCTATGTCTATGTCAATAAGGGTAATTGGGTGCGTAGCAAAGACAAGGGAAACAATTGGGAGGAATTTTCTTTAAGTAAGGAGGGGAATGATTTCTTCTTCGACAATCAAGATAGAATTTGGGTTGTAGACAATAATGGAGTATTTCGTTCCACAGACAATGGTGCAAACTGGGAGAATTTGACACAAGGTTTCAATTCCCCAAAAGTCCAGTTCCTCAAAATTTTGCGGGATTCCATTGTGGTTATTGGTTTGGAGTATTTTCGAGCCGATACAAACTTGGACTATAAGGTTTTCGATGTCTTTCTTTCAACAGATGATGGGAGAAGTTGGCAAAAAACTCCACCTTTTCAGTTATCTACATCAAATCAAGTTGCAATAGATTCGAAGTCTAATCTCTACCTTGGGGAACTTTCTTTGAATAAGTCCACTGATTTTGGTAAATCTTGGACAAACTACCAGATAAACGATATTGTAAGGATTTTGCAAATTTTGACCGATAAGTATGACAACGTTATATTGTATGTACTTCCGAACAAAGTAATGGTTTCACAAGATGGTGGAAAAACTTTTTCAAATGTACCTGCCCCAACATCGGGAGATGATTTTATTTCTCTGTATTACGAACCTTCCAGCGAAACTTTGTTTCTCTTGTCCAATTATGGGGTTTATTACTCACATTTTGATTACCAAAACTGGAAACCATTGAACGAGGGTATGGAGTGCATTGGTGTCACGGCTTTTGCCGTTGACAAAGATGGTTATCTCTATGCTGGTACTGGTGGCTGTGGCTTGTATAAATCTAAATATCCTGCCTACTACCTTTCGACAGAAGATTATTCATCGAAAAGCAAGGGCGGGATAATCTTCGACCCAAACAAAAATGATTCAGAAGCGTGGCTTTCGTTTAATCTTGAAAAGGGTGGAATTGTTGAAGTTTCTGTTTGGAACATATTTGGCGTAAAAGTATTATTTAAAAATTTAGGTTACCTTGCCGAAGGAAACCATTCCATACCCATCGAAAAACGGAATTTAGCTAATGGGGTATACATTGTTTCAATTATTACAAACAAAGTACTCGAAACCACCTTCCCTTTTTTGCTTATTAAATAATAAAAATTTTTGTATTTTTACTTTTTAGATTTTTCTTATTAAGACTTTTTTGTCTTTAAATGGCAAGTAGGTTTTTAAGTTTATTTCTAATAATTTTAATTGGTTTTTCATCAAACAAAGGTCTTGTCTATTGGCTGGAATATAAATTAAATTATGGATACATTGTCAAGAACCTTTGCGTCGAAAGAGAAAATCCAAACAACACTTGTAGAGGCTGTTGCCATTTAAAATCGAATCTACAAAAAGATAGCGATGAACAGCAAAACAAGACCATACCTTTGCCAGTAAAAAATAAATTGCAAGAAAGTAATCACTTGTTTTTTTGTTCAGAGCCAGGGTTGCAAATTTTTTTACAATGTTATTAAATCTTCCACCTTTTTTTACTGCTGAAAAAATTGTTTTCCATTGTAGCGAACCACCTACCCCGCCCCCAAAATACCAATAATTACTGTTGAATACGCTCGGGTGTAGATTTTAATCATTTTCGCTTTTTTAAATTATTTCATTTTGTTCTTTTTCTTTTTGTACTTAATTGTATTTAAAATAATAAAGAGGAGGAAAAATGAAAACAATCATATATTTCCTATTGCTTTTGGTGTTTGCGTTTAAGATTTTTGCCACCGAGAAAGATACTTTGCGGGAATACAAACTTGGCGGAGTTGAAATTGTAAAAGAACGCTTTATTCCATTTGAAAAGAGTTACCTTTTCAACCCAGATTACCAAAGTGAAGTCTTTTCCAAAGAAGGATTAAATCTTGTTCGTCGTGGAGGGGTTCTCACCCAAGATGTGTATTTCGATGGTTTCAAAAGGAACGACATTTCTATTACTGTCGATGGCGAAATGATTCAATGTGCTTGTCCAAATCGTATGGATGCCCCAATAACGAGAATTAATATCGTCGAAATGGAAGGCATTAAGATAACTAAAACTACAACCAGTACAAACTCCAATCTTTACGGAAAAATTGAATTTAATCGAAAAGAGTTAACGAACGATTTTAAAGTCCGCACCTTAATTTCGGGAAATCTGGTGGCGAGGAATGATTACGACTTACAAATATTCGGGGAAGGTTTGAACACGGGCATAACTGTTCGATATTCTTATGGTTCACCTTACAAGAATGCAGACAAGAAAGGCTTTGATTCGCTTTATGGCTATAACCCAGCCCCGCCAGATTATCGCTATTTTACCTCGTCGATAAGACATTCAATTGGCAATTTCGAGGTCGGGGTTGGAGCGAGTATCTCCAAAGATGTGCTTTTCCCATATCTTCGAATGGACGAGCGAAAGACCAACTTTTTCACTGGGTTTGTCAAATTCAAAGATAACAAATTGTATATCAACTACACATCCCATCTTATGAATAATGGATTGCGTTCCAGTTGGAAAACGATGGAGATGGAAACCGACGCCAAGAACCTTACGATTGGTTTGAGTGGTAAATATTTTGATGTTGTTGCTCGTCGCTGGGATGCAGATAATTATGTTTTCAGCAAGATGATGAATAAGAAGTTTACAAATCGAGCTTTACCAGGAATTTGGGACATTTTTGCATCGGGTAATTACAATTTCGACTTGAAATTTGTAAATGCACGAGTAAGGCTTGGGATTGCTAATTCCTCATATTCCGATGATACAGTTCTTTCTGTCCACAAAAATTACGATGCCGAAGCGAAAAAATCTCGATTTTTCCTTCTTGGTGCTTTGAATTTTTCCAAAAGTATTGATATATCGAATGATATAAAGACAAACATTATGGCAGAAGTATCTACGATTAGCCCGAGCCCAGAACAACTTTACATAACTATACGCAGACCTAACCAAAATTGGATTGGTAATAGCAATTTGAAGCAAACTGTAAAGTCGAATGTTTCGCTCGAATTTTCGTTTGTCGATTACTTTGAGTTTGGGTTTAGCGGAAACTATTTGTGGAACTACGTGCTTCCAGTCCCAGATACTGTCGCTGGACAACAACCAAGGGTAACTTACAAAAATGTTAAAGCGACCCTGTTAAGTAGTTACTTGAAATTCCACTATGAATGGTTCTCCTCCGAGTTGAACTTTTTCTGGGGTGAGAACCAAGATAACAAAAAACCTTTGTTTTCTGGGGTGAGAACCAAGATAACAAAAAACCTTTGCCAGAAATTGCACCATTGACTTGGACTAATACGATTAATTTCCCAACTGTGTGGAATTTCACAGTTTCTGTTTACCATCGCTGGGAAAATGCTCAAAAGCGTGTCGATTTAGGATTGAGGGAATTGCCATCTTCGGCTTGGAATACAGTCGGTATAAGTATTGCATACGATTGGAAACCATTCCGTTTCGTGCTCGATGTTGACAATTTACTGAATCACAACTATTCCCGATACCTTTCCTTTGCACGCGACCCATATTCTGCTGGGATAAAAGTGTTCGACCCGGGGCGTACAATTAGTTTTAGAATTCTTTTCGACCAGAACTTTTAATTTGATTCGAAATTTGAACTCGTGGGGGCAAGGATTTGCCCCCTTTTCTTTTTAAAATTGTATTATTATAGAAAAAATTTCATAATTTGAATAGATTGATTATTGTTATTTGGGAAATTGAAATGGAAAGTTCCACGCTTGAATTTCATATTAAAAGCGTAATTGAAGGTAAACGACGCTTTGAAAATGTGTTCCAATCTATTACCAGAATGATACTTGGCGACCCATCGAAAATTGCAAAAGTGATTGTAAACGGTAGACCAACGTACGATTTCCTTGTTTTTCGCGAAGGAAAGAAGCACCTAATCGGTATGTTCGACGAAATCAATAGCCTTGTATCGTTTGTTAAAGATGCTGCCGAAGGGGGTTCTTCCGCCGAAATGGCTTTTGTTCTAATCGGCGAGCCCGGCAATGGCAAAACTTTCTTCGTCGATTTTCTAATGCATCTTTATCGCAATTTCATTTCAAAGCCGGAAAATCGTCGCTACACTTTCAAGTTCAAAAATGTCGACCAATTGGGAAGATATGGAAAAATTCGCGAAATCGAATCGCAAACTTTCGAAGACCCAATGATTTTGGCTTTGAACCTTTTCGAAGAACGAGAAAAGAACATAGACTTCTTGCAGAAACTTGGGGCAAATGACCAACAAATAGAGAGTTTCTACAAACTTTATCGCCCACTTGGAGCCTGCACATATTACATTTGGAATCAAATTCGAGAACATTGCGACGGGAACATCGCCAAGATGCTTGAATTTGTCGAAATCGTTCCAGTGCCAGTTTCTGAATCGAGGGGAACTTTGACGGGAAAATATGCTGCGAAAGACAAAATCACCTCCTCGGCTGTCGATTTGATTGGCGAGGAATCCATCACTCGATTGTTAAACATTGCAGATACTGACAACCCTTATCGATTCGATTTGCGTCGCGGGGCTCTTGCTCGCGTTGCTGGCGGTGGAATTCATTTTGCCGACGAAATCTTTAAGAATAAAAAAGATTTGATACAAGTTTATTTAGGCGTAATTCAAAACAGAACGATTGAAATAGAAGGCTTTAAATGGCCACTCGATACATTAATCATTGCAACAAGTAACAATAATGAGTTTGCTCGATTTCTTGAAGAAAAAGAACAAGCCCCGATTGTAGACCGTTGCCGTGTGTGTTATATGTCGCACAACACAAATTATAAGTTGCAAATGGATTTGACCCGTTACGCAATTGGAAGTTGGGAGAAGACTACTTTCGCTGGGGAAAAATTGCATATCGACCCAAATCTTGTCTACACTGCCTCCGTAGCAGTAATTTTAACTCGTATGCCTCGGTCTGAAAAACTTACCCCAATAGAGATGATGAAACTTGCTGCAGGCGAAGTTGCTGGGGAGAAGTCGCTTAAAACTTTAAGCGAAGTGATAAATGAATTAAACGCCGACCCGGATATAACTAAACGATTTGGACAGAAGGGATTAGGACACAGAAATCTTGGACGTGCTATTCAAATTCTGCTCGAACGAACGGAAACACAAGAAGGAAAATGTATGTATGCTGGGGATATTTTCCCCGCTTTGGAAACTGTAATTCTCGATTACGTCCAAGACCCGAATGACCGCGTTAAATATTTCGAGGATTTAAAACTTGCCAAGCAACTTTATCGTCAAAATGTTTTGACTTCGATTTTCAATGCTTATATGGACGAACCGGACGCCATCGAACGCGATGTTATGAACTATGTGAATATGATTATCGGCATCGACGCCAAAAATCTTGGTTCTGATAAGATTTGGACTTATCGCGACCCGCGAACTGGCAAACTGGTTTCGCTTAAAATTGACGAATCCTTTATAAATAGTGTCGAAGAGCGAATGGGATTGAAGACCCGCGAACAGAAGCAAAGTTTCCGCACTACAATTATTAAAATCTATGGACAAAGAATTGTGAAGGACCCAAATTACAACTTTATGGACAATGCTGAACTTGTCAAGGCAGTGACTGATGTGCGGTTGAAGTCGGATATTTCTGGTGCGGGTAGCCTTGTCGGGGCTTTGTCCAACAGAACCAACGAGGAAAATCAACGCTTGTATAATCGGATGATTGATACAATGATAAATAAACTTGGTTATTGCAAGACTTGTGCCGAGAAGACTATCGAGTATTTCTGTACACAAGAAGATGCATCATAGGAGATGGAAGAACAACAAACCAACCATATTGAGCCAAAGAAAAGAAAGCGGATAAAAAAGTTCGAGACGATTTACGAAGCGTCCCCCGAAATTAAAATTGAAATAACGGATAAGAATATTCTTAAAATTAAAGAATTAGCAGAAAAGCACAATTTTGAACTGTATCTTGTCGGGGGATATGTTCGCGACTTTTTTTTGAAAAGAGAAAATAAAGATGCCGATTTCACTGTCGTTGGCGACGCAATTGAATTTGCGAAGATAGTTGCCGAGCATTTCCATTCAAAAGTGGTTGCCTACCCTCGTTTTTTCACTGCAATGGTGCCAGTGGGTTCGATTGAGTACGAATTTGTTGGTACACGCAAGGAGTTCTATCTGCCAAAAAGTCGTAAGCCAGTGGTATCGGTGGGGACACTCGAGGACGACCTTCGCCGAAGGGATTTCACGATTAACGCAATGGCTGTGTCGTTGAACAAAGAAACTTTTGGGAAGTTGGTAGATATTTTCGACGGCTACAAGGACTTGCAGAGTCGAATTATACGAACGCCGTTGGACCCAAGAGCCACTTTCGAGGACGACCCTTTGAGGATGATGCGTGCTATTCGTTTTGCGACGCAATTGGATTTTGAAATCGAGCAAGCAACCTACGAAGCAATCAAAGAGATGAAACAAAGAATTGAAATAGTTTCCCAAGAACGTATAACACAAGAGTTGCTAAAAATCCTTGATTCCCCAGCACCTTCGAAAGGTTTCCATCTTTTGTATGAAACTGGGCTGTTAGAATTAATTTTTCCCGAACTTTATGCTCTTGCTGGGGTTGAAACCATAGAGGAAGATGGAATAAAATATTCGCATAAAGATGTGTTTTTCCATAGTCTGAAAGTTTTGGACAAGGTTGCACAAAACACAGATAACACATATCTTCGCTTTGCTGCGCTAATTCACGACATTGGAAAAGCCAGAACAAAACGATTTATACCAAGAGTTGGTTGGTCCTATCACGGGCACGAAGAGGTTGGTGCTCGAATGGTAGCAAATATATTTCGTCGGATGAAACTGCCATTGGAGAAAGTTGATTATGTCGAGCGTCTTGTTCGATTGCACCAACGTCCGATGGCTTTGGTCGACGATGGAGTTACAGATTCTGCGATACGTAGGCTCGCAGCATATGCTGGCGACGCGCTCGAAGATTTATTCCTACTGTGCAGATGTGATATAACAACAAATAACCCAAATTTAAGTAAGAGGTATTTGAACAATTACCAAAAAGTTTGGAACAAAGTGCTAAAAGTTCAAGAGAAGGATAAATTGCGCGAATTCCAATCGCCAGTGCGAGGCGAGGAAATTATGGAAATTTTTGGTTTGCAACCATCTCCCGAGGTCGGGGTTATCAAGACAGCAATCGAAGAAGCAATATTGGATGGAATTATACCAAACACATACGAAGAAGCATTGAAATTTGTTTTAGAGCGCAAAGAAAGTTGGCGAAATCTTTTGAAAACAGTCGATGCTCGGGAAATCAAGAAGGACAAAGACTTGATAAAGAAAATATTTGTCTATTCCAGATAAATTCCCACAATACGAAAGCGAAAGAAATTTTAATTCTATGCTATTGAAATAGAAAAAATTTATTAATTTTGTACGCTCCTTTAGCTCAGTTGGCCAGAGCAGCTGACTCTTAATCAGCGGGTCGGGGGTTCGAGTCCCCCAAGGAGCACGGAGTTAACTTCTTTTCTTCTGAAACACCAGTACATTTGTACTTGCCAAAGAAGGGAAAATCCAATTAAATACATAAGTGTATTTTGTAGTACCGTGGCCTCGGTTGTAAACAACAACTTTGTAGCCTTTCTGTTTAAAAAATTTTTTGATTGATAGGGGTTGACAAAGGTGAACAGCGTCGTCATCACTTCTTTCAAAGTCTACATTACCTTCTTTCATTCTTGGAAAAATTCGTATAAATTTTGGTTTTCTTGAAAATAAGTTTTTAAAATACCAAAATATAGACCGAAAGATTCCTGCAATGCAATCCAAAAGATTATTTAACTGCCAGAAGCGGTCTTTTTTAAATAAAATATGGAATATAGCAGTGATAAAATGGTTTATTCCAGACCAATTTGGGCAGAGAATAATAACATATCCACCAGGTTTTACCACTCTATCAATATCTTCTAAAAAATTTTCGACATAAACAATATGTTCCAAAACACAAAGAGAACTTACCGCATCAAATGAATTACTCGGAAATGGTATAGTGTTGCTTTCTTCGTAACGAACCAATTTAGCGTTTTTGACATTGATTTGTTTTTGAAATTCTTCAAACTCCTCTTCAGAAAAAAAATCTAAACCAATAACTTGATCAAATCCAAATTTTGCTATTTCTACTGGTATTCTCCATGAACCTGAACCTAAATTCTAAGATTTTTGCATTTTTATTTTTTGATGATTTTTGCTATAAATCTAGCGTAGTTCTCGTATACCTCTTGAGGTCTTTCCAATATTCCATACTGGGGTGGTCTTGATGAATAAAATTCAACAAGTGCTTTGTTTACTTGTTCAAAATGTTCTGGCTTTAATATTTTTGGACTTAACATACAAATTCTTGTTTCAAAGTAAAATTAAATCTGCAAAAATAACCTTTTCATTGGATTTTATTAAAACTATAAACAAACCGTGATTAATGTCTTTCATAAATTTGCTTAATTCAATAACATTATTTCCAGGGAATAAATCTATTTCTTTATATAAAATTAAACTTCCTTTAATGTTAAAAAACTCAATTTTAACTTTCTGATATTGAGATGAGTTCACAACAATATTCTTAGAAACAAATATGGTTTCTTTGTTATTGTTCAAATTATCTTCAACATCAGAATAAATTTTCCACGACTTGGTGCAGAAAGACCAAGCGAGCAAGTCGTGATTTTCGTATGCATTACCCGTTGCAGAAGTAAATCCAATGTACGCTCCTTCGCCTCCGTCAAGGTTTAATTCCGAGGATATGTCTATCCCTTCGACGACCAATCTGGGAGTTGTGTAATTTTCAACTGTGTCCAACCATATGCTTAACCTTTGGTTGACGTTGTCGTAAGTTATTTTGACGTAATAGATTGTCCCGTCTGTTCTGATTGGGGGAATTTGTGTTGTTTGGCCTCGAATATAAGGAGGGAAATGTTTCGAGGAGTTTGGATTTATTCCGT
>VSSL01000588.1_pt1 | contig 10951 bp, 10 predicted proteins | sample 4557531 | NCBI WGS metagenome assembly VSSL01 (sample SAMN10986726, study PRJNA523729) | hot springs metagenome | isolation source: hot springs | place: India:Timba, Gujarat | collected 2018-05-31 | reverse complement strand
CCTTCGCCGGACGGTAAAGGGGTCTGCAAGACCGCCGAGACGTATTCCTCTTCAATGCGCACCGGCAGCAGGCTTTCCTGCCATTTGTTCCCGCACCTGGACCACACCGAGGACTGCCGCCGTCTCAGCCGCTTCAAACCGCCGCAACAACCGGGGCAGAAAATCTGCCGGGAATAACAATTCCGAATTGACCAGCACAAACGGGCCGGTCAGACTGTGAAGCGCCTCGGCCAGCGCATGAGCCAGACCCAGCGAAGCCGCCTGGAGGCAGAAGGTGATCTCGTCACCGCGATGGCGAAACGTGTGCAGATACGAGGCGACTTCGCCTTCATCTTCACCGACGATCACCACATAGCGATGAATGCCCGCCTCACGCAGGCGTTCCATCACCCGCGCGACCATCGGTCTGCCCAATGCTGGCAACATCGAGCGGGGGCGATCCCGCGTCAGCGGCCCTGTATGTACTCCACGTCCCGACGCCAGCACAATTGCCTGATCAATCACGGCTCACTGTCCACGTCGCTCGAAACCCATGCACTCCGTCCCCGCCTGTTGTGGCGTGGCGCTCGGTGGAACGGATGACTGTCTAGTATACAGACTCCGTCGGCAAAGGTAAACCCAGCCGCCGCTCAGGCGTCGAGACGGCTCAGGGTATCCCAGGGTTTTTGCATCGCGCCGAGCAATTCCCGGTACACCGCGTAACGCGCCCGATACAGCGGCGTGTTGGTGGAGAGCGGCTCCTGCCGCCGGACGATCCGCACCGCCTGTCGCACCGCATCGGCGTGATCCCGGTAAACTCCTACGCCGATGCCTGCGCTCATCGCCGCGCCGCGCGCACTGACCTCGACGCCATGCGGAATTTCCATTGCCATATCGAGGGCGTCGGCAAAAATCTGCGTCCACACTTCGCTGCGCGCCCCGCCGCCGGTCAGCCGCGCCACGCTGAGCGGGCCGAGCTTGAGCAGCTTTTCCACGTGAGTCAGGTGGCTGAAGACTACGCCTTCGTACAGCGCGCGCAATAGATGTACTTTGGTGTGCCACCCGGCCACACCGTAAAAGCCTGCCCTGGCACTCGCCTGGACATTAGAGCCGAAGAGAAAGGGGTGAAAGATCACGCTTGTACCGCCAGGGGACAAGCTCGCAACCCGCTCGTTGACCACATCGTAAACCGAGATACCGCGCTGTTGCGCCTCCTGCCTTTCCTCGGCGCAAAACTGGTTGACGAACCATTCCAGATTGGTCGCCGATGTGGCGCTGCCTTCCAGCACCAGCCAGCGGTCGGGGATCATAGCGACAGACACCATCGCCAGCGCCGGGTCCTGCACCGGACGCTCGATGATCACCTCGTTGATGCTCCACGATCCGGCGATCATGCACAGCGTGCCTGGTTCGATCACGCCCGCGCCCAACGCCCCGGCGTCCACGTCATACATCCCGCCAACCACCGGCGTTCCCTCGGCCAGGCCGGTAGCCTCGGCGGCTTCCCGTGTGACGCGCCCCACGACCTCGAAGCTCTGCGCCAGAGGCGGCAGCGCATCGAACACCTCCGGGATGTCGTACATCTCCATCAGGTCACGCGAATAGGCGCGGCGCACGTTATCCAGCAGACAAGTGCCGCTCATGTCGGTGTAATCGCTCGTGACCACGCCCGTCAACCTGAACTTGACGTAGTCTTTGCATAGCAAGATGTTGCCGATGCGCGCGTAAGCCTCCGGCTCGTTGTACTTGATCCACTGTAACAATGCGTGCGGCTGTGCGGGCCAGAACTCCTGCAAGACGTATGGAAAAGCTCTGCCCTGAACGTCGTTCTTTTTGCGTTCCTCAAGAATGGACGCCGCTCGCGTATCCAACGACTGAATGCCGTTACGCACAGGCTGGCCGTGTCGGTCGATCAGGTACAGGCCGTTGCCGTGCCCGGTATTGCCGATCCCCGCGATGTCGTGCGGATTGACGCCGGACTTTTCCAGCACCGCGCGGATGGCCTGAGCGGTGGTCTGCCATAGCGCCTCCATGCTGCGCTCGGTCCAGCCGGGATGCGGATAAATCGTCTCTGCGCTGGCGCTGGCAACCGCGACCTCATTGCCTGCCGTGTCGAATAGCGCCGCTTTCGAGACCGTCGAACCGTTGTCAATGCCGAGCAAATACGGCATGGGTGATCCCCCTTTTCTGTTAGTTCGGCGCGCCGCCTTACGCCGGTAAGTCGCCCTCAGCTCACGTCGTCGTGAATACTTGCTGCGCCTCAAAGCAAGAGCTTTACGGCGCCATCTATGCAGGACAGACTTCCCCGGCTCAAAACTATCTTCATCACTTGTAGTCTGTTGGAACATGAATTATAACACGGGCAGAATAGCCGACCATGCGCCGGAAGGAGTCCTGTCGGTGGATTTGCAAACTCTGCTGCAACGTCTGCAAGACGCCGATTCAGCAGTGCGGTGTGAGACGCTGCGCATCCTGGCAATGGTTGAGGAAACTCAGGCGCTTCAGGCCGTCGCCCATGTTTTCAAAACGGACCCGGATGCCCACGTGCGCCAGACAGCGCAATGGGCCGTGCGCCTGCTATGGCAGGCGCATCAGCGCGGCCACTCGACCGAACAAGCCATCCGGCAGCAGTACGCGGCCCAACCCAAACCGGATCACGAGGAAATGCTTATCGCAGAGGTCAGCAGCCCGATCTTTACCGGTAAATCGAACCTGGATCAAAAGTTCCTGCTGGAACGTGAACTTCAGGCGCAACAACGCGAACTGCTGGACGCCCTGCGTGAAAAACCGGCCAACAACAATGATGTGAGTCTGACCGATCTGGCCGGGAGCTTGCTGGAAGATGACCCCAGTCCAGAGACCTGATCTACAATTACGGAGAGCAATGAGCGACAGTAGCGAAATCTGGATACGGCGCCTGAACGATCCCGATCCCCAGGCGCGTTGGGAGGCGATTCGCCAGTTGGAGGTGATCGGCGATCCGGCTGTTCTGGGTCCCCTGGCAGCGGTCTTCACCGCCGACCCGGACCCGGCATTGCGCGCCTTTGCGCAACAGGTCGGAAAGTCGATTTACTATGCCGCCATCCGACGCGCTACGGAGACCCGCCAGGCGTCGGCAGACGAACGCCAAAGAGCCGCCGATATTCTGGCCCAGGCACAGGCCCGTAAACAGAAGCGCCGCTGATGTTGTGATATGGAGGAGCAGTCAGGATGCCCGACGTTGTGGCTTTCCACATTTCGCGGCTGAAGGACAAAAACCCGGAGGTGCGTATCAAGTCAGCCCGCGAACTGGGTCTGATCGGCGATCCTATCGCCCTCCCCGCCCTGGAAGAGCTGTTCCGCATCGAAACTGATCCCGAAGTCAAGCGGGTTGCGCAGGAAGCCGGGCGCGCCATCTACGAAAAGCAAAAAAGCAAAAGCCGATCCTGAGGCGTCATCTGACGGAGGAGCATCATAGAGGCGCGAACACACCGTCCGCGCCTCTATCGCGTTGAAGATGCTGCTTTACCCTTGCAGCGTCTTCAGCCGCTTTTCCAACGCCTCGCGGCGCGAGGACAGGTCAGCCAGCTTGGCCCGTTCGCGCTCGACCACGTCGGGCTTGGCGCGGTTGACAAAGTCCGGGTTCTCTAGCAATCTGGCGGAGCGTTCTAGCTGTCCGGCCAGCGCGTCCAATTCCCTGTCCAGGCGCTGGCGTTCGGCTTCCAGATCGATCATGCCGGCCAGTGGCAGATAGATCGTCGCATCGCCCACCACGACCGACGCCGCCTGCGTCGGAGCGGCGTCCGTCGCCGCCAGGAACGCGATCTCCTCCACGTGGGCCAGACGGGCAAACAACGCCGCCTGTTCTGCAATCAGCGTTCGGTAATTTCCCGGCTGCGCCAGCGCCTTGATCCGGCGGGCGGGGTCCACATTGTATTCGGAGCGCACATTGCGGATTCCCCGAATCATCTCGATGAGCGCCCCCATTTCGGCCTCAGCCTGTTCGTTGCGGTAAGACGGGTCGGCCTGGGGCCAGCGCGCCAGGATCAACGCCGGGCCATCGTGGGGAAGATACTGCCACACCTCCTCTGTGATAAACGGCATGTAGGGATGCAGCAGGCGCAGGGCAGTTTCCAGGGTATAGGCCAGCACGCGCCGCACACGGGATTTGGCCGCTTCGTCGCTGCCGAACAACGTCTCCTTGCTGATCTCGATATACCAATCGGCATAGTCGCCCCACAAAAAGTCGTAAATCTGCCGCCCGGCCTCACCGTACTGATAGGCGTCAAACAACCGCTGAACGTTCTCGATCAGCCCGTGCAGACGGCTGAGAATCCAACGGTCCGGCAGGGTGAGTCCTTCCTGCCTGGGCGGGCCAACAGGCGCTTCGCCGCCCAGGTTGGACGTCACGAAGCGCGCCATCTGCCAGATTTTGTTGCCGAAGTTACGGTTGCCCCGGATGCGGTCTTCCGACAGATTCATGTCGTTGCCGGGCGTGCTGCCGGTCAGCAATGTAAAGCGCAGCGAATCGGTGCCGTATTCCTGGGCAATCAAGATCGGGTCGGCCACATTGCCGGCGGTCTTGCTCATCTTGCGGCCCTGCTCATCTCGGACAAGGCCATGCAGGTAAACCGTGTGGAACGGGATGTTGTTGGTAAACCACAGGCCCATCATGATCATGCGCGCCACCCAGAAGAACAGGATGTCATACCCCGTTTCCAGCACATCTGTCGGATAAAAGCGCGCCAGGTCGGGCGTCTGCTCCGGCCAGCCGAGCGTGCTGAACGGCCACAGGCCACTGCTGAACCAGGTGTCGAGCACGTCGGGATCCTGCACCCAGTCACGACCGTCCAACGGCGGCCCCTGGCGGCTGACCACGATCTCACCGTCCGGCCCGTACCACGCCGGGATGCGGTGTCCCCACCACAACTGGCGACTGATGCACCAGTCGCGGATATTCTCCATCCAGTTGAAGTACACCTTCTCGAAGCGTTCCGGCACGATCTTGATGCGCCCGTCGCGCACGGCCTGGATGGCCTTCTCGGCCAGCGGCTTGATGTTCACGAACCATTGCTCGCTGATCAGCGGCTCAACCAGTTCCCCGCCACGCTGAGAAACCGGCACCTTGTGGCGATAGGGTTCCTCGCGGATGACCAGCCCCGCTGCACGCATATCTTCCCACAACCGCTTGCGCGCCTCGAAGCGATCCAGCCCGGCATAGGGACCTGCGTTCTGGTTGAGCGTGGCATCCGGGTTCATGATGTTGATGATTTCCAGCCCGTGCCGCTGCCCGATCTCGTAGTCATTCGGATCGTGGCCGGGCGTGATTTTGAGCGCGCCGGAACCAAATTCACGGTCCACGTACTCGTCCGCGATCACCGGGATCACCCGGTTCAGCATGGGCACAATCACCCGACGTCCCACAAACGAACGATAACGCGCATCGTCGGGATGCACGGCCACCGCCGTGTCGCCCAGGATGGTTTCGGGGCGCGTAGTCGCCACCGGGATAAACGCTTCCGGATCGTCTTGCAGGCGGTACTTAAAGTAATACAGCCTGCCGTCCACTTCGGTGTATTCCACCTCCAGGTCACTGACCGCCGTTTTGAGACGTGGACTCCAGTTGATCAGACGCGGGCCGCGATAGATCAGGCCCTGCTCCCACAGCGTTACGAAGGCTTCTCGCACCGCCACCGACAGCTTTTCGTCTAGCGTGAACCGCTGGCGATCCCAGTCGCAGCTTGCCCCCAGACGGCGGAGTTGCTCGGCAATTCTGCCGCCGTATTTCTTTTTCCATTCCCAGGTGCGATGGAGAAACTCCTCGCGCCCAATTGCCTCGCGGCTCGTACCCTCGGCCTCGAGCATCTTTTCCACCATCAACTGGGTGGCGATCCCGGCATGATCTGTGCCGGGCACCCACAGCGCCGCCTTGCCGCGCATCCGCTCATAGCGGATCATCAGGTCTTCTAGAGTCACAAACAAAGCATGGCCCTGATGCAGTTCGCCGGTTACATTCGGCGGCGGGATGGCGATCACAAATGGTTTGGCATCTGGTCCGGCCACTTCGGGCTTGAACCAGCCGTTTTCCTCCCACCAGCGATACAGGCGCGGCTCTGCTTCCAAGTAGTCAAACGTCTTGGGCATTTCTTTTGGCATAACGATACTCACCTTCGCAAGATGCGCATTCCCACAAGTTGCCGGGTGCACCGGCCTACGCTTTCATACGGTCAGGCACAGATACGAACAACAAAAAAGCCTTTCGCCACCCAGGGCGAAAGGCCGCAACCTTCCGTGTTACCACCTCGATTCCCACGCTAGGTTGTCAAGCGCGGGCACTCTGAAGCGTTAACGGGCAAGCCCGGAGATGCTTACTGGCGTTCGGCATCTCGACTCAGGAGCGACGTTCGGCGGAGCAACCCCGGCAGGCTCTCAGCCTACGGCCTGCCTTCTCTGTCGAGGAGGCGGGTTCGCCTACTCCTCTCCATCACCGTCGTTAAATGATTTGAATTGATAGGAAAAGTATAGCACGGGCCGCCGACGGGCGTCAATGGTCTGTTTGCAAAGTCGGCGGCCTGTTCAAGGCTTGATTACCCCTTCGGCAGCGTTATAATTCACAAGGGTGTCTGGGAAATTTTTACCGAAAGACTTTACAGGTGAACTTTCAGTCCTTCTCCGATCCCCAAATCTTCAACATCCTGCGCGAGGAGTGGGATTCCCTGCTCCATCGTAGCAGCGCCGACGGAATTTTCCTCACAGACGAATGGCAACAGACCTGGTGGGCAGCCTACCATCCTGGCGCGCTTTGGATCATCACCTGCCGCACAGACAACGATGAACTGATCGCCATCGCACCCTGGTTCATCGAAGACAACCCGGCCAGGGGGCGTGTCGTGCGGACGGTCGGCTGCGTGGAAGTGACCGACTACCTAGATATTATCGTCGCGCGGGGATACGAAGGTGCTTTTTTCCCCGCTCTGGCAGAATATCTGGCGGCTCACCGGAGCAAATACGATGTACTCGACCTGTGCAATATCCCGGCGGCGTCTATCACACTGGCGTGCCTGCCCGATCAACTCCGTGCGCGTGGCTTCAACGTGACTGTTAAACTCCAGGAAGTCTGCCCGGTGATCGAACTGCCCGCGACCTGGAACGACTACCTGGCAAGACTGGACAAAAAACAGCGTCACGAACTGCGGCGCAAAATTCGGCGCGCGCAGGGCGCGCCGGAGGGTGTGGCATGGTACACGGTCGGGCCAGAACACGACCTGGAAGCCGAACTGGAGCGTTTTCTGCGGCTAATGGCTTCCAGCACCGAAGAGAAGGCAGCCTTCTTACGCGATCCGCAAAACCTTGCTTTCTTCAGGACGGTCGCGCCTGTCCTGATGGAACGCGGCTGGCTGCAACTGAATATCCTGACGGTCGGCGGAAATCCCGCCGCCGCCTACCTGAACTTCAACTACAATAGCCAGGTACTGGTCTATAATTCAGGGCAAGATGGGCAATACGCCCATCTCAGTCCTGGCATTGTCCTGCTGGCCTACACCATCCGCCATGCCATTGAGCATGGACAGCGGGTGTTTGACTTTCTACGCGGTAACGAAAACTACAAGTATCAGATGGGTGGCCGTGACACCGAAGTGTTTATGCTGATCGCCCGGCATCCCTGACTCGCCCCTACCTACCCTCCATAGGCATTGGGGAAATTCGTCTGGGTGCTGTTGATGTAAGGCGTAGTTTCCTGAATGGTAAAGGCTTCGGATTCGGGCAGCGAAAGCTGCCCCTTGTAATAGAGAACGTCATTAAAGGAATCGTAACGATAACGGCGGCTAACCCATCCGTAAACCGGGTGGCGGAAAACCACGTTGAAGAGGATGGCGTCGTCTTCTTCGAGGATCTGTTCTCTTTCCAACCAGACAGGCGCATACTGTTGCAGGTGCGGAATGGCTTTGACATCACGCCGCTCACGGATCCGGGCTGCTTGCTTGGTGGAAGACATGGCGCTCTCCCTGATGCGTACCCTGAATAAAGATGTCTTGGTTTCACCGCGCGCCTATTGTAATCGCGCGTGTTCGTCTCTGCCAGATTGGAGGGAATGATGCCCCGCGCTCTGATAAGTGTATCTGACAAAACCGGCCTGATCGAGTTCGCCCGTCAATTGCTGGAATTGGGCTGGGACCTGATCGCCAGCGGTGGGACGGCCACCGCCTTGCAGGTTGCCGGTCTGCCCGTGACGCCCGTCGAAGCTGTAACCGCCCTGCCGGAAATGCTGGGGGGCCGCGTGAAAACGCTGCATCCGGCGATCCATGCGGGTATTCTGGCCCGTGACAGCGAAGCTGACCTGGAAGACTTGCGCCGGCACGGCTATGCCCCTATCAGTATGGTGGTGTGTAACCTGTATCCCTTCCAGCAAACAGTCAGTCGGCCAGGTGTTTCGCTTCAAGAGGCCGTCGAGCAGATCGACATTGGGGGGGTAGCGTTGCTGCGCGGGGCAGCTAAGAATTTTGCGCGCGTGACCGTCATCTGCGATCCAGCAGACTATGAGCGTGTCGGCGCGGCGCTGCGTAGCACCGGAGGCATCGACGATGCTCTACGCCTCGAACTGGCCGTCAAGGCTTTCGGCCATACACGGGACTACGACACCCTGATTCACGCCTACCTGCTACAAAAACTGCCTCCATCTGCAAAGAGCGATTCGGCGCTGCCGGACGTGCTATCAATTGGGCTGGTGAAAACTGGCGACCTGCGCTATGGCGAAAATCCTCATCAGCAAGGCGGCTTTTACGCGCCCTGCACAACAGACCTGCCGCTCGGCGGGCAGTTGTTGGGCGGCAAGGCGCTCTCCTACAACAACCTGCTCGATCTGGATGCAGCCTGGCGCGCCGTCTCGGCCTTTGACGAGGCGACCGTTGTGATCGTCAAGCATCTGTCTCCTATCGGCATCGCCAGCGACCGAACCATTGCCAGAGCCTTCCCTGCTGCCCTGGCCTCGGACCGCATCTCGGCTTTCGGCGGCGTGATCGCGGTCAACCGAACCGTCGATGACGCTTTCGTGACGGAACTCAGCGACCTGTTCGTTGAAGCCATCGCTGCGCCGGGCTTTACGCCGTCGGCCCAACAAAGCCTGGCGACCTCCCGCCGCAACTGCCGCCTGCTCAAGATGGAAGCCGAACCTCTGCCACGTCAGTGGCAGATGCGCAGCATCCGGGGCGGGTTCCTGGCGCAGACTCTCGACCAGGGCGACCCGCCTGAAGCAAACTGGCGCGTTGTAACCCGCTGGAAGCCGACCGACAAAGAGATGCAGACGCTGCGTTTTGCCTGGAAGTGCGTCCAGTTTGTGCCGTCGAACGCCATCGTGATCGCCGTCCCCGGCGCAACGGTCGGGGTTGGCGGCGGGCTGCCCAGTCGCCTGGACGCGGTGCATCTGGCCGTCGAAAAGGCCGGTCCCAGGGCACAAAAAGCCGTGCTGGCGTCGGACGCCTTCTTCCCGTTTCCTGATGGCGTAGAAGCTGCCGCTGCCGCAGGCGTGAGCGCCATTGTGCAGCCGGGCGGATCGGTGCGGGATGCAGAAGTGATCGCCGCCGCCGACAAGGCAGGCGTGGCGATGGTATTCACCGGCGTGCGGCACTTCAAACACTAGACGCGGCCGTGTAGCTCAAACGGCAAGAAAAATCGCCGTTTGGGGGCATTTCGATTTGGATATATCGCTCAAATTGACTATACTATGGTCAAACCAGTGACACGCCATATCCTATACAGGAACAAGGGAGGGTAATCCAGTGGCTAGTGTCAAATTCATCCACGTCTACAAGCGTTTTGGCGATGTAGACGCCGTTTCCGATCTCAACCTCGACATTGCCGACAAGGAATTCCTCGTGCTCGTCGGCCCTTCCGGCTGCGGCAAATCCACCAGCCTGCGGATGCTCGCCGGCCTGGAGGAAGTTACCGAGGGCGAGATCTACATTGGGGACCGTATGGTGAACAATGTCGCGCCCAAAGACCGCGACATTGCTATGGTGTTCCAGAGCTATGCCCTGTATCCGCATATGACTGTCTACGACAACATGGCGTTCGGCCTGCGTCTGCGTAAGACCCCCAAGCAGGAGATCGACGAGCGCGTGCGCAAGGCAGCCAAGGAACTCGGCATCGAAAACCTTCTGGACCGCCGTCCCCGCCAGCTTTCAGGTGGTCAGCGGCAGCGCGTGGCGGTGGGCCGGGCCATCGTGCGCGAACCCGCCGTCTTTCTGATGGACGAGCCGCTCTCGAATCTGGACGCAAAACTGCGCGTTGAGGCGCGCGCGTTCATCCAGAAACTGCATCAGCAGCTTGGAACGACCTTTATCTACGTGACCCACGACCAGACCGAAGCTATGACGATGGGCACACGCATTGCGGTGCTGAACGCCGGCGTGTTGCAGCAACTGGATACCCCGGCTAATCTGTATCGTCGCCCGATCAACCGCTTCGTGGCCGGCTTTATCGGCAGCCCCGCGATGAATTTCTTCGACGGGGTCCTGAAGAAAGAGGGCGAAGATCTCGTCGTCGATGCAGGCATCTTCAAGGTCACGATCCCGCCCATGTTCAAGGAACGCTACGATAAGTATGCAGGCCGCGAGATTGTCTTCGGCATCCGGCCTGAAAATATCCACGACCCCAACTACCAGCCCGCCGATACGGTCACGGCGCTGGTGGAAGCAAACGTGGACGTGGTCGAACTGATGGGCAACGAGATGATCGTCTACTTCCAGTTGGACGGCAAGACCTTCCTGGGCCGTCTGGACCCGCGCACCGATGCGCGCGTGGGCATGAAGATGAGCGCCGCGTTCGACATGGCGAACATCCACCTGTTCGACGCCAAGACGGACGAAACTCTCTACTAAGCACTCTGCTGTCTCATAGCCCGTTACAAAGCGCCGGGGCGCGACCATGGTGCCGCCCGATTGTGCTTCTTCCTCCCCGACCCCGACGGCAGACGAGCCTAAGGTCGCGCGCAGTT
>VSSL01000587.1_pt1 | contig 10953 bp, 8 predicted proteins | sample 4557531 | NCBI WGS metagenome assembly VSSL01 (sample SAMN10986726, study PRJNA523729) | hot springs metagenome | isolation source: hot springs | place: India:Timba, Gujarat | collected 2018-05-31 | reverse complement strand
GAAAAAGGACACGATGAATGGCGCGATAATGGCGCCGCCGCCGATGCCATATACCCCTCCTATGAGGCCGACCACCAAGGACAGCGCAAATAGACCGGTGGTATGGAAGCGAAAACGCTCCCCAAAAAAAATCATACTCCGTATAGCGCAAGGACCACGAAATCGTCCGAATCGCTGATTTGCCAGGCTCGACAGCCCGCCCTTGCCTCCCTCCTTTATCTGCTGACGCATCTTCTGTTCGGCGGTCTTTTCAGCGGTGTGTCGTCCGCGCTCTGCGACAATTTGGCGGATCATCCGCCCCCCGATATAGACGAGGACGCAGCCGACAAACAATTTGAACGCCCGAGGATCCGGCAAATACCAGACCCGGATAAATAGCCCGAAAATCAAACCCGGAATCGTCCCGACGATGATGTTCCAGGCGAGGGGCCAGTTCATGCGGCCCTCTTTGAAATATCTATATACCCCGCTGGGTATGCCGACGACGTTGAACACGAGATTGGTAGGGGTCACCGAAGGGGCAGTGAAGCCCAGTACGCTGACCTGAAACGGCAGAATCAAGAACGCCCCGGAAAGCCCCCCTATGGAAGTGAATGACGAAATGACCAATCCTACAAGGGGAGGGAGCCATATAGGACATTCCACCCCTGACGCTGGAAAGTACATGAGCGCCTCCGTTTGTTTCCCGACAGTGATGAAGCGACGTCGAGACGGATTTGGACGAGCATGGATTATGTCATGCTGGCTGCGTCATATCAAGTTGCGATGGCTCCGCTTCGCTCCCGGCGACAAAAAATTTGTTGTTGACTTACAGCTCCCGAGGCGTTAATGTGACAAATTTCGGTACGACAAGTACCGCACACAGGAGATGTGTATATGAAGGTAGGCCTCAAAATCTTCACGGGAAACTCAAATCCTCGCTTAGCCGAGGAGTTGACCAGTTATATGGGGGTCCGCTGGGGGCTGCCGTAGTGGGGTCATTCAGCGACGGCGAGACCCAAGTGGAGTTCAAGGAAAATGTGCGGGGCATGGATGTATTTGTGGTGCAATCCACATGTCGACCTGTGAACGACAACATCATGGAACTTCTCGTCATGATCGACGCGCTCAAGCGTGCGTCCGCGTGCAGGGTCACCGCGGTCATGCCCTATTATGGATATGCAAGGCAAGACAGGAAGGTGGCGAGCCGAGCCCCCATCACCGCGAAGCTCATCGCAGACATCATCACGGCAGCAGGCGCGGATAGGGTCCTCACCATAGACCTTCACGCCGGCCAAATTCAGGGCTTTTTCGATATCCCCGTGGATCATCTCTATGCGGGCCCCATCATGGCGGAAGCGATAAAGGCCGAAATTCCCACCCAAGAGTGCACGGTTGTTTCCCCTGACGCCGGCGGCGTAGAACGGGCCAGAGCATTTGCCAAGCGTATTGGCAGCACGCTGGCGATCATCGATAAGCGGCGATCCAAGCCCAACGAATCCGAGGTCATGCACGTCATCGGCGATGTCACGGGGCGTGATGTCATTGTACTTGACGACATGGTCGATACTGCGGGCACACTCGTCAAGGCCGCGAAAGCCATCAAGGAAGCCGGGGCGCGAAACATATACGCCTGTTGCACGCATCCCGTGCTTTCCGGCGAGGCGGTGAAACGAGTCAATGAATCGTGCATTGACCGATTGTACGTCACGAACACCATCCCCACCGAAGAAAAGGTCGCAGTCTGTCCCAAAATACGGGTCCAGTCAGTTGCGCCGCTCTTGGGGGAGGCGATAAGTAGAATTTACAGGGAAGTTTCAGTGTCTGAACTCTTCGTGTAATGCCGAGCCACGGACCGGAACTGTCTTGAGCTGGCAGGCGTTGCACGTTTCATGGAGCGAACATTATGAATAGGATATCTTTGACGGTCGAACAAAGAACTCAGACAGGCAAAGGGCCGAGCAGGCGCTTGAGAGCGGCAGGAAAAGTGCCTGCCATTCTGTACGGGAAGAAGGCCCAACCGCTTAGTCTCACACTAAATAAGCAGGATCTCATGAAGGCCGTTGAAAAGGCCGGAACGAATCCGATATTCGAGTTGAATATCAAAGGCGCCGCCGGCCCCGCGACGCGCAGCGCCATCTTGAAGGAGCGCCAAATAAGGCCGTTGGACAGCATGCTGCTCCACATCGATTTTCTTGAAGTGTCCATGGACGAAGCGCTTGAAGTCCATGTGCCCATCGAGTGCGAAGGCACGCCTATCGGCGTCGAGAAAGGCGGTATATTCCAACAGGTCGTGCGGGAACTCAAGGTTCGCTGTCTCCCGGGCGACATTCCGAGCGTGATCAAAGTGGATGTCTCCAACCTGGAGCTCGGGCACGCCATCCACGTCTCTGACCTGCCTCTCCCCAGCGGCGTCACGGCTGAGGAGGAGCCTGGCACGGCAATAGCCACTGTGGTGGCCCCCAGAAAGGAAGAAGAACAGGCGCCTGAGGAAGCTGCGCCTTCAGAGGGCGAGACGGGCGAATAGCCGCGTCTTCGACCTGTATCACGCAACCGGCGCTGCGGCTCTGACCGTTTCCATGAGGCTTTTGGTCGTCAACAAGGTCACGTCAGCAAATGGGGGCTCCAACTCCATCGCCATATCGCGTCGTTTTGCGTGCAATGGAGCGTCAAAAACCTTTTTGTCGTCGCGAGCACGCCGCAGGCGACGAAGCAATCTCAGCTCGCCTCTATACCATTTCTCGAAACTTCTGTCGCAATGAGGCGCGCCGCGGCATGAATATGACGAGTTTCATAGCCTCTCTCACGATGAAGACGTAATCAATCGGCGCCGTCACAGTGCTCGATACGTCATGCCAGACGTGATCCAGCATCCAGGACACTGATCATCTAGTCCCACTTTCCTAGGAATGACGGAACACGGCGCTCCATCGCAATTCGCGATTATTTGTCGGAATGGGTACATGCGTGAGAGGCGCCTCCGTGCAATAAGCGCTTCACCTCGATTACCGCGAGAAACTCAGGCTGTACGGGAGCGTTTCACGCGAGAAATGGGGACGACTGGGCGATCGCAGTTCACATCCACCTGCCAGGGGACAACTACGGACGAGGCTCGTTCTCCTTCATTTTGGCCTGATCCCAAAGGCGATCCATTTCTTCCAAAGTCGCATGCTGAATGGACTTATCAGCCTTGGTCAGCGCTTCCTCAATATACCGAAAGCGATTTTCAAATTTGTCCGCTGCTTCGGCCAAGGCAGATTCACTGTCTATGCCGAGATGTCGCGACACGTTCGCAATAACAAAAAGCAGGTCGCCAAGTTCTTCGCGTATCTTTGCCGCATCTTTTGACGCCAGCGCCTCCTTGAACTCCTGGAGTTCCTCATGGACTTTTTTCATGACCTCTTCTGGCCGGGTCCAGTCAAACCCGACTCCAGCAGCGCGTGACGCGAGCTTCTGTGAGCGACTCAAGGCTGGCAGACTCCTCGGTATTCCGTCGAGAATGGATCCTCTCCTCTGGACGCTTTCTTCAGTTGCTTTTATCTTTCTCCAATTAGCGATCACATCTGCAGAACCGCCCACAGAAACGTCTCCAAAAACGTGGGGGTGCCGCCGGCGCATTTTCTCCACGACCGTGGCAAGGACTTCCACGAGGTTGGTCTTGCCTAGTTGCTGGAACATGTATGCGACGAAGACCACAAGAAATATGAGGTCCCCTAGTTCTTCTGCAATCTCTTGGTCATCGCCATTGCGTATTGCGTGAACCAGCTCGTGATATTCTTCAAGAATGTAGGGGTGAAATGACAAAGGAGTTTGCTCGCGATCCCAGGGGCAGCCATTTTCAGACCGCAAAGCTTCTATCAGTGCGACAAGCTGGCAGAATGCATCGCTCAGGTCGTTATTCGTTCCATCATGCAGCGTCAATGTCTTTCCTCTCTGTCAAATCGGATTATATTTGATGAAAAGAGTTCGTAGTGATAATAAAGGCTTCCAGTTGTTTGCGCAACCCGAGGAGAAAAGACAGGACTGTGCGGCTGTGAAGACACGCCTCCGAAATACAAAGAAAGTTGATTAGATATCGTCACTGGTGCTATTATTGTTATATGGTAGCATACGGGAGTAATGCGCGAAAATGTGATCTCACCTCAAGCGTTTTTTTGCGTAGGCAAAGGGTGGGGTGATGCAGTATTGAACGGCATTCGACGAGGCAGCGAGACTACAACTTGAAAGAACCAGACACCGGACCGAACCGGTCAAACCGGCAATTCGGAGAGAGGCCTACCAAGAAGGTTAGTTTTGACGACGTCGGCGCATTTCAGGCATTGGTGGGAGAATTAAGTCGTAACATCAAGCACATAGAGAAGACCCTCTCCCTCACGATCTCGATAAAGGGAAATACCCTTGCTATCTTCGGCCAGTCGCCAAACGACGAGATTGCCGAGAGACTGCTGAAGCAACTTTATCCTTTGGCCCGAGAAGGATATCCGATCAATCGGTCAGACATCGATCAAGGGGTGAGGCTTCTCTCCCAAGACGCCGAGGCCCGGTTGCGAGACCTTTTCACCGATACCGTATTCACCTCGGCGGGAAAGAGACCGATCACGCCAAAAACCGTTCAGCAAAAGCAGTATGTCAAATCGATTCAGACCCACGACATCGTGTTTGGGATCGGACCAGCGGGGACGGGGAAGACCTACCTTGCGATGGCCATGGCCATGGCCGCATACACAAAGAAACAGCTCCGGAGAATCATCCTGGCAAGACCTGCCGTGGAAGCCGGTGAAAAATTGGGCTTCCTTCCCGGCGACTTGTACGAGAAAGTCAACCCTTACTTAAGGCCTTTGTACGACGCACTCCACGACATGATAGATTTCGAAAAGGCCGCCCGTATGATCGAGCGAGGGGACATAGAAGTCGCTCCGCTGGCCTTTATGAGGGGACGCACTCTCAACGACTCGTTTGTCATCCTCGATGAAGCTCAGAATACAACCTCGGAACAAATGAAGATGTTTCTCACTCGCCTCGGCTATTCTTCCAAAGCCGTGATAACCGGAGACATTACTCAGATCGACTTGCCCGAAGGGACGCGGTCCGGATTGGTAGAGGCCTATGAAATCTTGCGCCATATAGAGGGAATCGATTTTGTTTTATTCACGGAAAGGGATGTGGTAAGGCATCCACTTGTACAGGAAATAATCAGGGCCTATGAAACCAAGTCCCACGAAGCGAAAGCTGGGAGATGAAGCTTATGCCCCAGTCCTCAAAAAACAAAACTGATACGGAAGCAAATAATCAGAACGGGTCCAAGGCTTGGTTCAGTAAGATGCCTAAGACCTTTGACCTGCGGCAGTCGCCGCGTTTAGCGATGTTTTTGCAGCGCAAATATCAACGGTGGGGGCTCTTGATCGTTACCTCCTTCCTCGCTGCATCCATTATGGTGCCTCAGTCGTTCCGCTACTACTCGCTCACCGTAGGTGAACCTGCTTCTGAAACCATTATCTCTCCCATTTCATTCAAAGTCATCGATCAGGCCGCGACCGACAAGATCAAAGACGAGGTGCTCAAGTCTGTTTTGCCCGTCTATGACTACGATGACGAGGTGGTGAACGACGTCCAGCAGCGCGTGGCCAACGCATTTGGCTTCATGCGCGACTATTTCGCCATGGAAGCAAAACATAAAGAGCAGGGAGGGGACAAGACGGTTGCCGGCTCGCCCGCCGCCGAAGAGAAGCAGGGCGGAAAATCCTCATTTAGGCCATTGGATGAAAACGAACTCAGGATGCGCTTTGAAAATCTCCTTGGCGCGTCCGTACCTCCATCGACTTTTGAAATTCTAAAATCCTATGGTTTTAGCGTGCGAATAGAGCGTGACATCACGTCCTTGGTGGTGCCGATTATGCTGCGTGGCGTTGTCTTGAGTCGAGACCTCCTCAGAAGAGACGGCAAACAAGGCATTTTGCTTTTCACTAAGTCGTCAAAAAAGCTGGAGCCTCTGAAGGACATCTCGAGCATCATTGACCTGAATGAGGCGTTTGAGATGATCGATACAGACGATCGGGACTATATAAGGGACCCGGCCCTTTCGCTCTCCATTCGTCAAATAGCCAAGGATCTCATCTACGTAAACATCACCTACGACAGGGCCAAGAGTGAAGCGCTGAAGAGCGAGGCATTGGCCACGGTAAAGCCGGTATTCTTTCAAATTTCCAAGGGCGAACCCATCATCAAAGAAGGAGAACCTGCCAACGAGGGTCATCTTAGGAAGCTCGCCGGTCTCAATAGATCGAATCCTGCGTATAGCCGTTACATGATTTTCCTGGGGATCGCCCTGATCCTTGTGCTCTTGCTGAGACTGAGCCTCTATTTTTCAGAGAAATACCTCGACCGTTCGGGTTACGCCACCCAGGATCTCTTGCTTTTCTGCCTGTTGGTGTTGGGATCGATCATACTGGTACGTTTTGTATGCTCATTGTCGCCTTTGTTGGGCAAGGCTGCCCAGGATTTGAACATTCGGTCGATCGTTTACGCTGCGCCCATTGCGACTGCGCCGATGCTCGCCTCTCTTATGGTTGACGCGCGAATCGCGCTTCTCGTCGCGGTGCTCACGTCGCTTGCTTGCGCATTCACGGTAGAGGGAGACATCTATCTCTTTTTCTATTATTTTATCGCAGGATTAGTCGGCCTTCACGGGATGACGAGAATTTCGGATAGGACGTCTGTTTTGCGGGGAGGCCTGGTCGTTGGGATGGTGAGCATGCTGTCCATTTTGGCCATAAAAATGGCCTTGGGCCAACTCACCAACATGCATGACGTCTATGAAATAGGGCTCGGATTTGTGGGCGGCATTCTGAGTGGATTGTTGGTGTCTGGTCTCGCTCCGCTTCTCGAGCCTCTCGGGTACACCACTAATATCCGCCTGTTAGAGATTGCCAATCTCAATCATCCGCTTCTGAAGACCATGTCAATGGAGGCGCCCGGTACCTATCACCATTCTATGATGGTAGGGAATCTTGCCGAAGCAGGCGCAGAACTGATCGGCGCCAATCCAGTGCTCGCCAGAGTGGGCGGCCTCTATCATGATGTAGGGAAGGTGGGGAATAAATTCAAGCCTTCATATTTCATCGAGAACCAGGCGTCCGGCGCGAATCCGCACGACAAGCTCGAACCTTCCATGAGCGCTCTTATCCTCATCTCCCACGTGAAGAATGGCGTGGAAAAGGCTCGGGAGTATCGGATTCCTGAGCCCATAATTGACATAATACAACAGCACCACGGCACCACGCTCATCAAATTCTTTTTCAACAAAGCCCTTGAAAAGGCTGCCAAAGGACAGGCCACGGTTCCCGAAGACAAATATCACTATCCAGGCCCCAGACCGAGGACAAAGGAAGCGGCCTTGGTCATGATGGCCGATGTCACCGAGGCCGCCATACGGACCTTGGCAGACCCGACGCCGGCCCAAATTCGCAAGCGCGTTCAGCAACTCATACACGGGCTTTTCGCAGATGGCCAACTTGATGAATCATCGCTGACGCTCAAGGACATTCATGCCATCGTCAACACCTTTTCGCGTACGTTTCAGGCTATCCTTCACACAAGAATCGAGTATCCAGACGACGGCGCAGCGCAGGACAAACAACATGGAGATTCTCATAAACAACCCGCAGACGCTCTCGGAAATAGACTGGGGAGACCTGCAGAACAAGGCGAAGCGGATCTTGGAAGAATTAGGCTTCAGTGAACAAAGCGTCTTGTCCATTGCACTGGTGGACCGAGATGAAATGCGGCGACTCAACGCCCTGTACAGGGACAAAGATGCTCCCACCAATGTGCTATCATTTTCTCAGAAGGAAGGAGAAGCTTTGGACGCGGCAGACCCCAACTTGCTGGGTGACGTGGTGATATGCATTGACGTGGCCCGAGAACAGGCTGCACAACTCGGCTATACGCTCCAGGAGATGACGACCTATCTCTTGATACATGGCATTGCGCATCTCTCAGGTCAGCGCCATGACGATCCTGCGCAGGAACGCGCTATGGCAGCGCGCGTCAACGAAATTTTCGACGCGCTTTACCCAGCCCAGTGAGTCTCACGAAGGCGCGTCGGTAGTTGTTTTTCGGAAACGCTGCCAGTGCGGCGCCACGCACAGGCCGCGTGATGCCATAGGGCCTCGAAAGAGTGAGGGAGAATGTCGAAACAACGCGAAAAGATAAGACCAGAAGTAAAAGGCGGAATGCTCATCAGCAGAGGGGACGTCATACAGGTGATGGACGAGGGGACCCTCACAAAGTGTGAAGTCATATCCTGTCTCGCCGCCGGTCAAGACGGTTGCCTCGCGACCCTGGAGATACTCGAAGGACCTCGGAAAGGCCAACGTATCCAGACCAAGCTGCGCCTCGCGTCCGAATCCAACGCGGAGAAAAGCTCCTGACCAACGGTAAAGGCGCCATCTGCTCCCAACTCACATCCTGGTTTCATCCGCGCCGGTCTTTATATACTCCTTCTCGAAAATTCTGTCGGAATGAGACGCGCCGCGGCGTGAATATGATGACTTTCAAAGTCTGCGTCGCGGGGCCGAACCGTGTCGGCGGCGACAAATGTGGGCGGGCACATACCCAGTCACAGAATATGAGCTCATGCCAGGCGCCGCTGTGATAGGAAACATGTGGGAGGCTTCATCATTGACCAAAACGAACCTGGGTTTCAGCGACGACCACGAAACGACCGCCGAGCTCATCGGCGTAACCGGCAAGCAACCGTTCCAGCGCAGCAATCTTGTTCGAGGCCCGTTCATCTCTCAGGCGAAGCAATACCACCCCCTTGTGCGGACGTCGCTCGCGGTAGATTTTGTTGCCGAAGTCCTTATCAGAGGAAACGCATCTAGGCCGGCTCCGCCATCAAAGGCATGAAAGCCGTGTTGGCGAGAGACCGAGTAGCAAACAAAAGGCACGCCTGAATATCCTCAGGAGCAAGCCCTTTATATTCGTCTATAATCTCTTGAACAGTGGCGCCGTGCGCCAGGAGATTCAGTATATATTCCACCGTAAGACGAGTCACCCTGATTACCGGTTTCCCAACCATGACGTTCGGATCGAGCACAATCCGATTCAGTAATTCCCTTTCTGTCATGGCGCCTCTCCTCTCGTTCACAGGTATAAGCTCCCCGCGTGTTGCCCTCTCAAAAACGGGTCACTCAGATGTTCGATAAGCGTTCCCAATGGCATTTTATCAAAGACAGCGGCGAAGAAACAGCGTTCGAGATCGAAAGGCCATGCAGACGGCGTCACGTCGCGGGGGAGGATTCGCTCGCCTTATCTCGCTTCGCCCACCAGTATAAACGGGGCCCAGAAGAAGGGGTGGCGGTAACCGGCGTTTTTGACCTCGTTTCTGGCTGCGACCAGGGCGTCGAGTTTGGGGATGCCGGCCTTGAGGTTCCGGAAATAGGTTTCCATGAGCATCAGGGCGGAATCCACCTGTACCTCCCAGAGGGTCATGATGACGGACCTTGCGCCTGCGTATTGGAAGGCGCGTCCCATGCTCATGACGCCTTCTCCGGACATCTCCTTGCCCAGGCCTGTCTGGCATGCGGTGAGCGCGACGAGGTCTGCGTTGAGCTTCAAGGACAGGACGTCGGACATGCAGAGGAGTCCATCCGTACCGGGGGGGACCATGGTCAAGGCCAGAAAGGGTTCCCGGAGGCCTGGGGTGCGCATGCTGTAATAGCCGTGGGTGGCGAACACGATCCGGCCGTAGTCCGTGAGATGAGGGCCGAGGTCTTTGAGAAACGCGGCCTTGGTGGCCTTCATGCCGGTCATCACCGTGCTGCGGGGCTTGAGGAGCTCGTCCAGCCGTTCGGCCAGTTTGCCGGTCTCTGGCAGCGGCGCGAAGCGAAAGCCGCCCTGTCCCTCGATGGCCTCCATGAGGGACTTGTTCAGCTCGGCGTCTTTGGTTGCCAGGCGCTCCTGCCGTACTGCCTGGGCCCGGGGGTCCTTGAGCTGGAACACCGGGTCCGCCACCACCAGGAGCTTGTCCCCGGGCTTTGTCTTGTTCCCCAAGGTTCGGGAGAGGGTGAGCGCGGTGATGGACTGGTGATAGCTAAGGGGATGCTCATCCCCCAGGTACGTGACGCCCTCGAGGTACGGCCCCTTGTCGCCCTTGACCCAGGTCCCTTCGCCGGAGGTCACCAGGGCCTCGAAGGGGAGCACCCCGAGCACGCCGTCCGGGATGACCAGGAGGGGCTTGCCCTTGGGGACGTCCATCATCACCCGATACAGGAGCTTGCGATATAGGCTGCGGCCAAGGCTCGGATCGAAGCGGTCCAGCCGCCGCTCGTCGAACGGGGCCCGGAAGGCCCGCACATCCTTTTCCAGCTCGGCCTGGGGATACTTGGAGTAATGGGTTTCCGCGATCTGCTTGCCGTGGATGAGCTTCACGCCCACCCCTTCCTGGGACACGTCAAAGATCACCACGTACTCGTCCGGAGACAGGGCCGATTCTGCGAGGGTCACGGGCCGGGGATACTTCACCGCGGCGTACGCGGGGTGGGACTTGCGGAGCCGTTCCACGAAGGCGTGGAGGTCAGCTTCCGCGGTCTTGACCTCGCTGGCCAGGGATTCGTACCTGGCCTGCTGCTTGTCCTTGTCGGTCTTGGCCAGCTCCTTCTTCAGGTCGGCGACGCGGGCGACAAGGGCGTCCTCTTTGTCCATGAGGTCCCGGGGCAGGCCGGCGCCGCCTCCGGCTGAGCGTTGGAAGAGGTTGTCGGCGAAGGCCCTTGCCCGGGTCAACTCCGAGGAGTCGATGCTGCCGGCCGCCTGATTGAGCTTCATGCGGACCCGGGTGAGCCCCTTGCCCGGGTCTGAGCGGTAAAAGCCTTTGATCTTGACGTTGAAGAAGTCCTTGCGTTCCGAGGGGAGGAGTCCGGCTCGCAGCTCTTCGGTGAATTGCACGGCCTTGTCGTAGTATTCCTCGGCCTTTTT
>VSSL01000586.1_pt1 | contig 10956 bp, 11 predicted proteins | sample 4557531 | NCBI WGS metagenome assembly VSSL01 (sample SAMN10986726, study PRJNA523729) | hot springs metagenome | isolation source: hot springs | place: India:Timba, Gujarat | collected 2018-05-31 | reverse complement strand
TATTTTTCGATTGAAGAGGATAAGAAATCCAGGTCCGTTTCCGTTCTAAAGGGCAATCAATCAATACGATTGCCCGTAAATACAACGGCGGAGGCCACCCGTTTGCAGCAGGGCTTCGATTCATTCCTGGGATGAAGTGGAATAATATCTTGCCGACATGGAAGAGTTGAATAAAGCGGAATGAAAAAATTTAAAGACCAAATCGCATATGATTTGGTCTTTAAATTTGGTAGAAATCAATTAAGCCAACATCTAAGAAGTAGTCCTTTTTAGTTTGATTTCAATATTCATTTTCGTATAAAACATGATCTCGACGACTTCAAGTTGATAGCGCTTTTTTATTGATGGTCACGATCTTATTTTCTATCGATTTTTTCAAAAGCACCTTTCCGTTATAGACACTGGCGACATCTTTGGCGAGAAGAGAGGAAAGGTCGTCCTCAATCACATCCTCCGCTTCTGCAATACTCAGCCGATCCAGACTGTATTTTTCATTCGTGATGGTTACTTCCACTTCCTGAATCGTCAGGATTTCCTCGTTTTTCTCGTTCAATTTTTTATAATCCTGCTCCCAAATTGCGATTTCCCCGTTTAAATCCTTGATCTCTTCTCTTTGTTCGTGAAGGGTCCGGATCTGATTCTCCTGCTGGACTCCATGCATATAAAAGAAAATAACCCAGCTGATCAATCCGCCAAGTGCGGCTCCGGCAAAAAAACGCTGCCAGGTGGGAGACCTGTGATAGGGAGGAATTCTCATGGTGAAATATGCTCTTGCGTGAACCAGTTTATGATCAGTGCTCCTGTCTGTGCCCCTCCAAGTGCAGATAGAATCAATAGGACCTGCTTGACTATATCCTTCGTTTCTCCGTGGAAAATACCGCGTTCGAAATTATAGACCATATCAAAAGTACCCCCGATCGCAGCGACAATGGCCCAAATTCGAAGGCTGTCCGACAGCCGGAATACAGTCGTCATCGGGGCTTGTCCTGTAAAAAAAGCCGCGAGGCCCCCGATTATCGAGCCGCCAAGCAATACGCCAAGCGATATGAAAAAGCTGTTGAGAAAGGCGGGAACAAAGGCTTCATTCATATATCATCATCCTTTTTTGCTTGATATTCTTCTATTCCATTTATATGGGAAGTTCAGAGGTAATATGATAGTCGCCGGAAATCAGGAAGTTAAATTGCATTGGTAATGAGAACATATTTTCTTTTTTGAAATAAACACTATAATGAAAAGAAACATGCCTTACAAAGGTGGGAGAAAAAACGTGTATACTCATCTCCATATTCAGAGCGGATACAGCCTGCTGACAAGTACGGTGAAGATCACTGAACTTGTGGCCAAAGCGAAAGCGGATGGCTGTACAAGTCTTGCCTTAACCGATCGAAATGTCATGTACGGTTCGATCTATTTTTATAAAGAATGCAAGAGACAGGGTATAAAGCCGATCATCGGCATACTTGCGGATGTCCTTGATGAACGGGAATCGCCACATGGACTTCTTTTATTGGCAAAAAGTCTACAAGGATATCAAAACCTGCTTAAAATAAGCAGTGCCATAAAAACGAAATCCCCATCAGGCATTCCGATGAATTGGCTAAAAGCCTATTCCAGGGGTTTGATTGCAATCACACCGGGTGCGGAGGGGCAAATAGAAACGCTATTGAGAGAAGAAAACCCTGAAGAAGCCAAACAGGCAGCAGGGCGATTTCTGCAAATTTTTGGTCATGACAATTTTTATGTATCCATACAGAGACTTTCGATTACGGATGAGGAAAAAGGTAACGAAGCCATAAGTCAGCTGGCGAGAGATTTAGAGATAAAGATTGTCGCGACGAATCCGGTCTATTATTTGAACGAAAGCGATGCACTCGCACAAGAAGTCCTGTTGGCAATTGGAAATGGCGACAAGCTGGCGGATGAGACGCATACGGTTCTTGAATCAGATCAATTTTATTTGAAAAGCCGGGCTCAGATGGCAGAACTATTCCATGACAGACCGGATGCACTCGAAAATACACTACATATTGCCGCGCAATGCAATCTGGAAATTCCATTTCATCGTTCACTGCTGCCTAAGTACCCTACTGAAGATGGAGTCACAGCCGAGGAAATGCTCGAAGCCATCTGTTTCCAAGGGCTGAAGAAAAGATTGCCGGAGCCATCCATTCAATATGAAGAGCGCCTACGATATGAACTGGATGTAATCACCAAGATGAAATTCAGCGATTACTTTTTAATCGTTTGGGATTTCATGAAATTCGCTAAGGACCATCAAATCCTGACTGGTCCTGGAAGGGGCTCTGCCGCCGGATCGATGGTCGCTTATGTCCTGTCGATAACGGATGTCGATCCTATCGAACATTCCTTGCTGTTCGAGCGTTTCCTGAATCCGGAACGTGTCTCGATGCCGGATATCGACATTGATTTTCCGGATAACCGCCGCGAAGAAGTGATTGCCTATGTGGCGAAGAAATACGGGGAACTTCATGTAGCACAAATCATTACATTCGGAACATTGGCTGCCAAGGCTGCGTTAAGGGACACAGGACGTGTTTTCGGCTTGAATTCAAAGGAACAGGAAGCGGTATCGAAAATGATTCCAGGCCGTCTGGGCATCACGCTTCCCGAGGCTTTCAAGGAATCGAAAAGGCTCAGGGAATTCGTTAATGAGAGTGACCTGAATCAAAAACTTTTTCAAACCGCGTTATTGCTTGAAGGTCTGCCTCGCCATGCTTCGACTCATGCTGCCGGCGTCGTCATCAGCGACCAGGCACTGACCGAGCATATTCCGATTCAGGGAGGGCATGACGGAATCCATCTGACTCAATATCCAATGGACCTTCTCGAAGAGCTGGGACTTCTTAAAATGGATTTTCTTGGACTTCGCAATTTAACGCTCATCGATAATATTCTAAATAACATTAAAAAGGGTACGGGGAAAAAACTCGACTTGTCCCATATCCCGATGGATGACCCCGAGACGCTAGCCCTTTTAGGGAGAGGAGAAACAACCGGGGTGTTTCAATTCGAATCGGATGGCATCCGGAAGGTTTTGATCAAGCTGAAACCGAACCGATTCGAGGATATCGTCGCGGTCAATGCCCTATATCGTCCAGGTCCGATGGAAAATATACCGCTGTTCATCGAGAGAAAACATGGACTGGCTCCGATTGATTACCTTCACGAGGATTTGAAGGATATCCTCGAGCCTACATACGGGGTCATCGTATATCAAGAACAAATCATGCAAATTGCCTCACGCTTAGCCGGGTTTTCACTAGGGGAGGCTGACCTGCTCCGCCGTGCCGTTTCCAAGAAGAAGAAGGATGTTCTGGATCAAGAGCGGCAGCATTTCGTGAGCGGCTCATTGAAACAAGGATATTCCGAAAAAACGGCAGATGAGATTTATTCCTTGATTGTCCGCTTCGCTAACTACGGATTCAACCGAAGCCATGCGGTGGCGTATAGTTTCATCGCTTATCAGCTTGGTTACTTGAAAACCCACCATCCGGAATATTTCATGGCAGCACTCTTGACATCGGTCGTCGGGAATGATGAAAAGATTTCGCAATATATCCGTGAAGCAAAAAAAGAAAGGGATATCGGTTCTGACTCCCTCGATTAACCGGAGCGGATACCCATTTTTACCGGAAAAGGACGGGATCCGTTATAGCCTTGGAGCAATAAAAGGGATAGGCGGTACGGTCCTGAAAGAAATATTTGCTGCGAGGAGGCAGAAGAAGTTCGCTGATTTATTCGATTTCTGTTTGCGCGTTTCAGGGAAAATCGTAAATAGGAAAGTGTTGGAGGCGCTTGTGCATTCAGGTGCATTTGATGAATTCGGTGAAGACCGGGCAACATTGTTGGCGAGCTTGGACGTAGCGATCAATCATACGGAATTGGTTAATCCGGATGATGATCTATTCGATATGTTTTCGGATGGTGAGTTTTCACTCAAACCGAAATACAACCGAGTTGATCCCATCCCTATCGAGCACAAACTCTCATTGGAAAAAAGCGCCTTGGGGCTTTACCTGTCGAATCATCCGGTGACAAGCTACAGAGAACTTTTTCAGCACTTCGGCTGCTTGACCATAGATGAAGCTACCGATAAAAAGGAATCAAAAGTCTTACTTGGCGCATACATTACGTCGGTTAAAACAATAAGGACAAAAAAGGGCGATGTGATGGCTTTCTTGAGCGTTAGTGATGAAGAGGGGGATATTGAAGCGGTCGTTTTTCCAAATGTTTATAAAAACCACTCTGCCGACTTGAATCATGGACAACTCGTTATGCTGCAAGGAACATTGGAAGAGCGGGATGGAAAAACACAGCTCCTGATCAGGAACGTATACCCGCTTGAAAAAGTGAAGCAGATGAAAGAGGAACAAAACGGAACGATATTCCTGAAAATTGAGGCCGGCAAGCAAACGAAGGATACACTGCAAAAAATAAAAAAAATTTTAATGCAGCATAGCGGTGAAACCAAGGTCATGCTTTTTTACGAGAGGGAAAACCGCTATGTACAGCTATCTTATTGGGATTGGGTCAATCCTTCAGATAGTCTGATGCAGGCATTATTTGACTTGGTCGGAAAAGGGAATGTGGTTTACAAGAAAGAATAACTGTTTTACAACTTTAATAGTTATGTTATATTGAAAACAGGCCGCTGTGGTCTGACCACTAGATTTCAGCATATAAGATATGGGTTATCCAATTTGTTTTAGGAGTGAAACTATGACATTAAGAGAAGAAGCATTACATATGCACCGCTTGAATCAAGGGAAATTAGAAACAGTTTCGAAAGTACCGGTAAGGAATGCAGTAGATTTAAGCCTGGCTTATTCTCCTGGTGTCGCAGAACCGTGTAAAGATATTTACGATAAGCCGGAAACCGTCTATGACTATACAATGAAGGGGAATACTGTTGCCGTTATTTCTGATGGAACGGCTGTGTTGGGACTTGGAAACATCGGTCCTGAAGCTGCTATGCCGGTTATGGAAGGAAAAGCCGTTTTATTTAAAAGCTTCGCTGGAGTGGACGCTTTCCCAATCTGTTTAAAAACGACGGATGTGGACAAAATTGTAGAGACCGTTAAATTACTTGAACCGACTTTCGGTGGAGTGAACTTAGAGGACATAGCCGCACCAAATTGTTTTGAAATTGAAGAACGACTCAAGAAAGAAATGAATATCCCTGTTTTTCATGATGATCAGCACGGTACAGCCATTGTTACTGTTGCCGGTCTTGTGAACGCGTTACGACTTGTGAATAAATCAATGTCGGAAATTAAAGTGGTGGCGAATGGAGCAGGCGCTGCGGGCATTGCCATCATTAAATTGCTTTATAGCTATGGAGTTCGTGACATCATCATGTGTGATACGAAGGGTGCCATTTATGAGGGCCGTTCGACAGGTATGAATGATACAAAAGAACAAGTGGCGAAAGTCACCAATCGAAATAAGATTTCAGGACCTCTGGAAACTGTCATTCAAAACGCTGATGTATTTATTGGTGTTTCTGCCGCAGGTGCATTGACAAAAGAAATGGTTTCTTCGATGAATCGGGATGCGATCATTTTCGCGATGGCTAATCCAGATCCGGAAATCATGCCGGAAGATGCGAAAGCAGCGGGTGCCAAGGTTGTAGGAACAGGCCGTTCGGATTTCCCGAATCAGGTCAATAACGTCCTTGCTTTCCCAGGGATTTTCCGCGGTGCCTTGGATGTACGTGCAACACATATCAATGAAAAAATGAAGGTTGCTGCAGTACAAGCCATTGCCGGTTTAATACAGGAACATGAGTTAAACGAAGACTACGTTATCCCTGCTCCATTTGATGAGAGGGTAGCACCTGCCGTTGCGGCTGCTGTTGCCAAGGCAGCGATGGAAACGGGAGTGGCTAGAATTAATGTAGATCCCGAGGAAATTAAAGAAAAAACAAGGAAATTAGCGATCATTGGAAAAAGTGAGGAATAATTAATTTGGCAGGTCGTACATCTTCATCCAAAATTTATCTCGATGTAGTTGAGAGCCTACGTAGCATGATTGAAGCGGACAGCCTCCTGCCGGGAGATAAAATCCCATCAGAACGGGAGTTATCGGATCGTTTTAATGTAGGCCGTTCCTCTGTCCGTGAAGCATTGCGCGCCTTAGAGCTATTAGGATTAATAGAAACAAGGCGTGGTGAAGGGACGTTTATGCAGGGATTTCCAGGAGCATAAGCTAGTCGAGCTTCTGGGAACCCTTTTTTTTGCAAGATAAAAAAGTACAAGAAGATTTGTCTGAGACGAAAAGGCTGATTGAAATTGACTGTTGCGGATCGTCGCCTTTTTCGCTACGGCTGAGGACATCAAAAGATTAATGGTCTGGGTCAAAGCGGATGAGTTTCATGATGATGATTTCTTTTAAGGATTGCCATTTTGAATCGCAATCGATTGCTGGAAAGAATTTGGCGCATTGTCAACAGCTATGCTAGAACATCAGAGATGGTACAGGGTAATGTGAAAAAAGAAGATTATCTGTCACTTCTTACATATTTGCTCGAACGTGATGAAGAAAAAGCCATCGAAACGTATCTTATTAGAATTAGAAATATGTCGAAGGACGAGTGACACCTTTTTACACGATACTAATTTTATTTCTGATATAGTTTGTACCAAGTATCATAAAATAGATAATTGGTGGTAAAGGGAGGATTAAGCTTGCTTAAAGAGCTATTTGCGAAGTCTAAGAAGAAATATGCAACGGTTCCTTTAGATCGGGAGAAACAAGATGTACCAGAAGGAATCATGACAAAGTGCACCGGCTGTAAAAAAATCATGTATACAAAAGAATTGGTGAAAAACAAGAAAGTTTGTTTACATTGCGGGCATCACCATTCGATGTCTTCCCATGAGCGCATCGAATTTTTATTCGACGCCGGCAGTTTTAATGAATTTGATAAAGAAATGATTTCCGTTAACCCGCTTGAATTTCCGGATTACTTGGAAAAATTGGAAAAAGATAGAAAGAAAGCCAAGATTAATGAGGCGGTGTCACAGGAGTTGGAAGCATCAATGGGTACCAAGTTTCAACAGCCATGAATGGATTCGAATTTCCGGATGGGGAGCATGGGATCCGTTGTTGGGGAAAAAATTACCCGTGCCATTGAACGTGCAGGTGAATTGAAGATTCCGTTCATCATATTTACGGCATCAGGCGGCGCTCGGATGCAGGAGGGTGTTTTAAGCTTGATGCAAATGGCAAAGACAAGTGCAGCACTCAAGATATTCAGCAATGAAGGCGGACTGATCATATCAATGATGACCCATCCTACCACAGGTGGGGTTTCGGCAAGTTTCGCGTCACTTGGCGATATTAATCTAGCCGAACCTGGAGCCCTCATTGGTTTTGCGGGAAGAAGGATCATTGAACAGACGATCCATGAAGAGCTTCCTGAAGATTTCCAAACGGCTGAATTCTTGATGAAGCACGGCCAATTGGATGCGGTCGTCAAACGGACGGAAATGAAGGAAACCTTGACGACAATCCTTAAAATCCATGCCCCGGGCGGTGAGTGGTTATGATTTACGAATTGGAGTTCGAGCGTCCCATTACGGACCTGAGAAATAAGATTAAAGAGCTAAAGTCGATTTCGAAGGATGCTGATGTAGACCTTACAGCTGAAATCGAAACATTGGAAAAGCGTTTAGAGAAGCTGGAAGTGGATATTTATAACCATCTTAAACCGTGGGATCGTGTTCAGATTGCCCGGCATCCAGCACGTCCGACGACTCTTGATTACATTCCGCTATTATTCAATGACTTCATCGAGTTTCATGGTGATCGTTATTATGGGGATGATGAAGCGATTGTCGCTGGAATCGCGGAATTTGATGGACTTGCCGTGACGGTCATCGGCCATCAACGAGGTAAGGATACGAAGGAAAACATCCGTCGTAACTTTGGCATGCCCCATCCTGAAGGCTATCGAAAAGCATTGCGTCTGATGAAACAGGCTGAAAAATTCAACCGGCCGATCATTTGTTTCATTGATACGAAGGGAGCTTTCCCTGGTAAAGCTGCTGAAGAGCGCGGGCAAAGTGAAGCCATTGCGAAAAACCTTTTCGAAATGGCAGGGCTGAAGGTACCGGTCATCAGTATAGTCATCGGTGAAGGCGGAAGCGGAGGTGCATTGGCACTTGGCGTCGGAGACCGAATTTTCATGCTTGAGAACTCAACATATTCGGTAATTTCCCCAGAAGGGGCTGCAGCCTTGCTGTGGAAGGATGCCTCCCAGGCTAAGAGGGCTGCGGAATCGATGAAAATCACGGCTCCCGACTTAAACCGCTTAGGAGTCATCGATGAGATCATTCCTGAAGTGAGGGGCGGGGCCCATCGGGATTCGAATTTACAGGCTGAAGCCATCAAGGATATCCTGAAACGTTCATTCAATGAACTTTTGCCATTGAATAGCGATGATCTTATCAACCAGCGTTATATGAAATTCAAGAAAATCGGTGAATATGAATTTGCAAAACAACCTGAGGGAGAACCTAAGGAAGTGGAACAGCATTCATAAACACATTTTGTAAATGGAAAAACGTGCTGCCTTGGGCAACACGTTTTTTCATCCTTTCATGGTCGCATATGTATTCATTACCGAAACGAGTAAAGAATATGGTTTGTGTGTAGAATGTAAACTTTTACGCCATTTTACTTCAATTTCTGAAGAGAATCGGTTAGGCTTATAACATCAAGTAAGCATAAGTGAAACAAGTTACTGCTTATTGAAGCTTGAAAAAGGGTACAATGATATAATGAAGCTTGAAATTGATTAGTGCTGTAGAGAGGTGACATTTATGAAAAGAATAGGTGTATTGACAAGTGGAGGAGATTCTCCAGGCATGAATGCGGCAGTCCGAGCAGTTGTCCGGAAAGCAATTTTTCATGAAATTGAGGTCTTCGGGATTTATCATGGTTATCAGGGTCTAATAAATGGAAATATAAAGAAGCTTGAACTTGGGTCGGTCGGGGATATCATTCATCGAGGCGGCACGATGTTACATACGGCTCGCTGTCCGGAATTCAAGACAGAGGAAGGCCAGCTGAAAGCGATTGAACAATTGAATAAACTTGGTATCGAGGGCATTGTCATAATTGGTGGCGATGGTTCTTACCGAGGAGCGAAAGCTTTAACGGAAAGGGGCTTCCCTTGTATCGGAGTTCCTGGAACAATTGATAATGACATACCGGGTACGGACTTTACGATTGGTTTCGATACGGCCCTGAATACAGTCATCGATGCTATCGATAAAATTCGGGATACGGCTACTTCTCATGAAAGGACTTATGTAGTTGAAGTGATGGGAAGAGATGCCGGCGATATTGCGCTTTGGGCTGGATTGGCTGGCGGAGCTGAAACGATTCTTTGTCCTGAATATGAATATGATATAGATGATTTGATTGGGAAGCTGAACCGCGGACATGACCGAGGGAAAAAGCACAGTATCATCATTGTAGCTGAAGGTGTTGGAAGTGCCGTTGATATCTCCAGGAGAATTGAGGCGAAAGCAGGAATTGAAACCCGTGTAACTGTCCTGGGCCATGTTCAGCGCGGAGGATCTCCATCGGCTAATGACCGGGTATTGGCAAGCCGCCTTGGAGCAAGAGCGGTTGAATTGCTTCTTGAAGGAAAAGGAGGCAGGGCTGTAGGGATAGAACAAAATCAACTTGTTGATTATGATATCATCGAAGCTCTTGCTAAACCGCATACAATTGACAAGAAGATGTATGATTTATCTGCAGAGCTATCGATTTAATCATTATTGATAGGAATTGCTTTTTAAAGAATTTGGGTATTTAAATAGAAGACATAAAACACTGCGCCCCTGTCTTCAAAAGGTGGACAGGCGGCGAGTTTTCCTTAAAGGAGGATGACACATGCGTAAAACCAAGATTGTTTGTACGATTGGACCCGCGAGTGAAAGTATAGAAAAGCTGGTTCAATTAATAGAAGCAGGGATGAATGTGGCACGTCTTAACTTTTCTCATGGAAATCATGAAGAACATGCCGCTAGAATCCGCAATATCAGGGAAGCTAGCGAAAAAGCGGGTAAACAGGTTGCCATCCTGTTGGATACAAAAGGACCTGAAATACGGACAAATAATATGGAAAATGATTCCATAGAGCTTGTAGCCGGAAATGACGTCATTATTTCCATGAATGAAGTTCTGGGAACACCTGAAAAATTCTCCATTACCTATGGAGGGCTTCTGCATGATGTCCACCCAGGTTCTAAAATCCTTTTGGATGATGGATTGATCGGTCTTGAAGTGTTGAAGGTAGATGAGGTAAGAAAAGAAATCCATACGAAGATCTTGAATAGCGGTACACTTAAGAACAAAAAAGGCGTGAATGTTCCTGGAGTTTCGGTTAACCTGCCGGGAATAACGGAGAAAGATGAACAGGATATCCTTTTTGGAATCGAACAGGGTATCGACTTTATTGCTGCCTCATTTGTACGCAGGGCTTCCGACGTGCTTGAAGTAAGTGAATTATTGCAGCAAAATGGAGCGGAACATATTCAAATCATCCCTAAAATCGAAAATCAAGAGGGCGTAGACCGTCTTGATGAAATCTTGGAAGTTTCCGATGGATTGATGGTAGCACGTGGAGACTTGGGAGTGGAAATTCCTGCAGAAGAAGTTCCATTAGTCCAAAAACAAATGATCAAAAAATGTAATAATGCCGGAAAACCAGTCATAACGGCTACACAAATGCTCGATTCGATGCAGCGTAACCCAAGGCCGACCCGTGCAGAAGCAAGTGACGTGGCCAATGCCATATTTGATGGAACGGATGCAATCATGCTTTCTGGCGAAACAGCTGCTGGAACCTATCCTGTCGAAGCGGTGCAAACGATGCATAACATAGCTTCACGTGCTGAAACTGCCCTTGATTATCGG